>Ga0181564_10005286_pt1 | contig 10765 bp, 10 predicted proteins | sample 011ome_24_FD_134512 | JGI IMG/M metagenome (GOLD analysis project Ga0181564, IMG submission 134512) | Coastal salt marsh microbial communities from the Groves Creek Marsh, Skidaway Island, Georgia - 011513CT metaG (megahit assembly) | ecosystem: Environmental > Aquatic > Marine > Intertidal... | reverse complement strand
AGGTATCGGTAAATCGAGCAGTCCTCAACAGTTCTTTACTAACTTCACCCTTTTCATAACGTTTCCAGTAAGCCGCATTAACATCTTGATACAAATGAATGAATTGTTCGACTTTATACCCCGTATGCAATTCTAATTGATGTTGTTGAAACAATACCTTTAAGGCCTCCTGGGCATTCCCATCAAAATCCCAAAGGGTGTTATCCAAATCAAAAAACACCCACTTCAAGGGCTTCTTGGTATGTGGGTGCAACAACATTATAAATTGTTAACGTGCGCACAAAGTGCGGCGAAAATATCTTCGATTTCGCCCATACCGTGAACTCCTTTGTAGGTACCGGCATTCTGATAATAGCCCTGTAAAGGCAATGTTTTATTTTGATATTCGCGGAAACGATTTCGAATGGTAGACTCGTCTTGATCGTCAACCCTACCGCTACTTTGACCGCGCAACAATAAACGTTTTACCAATTCATCCTCTTCAACTTCCAAGCCCAAAACCAAATGAATTTTTGTATCAAATTCAGACAATAATGCGTCTAAGGCCTCAGCTTGCGGGGTTGTACGAGGAAAACCATCGAAAATAAAGCCATTGGCCATATGATTATCCTTCATGAAATTGCGCACCATTCCTACTACCACTTCATCGGGGACAAGTTCGCCCTTAGATATATAGGTATTGGCTTGGATTCCCAATTCTGTACCCGCTTGCCTTTCAGCCCGAAGCAAATCGCCCGTTGAAATATGCTTTAAACCATAAGCACCAATTAATTTTTCGCTTTGTGTGCCTTTGCCGGCGCCTGGAGGACCAAAAAGTATGAGATTTAACATAAGTTGTTCCGTTTTTATAGAATCACAAAGTAACAACCATTATTTAGGAAAGTCCAAAAACTTAAGGCTACTAATTTTGCACCGTTCTGCGTAAATATAATTGTAAAAGGGAATAAAAATGATTTAATTCGTAAATTCGAAAAGAAAACCTTAGAAAAACAATATGAAAAAAATCTTCTTAGCCCTGACAGCCGTGAGCTTATTAGCTACTATGAATAGCTGTAAAGACGACGATCCAATTGATGGTGGAAATTCAGGACCACTAACCGTTGAGCAAAAACAAAGAGCCTTGGTTTCTTATGTTGGTCACTCGTCAGTTTACGGCCCTGCAGGTTCTGATGCCGCTGTAAACCTTCCTATTTACAACGATGTTGTTGCAAACTCAAACACCAATGAAATCGTTGGATTGAACTACCAAGCTGCTATCGTAGCTAACAATCAAGCGCTTTTCCCGTATTTACAGCCCTTCTTTTACAAGGCCAATAACGATACTCCTTTTGTAAGTCTAATCAATAATGGTTTATTGACTCATATGAATCCCCCAACCACAGGTTACCCAATTAACTTCTTTTATGCTGCGGGAAACAATATGGGAAGTACAGCTACTAAAAATGACATCTTAAGCTACGCTAACGGTTATGTTTCTAACACTCCTGAAGTGGGAGTTGCTGTGAAATCGTCTTCATCTGGAAACAACATCAATATTACTTACAAAGCCAAAGCATTTGCTCCAGAAGCGGGTGCAGAGTACTACATTTCTTTGTTGGTTGTGGAAAAGAATGGTGAAACCCGTCAGGCAGTAGATGCGAGCATATTCAACAAAATCGCTACTAGAAACATTCTTAGAACCAGTGGAATTACGGCTACTTCTACTTCTGGCTTAAAAACGCCAGTTGCAGGTTTACCACAAACTGGTTATAGCGGAATCAGTCCTATATTTGGAACTTCAGCAGCCGCAAATGCAGAGGTTGAAAATACAGTAACCGTAACCTATAAAGGACTAACCTCTGATTGGATTACCGCTTTTGGTGAAAACTTCTCTAATTGGCAATATAATGCATCAAATACTGGTGTAATTGCGATTATTTGGAAGTGGTATCCAAACGATATGAAAGCATATTACTCTAACTGCGCATTTGCTAACGTAAACTAAAATTTGTTTCACGGATATAAAAAATGGCCGGCTTGTAAAGCCGGCCATTTTTTTGCTTGACCCAATATCAAATTAAGATTGCTCTCGTAGATAATGATTCCATTATGGGGTACGTTAAGAACCACCCAATTTGTACATCAATTTTTAAGGGTTAACGATTTTTAAATTCTGGTTTGCGTTTTTCTATAAAAGCATTCATCCCTTCTTTCTGGTCTTCCGTTGCGAAAAGCATATAGAAATTCTTTCTTTCAAAAAACAATCCCTCTTGAAGTCCAGAATCAAAGGCTTTCAATACACTTTCTTTGGCCAATTGAACTGCAATAGGAGATTTTTCCGCTATTTTTTGGGCCAATTTTATTGCCTCATCTAAATATAATTCAACCGGAACAACTTTATTAATTAGTCCGGCCTCTTTAGCTTCTTGAGCGGAAATAAAATTACCCGTTAATACCATTTCCATGGCACGAGCTTTTCCCACTGCACGTGTTAAACGCTGTGTACCTCCTGCGCCGGGCATTACACCAATATTAATTTCAGGCTGTCCAAACTGAGCCGTTTCACTCGCAACTATCATATCACAAAGCATAGTCAACTCACAACCACCGCCCAATGCAAAACCACTTACAGCAGCAATTATGGGCTTTTTGGTTCTGCGAATGCTATCCCAAGTACTGAACTGATCAATTTGCAACATATCCACTGCCGTTCTTCCCGCCATTTGCTTGATATCTGCTCCAGCAGCAAAAGCCCTTTCATTTCCATGAATCACAATAGCGCGTATATTTTCATCTGCATCAAAAGTCTCCAGTGCATGCCTAATTTCCCCCATTAACTGAAGATTCAAGGCATTTAATTCTTTAGGACGATTGAGTTGGATGGTCGCCACAAAGGGGACAACTTGCGGATTGACAAGGATAAATTCGTACGACATATTACAAAATTACATTAATTACTCCGGATGAAATTAGTTTTGGGACTTAACCTTTAAATAGAGCAGCCACATACCGTGACCAATCAGCGCGCCCAGAACACCTCCACAAAAAACATCACCGACATAATGTCGACCAAGATATACCCGTGAATATGATATCCAAAATGCAACAAATATGGATATCCAAAATGCTATTTTTTGGGTCTTATTATACGAAAATTTCACATCCTTTCGATAAAAAACCATCATAACTAACAAAGGATATACCGCAAAAGCATTGGCTGCATGAGAACTGACAAATCCATATTTCCCCCCTGGCATACCCGCAGGAGTTCTCGGATTCAATTGCACCTCAAAAGCAGGCCGAACGCGTTTAAAACCGGGCTTGAAAACCTTTGAACTTATTCCATCTGCCAATCCAAAGGCTATTAACGCAATAATAATAGGTATATAAGACTTGGACTGAAACTTTTTGACCAATTGAAATATTGCCCAAACATAAAAAGGGATAAATGTTAATGAGTTACTCAATACCTTCATTAAAGGATCTAATTCTTCAAAGGCCCAATTTTGATTAATTAGGACAAACAATTGATCGTCTAATGCCGATAGCTGCTCTAACATTATTTTTCTGAAACCAATATAATTCTTGGTGAACTACTTGCTTCGTATGGATCAAGCTCATAGGCACCAAATTCTGCAACCACTTTCAATCCGGCTTCTTCGTGAATCGCCTTTAGCTCATCAATTGAATACACCTTGACCCTTTCTTGAAACTTCTTTTTCTCTCCGTTTTCTGTTACCTCAATATCTTTAACGATATAGCCATTGTCAAGATATTTCTTCCAATGAAAGCTCAATTCACCGGTATCTTTTTCTCCTTCTTCGGGCAAATTCGCCATAACCGCCTCTGCATTTATATAATCTTGAACAAACTGCCCCCCCGCTAATAACGCTTTCGAAACATTCTTCAAACTTTTCACATCTTCTTCCCTAGAGTTGAAATATCCAAAACTCGTAAAAATATTAAAAATGGCATCGAACTTTCCATATTTCGTAAGTGATTTTCGCATATCATGTATATCGAAAACCATTTCTTCAGACTCGTAAATTTTAGCTTCTTCTATACTGTTTTTGGATAAGTCAATACCTACGACTTCCAAGCCATGCTTTTGCAATTCTCGACTGTGCCTGCCTTTGCCACAAGCCAAATCCAACACACGCTCCCCCGCCCTGAGTTCGAGATACATAACCATAGTGGCAATAAAAACACGGGCTTCTTCTTCATCTCGATGCTGGTATAATTCATGGTAATAGTTTGTGTCAAACCAAGTTTCAAACCAATTATCTGTTGTTGCCATAATATTTCTTTTAGGTGCATCCCCTACTTTATAGGTATACATCCGCTTTATAGGTGTGATTAAGAATCAAAAAGATTTTCTACCAAAGATGAGTGATTTAGGCGATTCTTTATTATTGATTCTTCCTCAAAAATATAAAAGTAATTGAAGAGGCGAAAGAAATAGTTCAAAACAGTCAATAAAAATGAAATTATTGCAAAAACCCCATAAGCTGATTCAAATAAAAGCCCAATACATCTTTGTGGAATCCATGGTTGTATGGGATATCGGGAAATAAAAAGATCCGTTCAGCCTAATCCTCGAAATGAATTAATCCTTAATTTCCCCTAAATTTGTTAAACAATACACTATGAAAACTACCTTGTTAAAATCAATGATGATCTTGGCTCCTTTAAGCTTGATGAATGGAATATACGCACAATCGGATACAATACTAGTTGATGAGATGGAATACCCCACCATTATTGAGGAAGCTACGGAAGTAGAAGCCGAATCAGAATTTGAAGCCGTCCCTGTAGAACCCGATTTCGATTTTAATGAAGGTTTCAAATATGAAAAACCCAGACCTAAAAAATACGACTTCCAAACTCGTTTTGGATTAGGTTTTGTTAGTTTAAATAATGCATTAAGTGCTGTAGAACCTGGTGGTACCGCTATCGGAAGATATTTGCCATCCGCGAAATTTTTAACTTCTAATATTTCAAACTTTGAAATCTCTTTAGGTAAAAACTTAAGCCAAGGCCTGTATCGTTTTTGGTTCGGTGTGGGAATTGAAAATGAATATTTTACATTTGAAGACGCTAGCGTGCGCCTTTCAACCAGGAGCGATTCTTTTAGTCATTACAGCGTCGACCCAAACGGCATTCCTCAGTTTGGAAAAGATGAGAACACCAAATCTTCTTCATTGAATTATACGACCATTAGTGTTCCGCTTGCTATCGGCTTCCAAGACAAACAGCGCAGACCTTCGTATAAAATACAAGTAGGTGCGTATTTAGGTTACCGCTTCCAAACAAAATCTGAAATCAAATATGAAGACAATACTACGGTTACCATAAAGGGTGATTTCCATATGAATCCTATTATTGTTGACCCTTACGTAAGTATCCAATTCAAGAAATTTGGATTTTTTGGGCGCACCAGTTTAATGCCTTTATTGAAAAATGTAGGCCTTGGCAACGAACAAACCCGAAATGCCTTTGGACTTTTCATTGGCGTTTAAAAAATTTATTTGATCGATGGCTGAAGGATTACCTTTCAGCGCATAAATATTAAGATTCCTAGAGCATTACCGCTGCGTTGACTTGATTTGTGTAAATTTGCAACACTATGAGTCAACGCAATTGGACCACCATTAAAGAATATTCGGATATCCATTTTGATTTCTTCGAAGGCATTGCTAAAATAACCATCAACAGACCTGAAGTTTATAATGCATTTAGACCGCAAACGGTGAATGACATGTTGGATGCTTTCGACCATTGTCGAGAAAATCCTAAGATTTCAGTGGTTATCCTTACCGGAACTGGCGATAAAGCTTTTTGTTCCGGCGGAGATCAAAACGTTAAAGGAATTGGGGGTTATGTCGATGATTCCGGCGTTCCAAGATTGAATGTCCTGGATTTACATAAAAAAATAAGATCTCTACCTAAGCCTGTAATTGCAATGGTGAACGGCTATGCCATTGGCGGTGGACATGTATTACACGTAGTATGCGACTTATCCATAGCTGCTGAAGGCGCTAAATTCGGACAAACCGGTCCAAAAGTAGGTAGTTTCGATGGTGGATTTGGTAGTAGTTATTTGGCGAGACACGTAGGACAGAAAAAAGCCAGAGAAATTTGGTTCTTATGCAGACAATATACGGCCGAAGAATGTGAAAAAATGGGCTTGGTAAATAAAGTGGTTCCTTTGGCTCAGTTAGAAGACGAAACCGTGGATTGGTGTATGACCATCATGGAACGCAGTCCTATGGCCATTCGGATGTTGAAACGTGCTTTCAATGCTGAATTAGACGGACAACACGGATTGATGGAGCTAGCAGGTGATGCTACATTGTTGTATTATTTAACCGAAGAGGCACAAGAAGGGAAACATGCGTTTTTAGAAAAACGAAAGCCTGATTTTCAGCAATTCCCGAAATTCCCTTAAAAAGTGTAGAGTTTAGTATTTAGGATATATAGTGTAACATTCTATAAACTCTACACCTTACACTATTTAAAACAGATAGGAGATTCCAATTCCTCCATGGAAAATACGTCCCCATTGCAATGGCTGAAGGACCATTGATTGAACAACCGCTTCATGATCCGAATTATCGGTACCATCTTCGATGTAAGCAATACTCGCATTACCCGTATTGAAAAGATTGAAGCCGATACCCATGTGATAATCCCAACATAATTTATCGAAAAGCACCCTACGATGCCCCCACTGAAACGCCATGCTCAAGGCGCTGAAGCCTTGAGTGATTTTAGGCAATTCTATCGATCTCCCTGACCATACAAGATTATCCGTTATCCCAACTGTAGAATATGCAAATTCCAATCCAAAGAAATTACCAAAAGGCGCTATCGCACCGGCATTGTTATTGTACCAACGCGGTGCAATAAAAAATTCCGTCAAAGAATATCCTAAGGTGCCTCCTGATGGATCGGTAGATTGATAACTACCCCATTGATCTTCTTGATATACATAGAAATCGCCCAAATGATCGGCACCGCTAAACTCACCCGATCCAAAACGCAAGCCACCCCTCCAAGAAAAGTTTTTATTCCTCGATTTTTCGTAAGCTATTGATGTATGATTTTTAAGCCATGGACCATGTGCGGCTAATCCAGAAATATACCAGTTGGTAGAAACTTCTAGGACTTGTGTACTGCCCAAATATCCTGGATTACTTTGGGCCGATGCGAAGGCACCAATTAAGGCTGTGCTAACAAGCACACAGAATTTTTTAATGTGATTCATTACTTGAGTTGTTTGGCGTGTCTGATTTCGTAAAGGGTTTCGTAAACGTGGGCTTTGATGAAATCATTTTGCAATTTCACATTTCTGTTTTTCTCATAATTGAACACCAATTTACTGCTTTCCGTATTGAACACAACGGTATATTGTTTGGTGTAACCGTCGGTTTGAAGTTGAAAATACAAATAAACCGGCAAATATGGGAAGAACATTATAGAGGTCATCAATCCATTTATATCTAGAGGTCTTTTATAAAGCACATAGTCATAACCGGTCCATGCAACTAAAGGTGTTCCGTAGTTTTCCATAACATCTGCAACGTATTGAGAGTAAAACAATATCATTTCGTTGGTATCGTTATTCAATCGCTCCATAATCCAATCGTTTACCTGCGTAAATCGATTAACATCCTCCGTCTTCATATCGGCTTTCGCCTTATTTTCGAGAATATGCAAATCGTCTTTAGACACTCGAGCCACTTCCTTCCATATATTGGTTATTAATAATTTGGATTTCTCCTCTGCAAAGTAGTTGCGCTCATTATCGCTAAAATTACGACCGCTATATTGGGTAAGCCTAGGTTGCATTAAAACCAAACCGCTGTAGTCCGGGTTGTTTCTTTCATATCGAATCTTGTTTTTTTCTTTCTCAATTTTCACCTGTTCGCGAGAGTCGCGTTTACTCGCCATTTCTGTAAAGTTTACAGCCGCCGCGTCAAATTCTGACTTCAATTTATTGGCTTCTGGCAACCCATATAAACTAGCCAGGTAATAAGGCCCTTCTTGCTTTACAGTAGTTGTAGTAGTAGATGTGCGTCGATTAGGCCGAGACAATAATGGATTGGCTGGTGTTTCTTCTATTTGCTTTATTTGTTTCTCTGCCGTATCCGACGTTTGTGCGTTTTCATCAGATGGTTTGAATGCCAAAAATGTTTTTATATCCAATAATGCTTTTTGCTGAATGATTTGTAGGCTTTGTTCCCATGTTTTTTTAATGAATGCATCATTGGGGTATTTGGTGTATTCTAACCACAAGATGCGCATGGCAAAGGCGGATAATTCTTTAGCATCTAAGGTTTTTAGTCCTGCAGTGAGATTGCGCCACATCCCTCTGTTACTGCTAACTTCACAACCGTATTTCTCTAACTCATGACCTGCCAATTTATGATGCAATAATCCATAGATTGACATGGCTTTAACACGGGAAACAAACGGTGTATTGCCGTATAATATCTCAAAAATACGTGCTAGATAAAACGTTCTTCCATGATCCGCTCGTCGCATAAAAAGCAGAAGCAATTCATGTCTTGCAATTTTCTGCATTTCATCGAAAGATTCCTTCCCTACGATATAGATTTGCTTTCCGGACATATCCAGATTCGACACCCTCCCTTTTAAGGCTAGTATTCTCATATCGAGGTGTGGATGCGTTCTATTTTGGTCAATTAAATCTTTCTCGTCTGATTTTTTATTCTCCGCATCTGCCTTTTCAATTTCTTTATTGATTTTTTCTCTCAGCGCATCGGGGAATACATAATGTTCAGAAGCAAATGAATCTAAAGCAATTGGAGTTTCAAGAAATGGAAAGGCGCTGTATTTCAGCACTTCAAATCCATAAATTCCCTCCTCTAAATTATAATCGGTTTTTGAGATCATCTCATACCCCAAATCATCAGCCTCCAATTCTTGGTCTTTAGAAAACCTGTACAATTGTTCGAGTTTGGTTTCAAGCGCTTCACCATCCAAATTTTTCTTTGCATTGGCAACGTCTTTAAACGTTTGAAAAGAGTGTCTTTTTACATAGTGCTGAATTTCGTGTGCGAGGATTACGGCCAATTGAGCTTCGTTTTCAATTCTCGCTAATAACCCTATACTTACAAACACCAACCCACCTGAAGTAGTATAGGCATTCGGTACGTGGGATCGCAATACATAAAATTGAAGTTTTTCAGAAAGTTCTGGATAAGATTCCAAAACTTTCAGTCCTACCTTTTCAACAAAGTTAGACATGGGTTCACCGTATAGAATTTGCCCTCCGGTGAGTAATTCTTCTTCTACAAACCCAACTCGAATAGAATGTTCTTGCTCCAATCGCTTGGTTTTGCGGTCGGCAGATTTACTTTTAATTTTTTTGATATTTTCTTGGACCGTAGACGTAGTACTCTTCTTGAGAGTTAGGGGAACTGGTCCTTGAGACTTTGCCGGTTTATATTGGGCAAAATCAATAGCTTGAGCAAAAGTTGGAATCGCGATAAAAAAACAGGCTGACCAACACAATTGCTTAATGAAAGCACGATGCATGTGCAATAATAAACAAAAGTTAATCAGCCTACTTTATGTAATTAAAAAAAGTCCTTCATACGATCGAAGAATGATTTATTTTCTTCATCAGGGCGAAAGTTTTTACTCTCTTGAAGCTTCATTAATAAATCTTTTTCTTCCGAACTCAACTTTTGAGGCACGTAAACATTGATAACCACGAGTTGGTCTCCGGTTCCATAGCCGTTCAAATCCGGAAATCCCTTTCCTTTTAATCGCAAAACCTTACCGGCTTGAGTTCCTGAATCAACTTTTATTTTAGCCTTCCCATCCAAAGTTGGAACTTCAATACTTGCTCCCATAGCGGCCTCCGGGAAGCTCAACCACAAATTGTATAATACGTTGTTATTATCTCTTTTTAATTCTTCGTGAGGAACTTCTTCAATTAATACAATTAAATCTCCTGCCGCACCACCTGCGGGGCCTTCATTTCCTTTTCCTTGAACGCTTAATTGCATTCCATCGGCTACTCCTCCTGGAATCTTGATGCTCGTTTCAAACTCCTGTGCGATTAATCCTTGCTCATTTGCCTCTTTTGGTTTGCTCTCTATAACTTTACCTAAGCCTTGACATACAGGACAAGCGCTTTGGGTTGCCATCTGCCCCAAGAATGTATTGGTTACTTGTTTCACCACACCGCTTCCACCACAATGCCTACAATTGCCAAACTTTACATCTTGTGCGGCAACCATTCGGCGGTACTTGACTTTTTTCTCTACCCCATTGCGCATATCGGCAAGAGTGAGCTTCAATTTAATTCTGATATTGGAACCTACAGTTCTTCGATTTCCTCTGCCGCGGCCTCCACCAAAGAAGGATCCGAAAATATTATCGTCTCCAAAGACATCTCCAAACTGGGAGAAGATATCATCCATGCTGAAACCTCCGCCGCCAAATCCAGATCCGCCGCCCATTCCGGCGTGTCCAAATTGATCGTAACGACTTTTTTTCTCAGGGTTGCTTAATACATCATACGCTTCGGCCGCTTCTTTGAATTTCTCTTCCGCATCCTTATCGTCTGGATTTTTATCAGGATGGTATTTTATCGCCAATTTGCGGTAAGCCTTTTTTAACTCATCCGCCGTTGCGCTTTTTGAAACACCCAGTATATCGTAATAATCTCTTTTGCTCATCTTTTATTTTCCGACCACTACTTTAGCGTATCGTATTACTTTATCGTTTAAGAAATAACCTTTTTCTAATT
>Ga0181564_10005284_pt1 | contig 10766 bp, 9 predicted proteins | sample 011ome_24_FD_134512 | JGI IMG/M metagenome (GOLD analysis project Ga0181564, IMG submission 134512) | Coastal salt marsh microbial communities from the Groves Creek Marsh, Skidaway Island, Georgia - 011513CT metaG (megahit assembly) | ecosystem: Environmental > Aquatic > Marine > Intertidal zone... | reverse complement strand
CTGAATTGGAAACCTGTCTTAATCCTGAACCCCTTTTCCCGATTTCAATCGATACGGTTGCGCTTGCGGTTCCGGCCCGCATGACCTAAGAGTCACCGCCATGTCGGAAGATATGATGGATTATCAGGCACTGGTTGAGCGCGCGATGAAAGGCGTCGTGCGCGAAGCCCTGTTGAAGGTCAGCGAGGATGGTCTCCCGGGCGACCATCACCTGTACATCACGTTCAGAACACAGGACGAGGGCGTCGAGATCACCGACCGGCTGATTTCGCAGTATCCCGAAGAAATGACCATTGTCCTGCAGTACCAGTTCTGGGGCCTTGAGATTTCCGACGACGCCTTTGAGATCACGCTCAGTTTTTCGGGTACGAACGAACGGCTACACATTCCGTTCGATGCCGTCGTCGGTTTTGCCGATCCGTCGGTGAATTTCGGCCTTCAGTTCAAGGCGACTGAGGCCGACATGTCGGGCGTCGGCACGGATGGCCTGCAGGACATCGACGAGATCGATGACAGCGATGCATCGCCGGAATCCGGTGACGAAGACAGCGACGGCGCGCCAAAGACCGGCGAAGTGGTCGCTCTGGACTCCTTCCGAAAAAAGAAAACCTGACCCCTCTTCTGAATTACCCCGGGCATAATCCCCATGGCTGATGATATTTTTCACGAGATGTTTCCGCTTGGCGAAGACACGACCGAATACCGCAAGCTGACATCCGACTTCGTCTCTACTGCCGAATTCGACGGAGAAGAAGTTCTCGTCATCGATCCCGAAGGCATCAGACAACTCTCGGCCCAGGCCTTTGTCGACATCGCCCATTACCTCCGCCCGGGACATCTGGAACAGTTGCGCAAAATTCTCGACGACCCGGAAGCTTCGGATAACGACCGCTTCGTCGCGCTCGACCTTCTGAAAAATGCAAATATCGCATCCGGCGGGATTCTGCCGATGTGCCAGGACACCGGCACCGCCATCATCATGGGCAAAAAGGGCCAGAACGTCTGGGTGAAGGGCAACGATGAAGCTGCCATCTCCGACGGCGTCCTGAAGACATACCGGGAGAGCAATCTGCGCTATTCGAACGTCGCACCGCTGTCGATGTTCCAGGAAGTGAATACGGGCAACAACCTGCCGGCGCAGATCGATATCTATTCGACCCAGGGCAATGCCTACAAATTCCTGTTCGTCGCCAAGGGCGGCGGATCGGCCAACAAGACGTTCCTGTTCCAGCAGACGCCGGCCGTTCTGAACGAAGACAAGATGATCGCGTTCCTGGACGAGAAAATCCGCACCCTCGGGACTGCTGCCTGCCCGCCTTATCATCTGGCGATCGTCATCGGCGGAACGTCGGCCGAGCTCAATCTGAAAACGGTCAAGCTCGCCAGCACGCGATACCTCGACAACCTGCCGACCCACGGCAATGAATACGGCCAGGCATTCCGCGATCTCGAGATGGAGCAGAAAGTACTGGAACTGACACGTCAGATGGGTATCGGCGCACAGTTCGGCGGCAAGTATTTCTGTCATGACGTGCGCGTCATTCGCCTGCCGCGCCATGGCGCAAGTGTGCCGATCGGACTTGGCGTTTCTTGCTCCGCCGACCGGCAGGCGCTGGGCAAGATCACCAAAGACGGCGTGTTCATCGAACAGCTCGAAATGAACCCGGCGAAGTACATGCCCGAAGTAGAGCCCACCGAGCTCGCCGACGAAGTCGTCCAGATCGACCTGAACCAGCCGATGGACGAGATCCGCAAAATCCTCAGCGGCTGTCCGGTGAAAACGCGTCTGTCGCTGACCGGCTCCATGATCGTTGCGCGCGATGCAGCCCATGCGAAGATCAAGGAACGCCTGGATGCGGGAGAGGAAATGCCCGAACATTTCCGCAATAACGCGATTTATTACGCCGGCCCGGCAAAGACGCCCGAAGGTTATGCGTCCGGCTCTTTCGGACCGACAACCGCCGGGCGGATGGATTCCTATGTCGAGGAATTCCAGGCCAAGGGCGGCAGTTTCGTGATGCTCGCCAAGGGCAATCGCTCGAAGCAGGTCACCGATTCCTGCAAGGCCCATGGCGGGTTTTATCTCGGTTCCATCGGCGGTCCCGCCGCGCGGCTGGCACAGGACTGCATCAAGAAAGTCGAATGCGTCGAATATCCCGAACTCGGGATGGAGGCGATCTGGCGCATCGAGGTTGAGGATTTCCCCGCCTTTATCGTCGTGGACGACAAGGGCAACGACTTCTTCGCAAATATCTGACGGCACGCCTGCCGCCCGCACGTCATGTCCATCCTGCCGGACATTCTCGAACCGGGGCTGACGACGGTCTTTTGCGGATCGGCCGCAAGTTCTGCATCTGCGCGACTTGGCGCGTATTATGCCGGTCCGGGCAACCGGTTCTGGCAGGCCCTTTACGACGGCGGCCTGACGTCTTCCCTGCTGACGCCGAAGGAATTCCGTCGGCTGCCGCATTTCGGTATCGGTATCACCGACCTCGCCAAGCATGAATCGGGCATGGATATCTCGCTGTCATCCAATGCCTATGACGCAGGCGCGCTTCTGACAAAGATCGAAACTTACAAACCCCGGCACCTGGCTTTCACCGGCAAGCGTCCCGCGGGCATTTTTCTGCTCGAAGCGCTCGGGGTCGGACTGAACGATTACGGCGAACAGCCGGCAACAATCGGCAAGACGCGAATCTTCGTACTGCCCTCGCCGTCCGGGGCTGCGCGGCGGTGGTGGTCGCTGGAGCCATGGATTAGACTTGGCGCGATCCACCAGGCAATCAGGCAGCAACAGGGACACGGGCAATGAAATTCTGCGTATTCGGGGCTGGCGCCGTCGGCGGCTTTGTCGGCGGAATGGTCGCCCGGACGAATGCGGACGTCTCACTTGTTGCAAGGGGCGAACATCTTTCGGCATTGCAAAAAAACGGTTTGCGCATCATCACGCCTGATGAGGAATTCACCGTCACGCCGCCTGCGACGGACAACCCCGCGGAGCTCGGCATTCAGGACATCGTGTTCCTGTCGGCGAAGGCCCATTCGCTTACCCAGGCGGCCGAAGCCCTGCGGCCGCTGATCGGACCCGATACCGTGGTCGTCTCGGCGCAGAACGGTATCCCGTTCTGGTACTTCCATGACCATGACGGGCCGCTCGACGGCCATATCCTGCAGACCGTCGACCCGGGCGGGCGCATCGCCAACGCCATTGACTGCGCGCGTGTCGTTGGCTGCGTGATTACATCCAGCAACACGGTCGAGGCGCCGGGCGTGGTCCGTAACATCGGCAACCGCGTATTCGCGCTCGGCGAGCCGGACGGCAGCCTGTCGCCGCGCCTGGGCGAAATCGCCGGAATCCTGACCGATGCGGGACTGAACGCGCCCACCACCGCAGCCATCCGCAGCGAGGTCTGGGTCAAGATGTGGGGCAATGTATCTTTCAGCCCCATGGCCGCCCTGACCATGTCGACGCTCGGCCCCCTGGTCGAACGCGACGACCTGCAGCAGCTTGGTGTATCGATCATGGAGGAAGTACAGGCCGTCGGCGAAGCCCTTGGCGTATCGTTCTATCAGAAAATCGCCGACCGCGTGGAAGGCACACGCAGGGTATCCGGCCACAAGACATCGATCCTGCAGGACCTCGAAGCCGGCCGGCCGATGGAAGTCGACGGCATTACCGGTGCCGTGGTCGAACTGGGGCGTCTGACGGGTATCGGGACCCCGATGATCGACGTGATATATGCGCTCCTGCGCCAGCGCGCCCGAGAAGCGGGGCTTTATCCGGAAATCGGTTTCGATCCGCTGGCGCCGGTTGGCGACCCGATCGAAACCTAATAGATCGGAAACGTCGAAAGATGCGCCGCGAGAATGGTCTGGGTGAGCTTGACCAACTGACTTCTCAAAGGAGCGCAAGCCGGGAAAGCGGGATTCAGCGCGCATTGCTGATAGCCAACCCCGTTATGGGCATGGTTCAGTGCTGCGACGCCGAATAGCTGGTCTCCTTTTGCCGCGAGGGTCTCGAAGGCGAGCTGTGTAATACCGGGCTGCCGTGTGAACGCATGGAAGGTTTTGCGCCGGACGGTCAATCCGTCCGGACGAAACTGCGGCACCGGATAACTGAAGGAAAAATCCGCCTGCCAGTTCGGGTGTTGTAACAATCCAAGTTCGATCTGGGACGATACGATCTGCATCTGCACGGCATTTGCAAAGCGGGCACCGGTGAAGGCGATCTCGATCGATCCGTTGGGGTCCCGCGCACGGCAGGTTCCGGCACTCGCGGGTACTGTCATCCAGTCGGGTACGGCGACGACAGCTCCGCGGCCGTCCGGCATATAGATATCGAAACGATAGGAATCCGTGATCCCGTTCGGCAGGCCGTACTGTGCGAAATGACCCAGGAGCTGCTGCAGGCCGAGCGCATCGTCCGTCGTCCGCGCGAGCTCTGCAAAGCTACGCTTGCCGACCTTGACGAACGTAAACCCGCCGCACGTGATTTTATCCAGCCCCCCGCCGCCGCCAGGCCCGGATTGCTTCGCGACGGGTGCGGCATAAAGGGAAGCCGATCGGACGGCGTTGCCGGTATTGCGCGCCGAGGACCGGACGAGACGCTCCAGATGCTCGCCCGGCAGTCCCCAACTGATGGATGCCGCCCCGCTTTTCAGCCCGCCGGACCCGATCGCGACCACTCTGCCCTGCCGGTCCACCAGGGGCGCTCCGGACGCGCCAGGCAGCAAATGCCCATCAAGCCGGACGATTTCCATGCCGATATCCAGCGCCTGGCTGCGCGCCAGGTCATCGCGCACCTGTGCCGGGAGCATGCTCGAAAGCTTCGAATTCCCGAACGTAACCCGGAGAGGCTTATTATCCATGGTTGGCGCGCCGAGGAAAAACGCGATGACGGAGAGCTCGTCGTTCGCCGCAGGACGATCGCCCGAAGCAATCAGCGGCGTCCCGGCCGAGCGCTCCAGACGCAGCAGGGCGAGATCGACGCGTTCAAGGACCCGGTCTACCGATGCGATGATCGTTCGTCCGCCAGCGCGTTCGAAAAAAGCGTCGATCCGGGTGCAGCCGGCAACAACATGAAGGGCCGTTACCAGCCTGTCGCCCCTGTCATACAGAAACCCTGTTCCGCTCCGCGCTTCGCCATCCCGACAGTTACGCGCCCGGACCTGTGCGATGGCCGGCGATATGCGCCCAAAGACCTCGGCGCTGATATCGGCCTTGCCCGCAGGAGATTCAAAAATCACTACCGCCAGGACAAGCGAGACTGTCGCCAGCAGACGCGCCATTATCTATCCCCCGGATTGCAGACAAGGGTCAGCGCGGCGGCATAAATCGCCAGGCGGTCTTTTTCGGGAAGATCGGCGGAGACGCTCGATGCGAATTTGCGCCATTCCCCGTCTTCCGCCCGAAATGCATCGGCGAACGCATCCGCGGTCGGATACTCGCGCCCCGTCAGCACGCCGCAGGATTTGGCGGCCTCTGCCGCAAAGAGCGCCGAAGACATCTGTCTGGACCTGTCCTGCGCAGCGGCGATCGATTCTTCCGGAACCCGCCAGTCGCCTCGCAGAACGCCCAGCCTTTCGAACGCGACCAGTTCCGCGGCGAGCTGTTTGGAGAACCCCGCTTTCTGCCATTGGGCGTTTCGCTCTTCGAGACTGGGAGAAAAACTGTTATCCGCACGAAGGAAAATACCGGCCAGAAGACCGACGACCGCCGCCAGCGAGAATCCAAGAACCCGCATGGTAGCACCCGATTGCACCGCGCCACCTTCTTTCAGGCCGAAAAAACTGGCCAGAACAGCAACGAGTGCGCCAACGACGGCTCCCACGACGCCGGTGGTGGCAAGACCCACAAGAAGTCCAACCAATGCCCCCAAGGCCATCCCTGAAAGAAAATTCCGCACGCGCTACCCACCCATGACCTGCGACTGCATCCAGTTCACCAGGAAGGGTCGCATAATCACGACATCCTGCACAAGCGGGTACTGGATTTCCGGCTGTCCGGCATAACGGAAATTCCCGGCGGCATTGTTGAAGACAAGTCCTTATTCGAACTGGAAGATACCCTCGACCTCTATCGCAACGCCGAAGGGCATGGACGCGACGCCGACGGCCGTGCGCGCGTGCCGGCCGGGATCGCCATATACATCGATAAACAGCTCGGACGCGCCGTTCAGGACGGCGGAGACATCGGTGAAATCCGGATCGACATTGATATAACCCTTGATCCGCACGATCTCCGTTACCCGGTCCAGATCGCCGAGGGCATCCTTGATACAGGCGAGGACCATCAAGGCGCTGGTCCGGGCCGCCAGCTGGCCTTGTTCGAGTGAATACTCCCGTCCGACCTTGCCGATGAACGAGATTTCATTGTCGATGCGGGGGACCTGCCCGGAGACGAACAACAGATCACCGGCTATTTTCCAGTTCAGTATTTTCGCGACCTTCGGACTCGCCGCGACCGGAAGCGTAACGCCCAGCTCAGCGAGCTTGCTTTCGATTTTTCCTGCCATAGTTCAATCCCACGTGGTTTTCCCTGCGTATGATGAATACATCATAGACCACAGATTAACGCAAAATGGGCGAAACAAGACGATATGTCCGGAAAACAGACCCGCTCAGAGCATGATTCCATGGGCAGGATTTCCGTGCCCGCGGACCGCTACTGGGGCGCCCAGACCCAACGCAGCCTGAAGAATTTCCCCATCGGCACGGAGAAAATGCCGGCGGCGATGATCGAGGCGTTCGGCACGCAGAAGCAGGCGGCCGCCCTCGCGAATATCCACCTTGGTGTCCTTGATAAAAAGCGCGGCCGGGCGATTGTCCGGGCGGCGGCAGAGCTCGCATCCGGGAAACTGTCGGACCATTTTCCCCTTGTCGTCTGGCAGACCGGCTCCGGCACACAGACGAACATGAACGCCAATGAAGTCATCGCAAACCGCGCCAACGAGATCCTCGGACAACCACTCGGTTCAATGGCGCCCGTCCATCCGAACGATCACGTCAATCTTGGTCAGTCGTCGAATGACTCCTTCCCGACCGCGATGCATATCGCGGCCGTCAGCCGTATCCAGGACCGCTTGTTGCCCGGCCTGGGAAAATTGCTGACGGCCCTTGCTGACCGGGAAAAAGCCTTCGACGGAATCGTGAAAACGGGGCGGACGCATTTGCAGGATGCGACGCCGTTGACCCTGGGTCAGGAATTCTCGGCATACGTCGCCCAGGTGAAGAACGGCATCGCCCGCATTGATGCAGTTCTCCCCCGCCTGCTCTGCCTTGCCCAGGGCGGAACCGCCGTCGGGACGGGCCTGAATACGGTCCGTGGTTTCGACCGGCGTTTTACCACGGAACTGCGCAAGCTGACCGGGCGGAAATTCGCCGTCGCGCCCAACAAATTCGAGGCCATGGCCTCGCACGATGCGATCGTCGAAGCATCCGGCGCGCTGAACGTCGTCGCCGTCTCGCTCATGAAAATCGCCAATGACATCCGCCTGCTTGCCTCCGGCCCGCGAACCGGGATCGGCGAAATCAGCCTGCCGGCCAACGAGCCCGGATCGTCGATCATGCCCGGCAAGGTCAACCCGACCCAGGCGGAAGCGCTCACGATGATCTGCGCGCAGGTAATGGGCAATCACACGACGATCACGGTTGCAGGATCACATGGGCATCTTCAGCTGAACACCTTCAAGCCGGTGATGATTTTCAATCTGCTCCAGTCGATAGAACTGGTCGCCGATGGCGCGGCCAGTTTCGCGGAACGCTGCGTCGACGGGATCACTGCCAATCATCGACGTATCGACGATCTTCTCGATAAATCTCTCATGTTCGTGACCGCGCTTAGCCCCCATATCGGTTACGACAACGCTGCGCAGATCGCCAAAGCGGCCTTTGCCGGCGACACGACTTTACTGGAGGCCGCCATCGACAGCGGCCTCGTTACCCCTGAGGACTTCGATCGCTGGGTGCGTCCTCACGACATGATAAATCCGTCCCCTGCCGGACGGGGAAAGTAAGACCTTGCTCAGAAAACGTTCCGTTACGATCGCCGGTCATCGCACGAGTATCTCGCTGGAAGACGAATTCTGGTCGGAACTGGTCAGGATTGCCGCCGAAAGAAAGACATCTCTGAACAGCCTGATTTCGGACATTGATGACGGCCGCGCCACGAACCTGTCTTCGGCGATCCGCCTTCACGTTCTTGCGGATCTGAAGCGGGCAGATCCGGAAGGAAATGTGCATCCCCCCCGACACGAGCGCGAATCCGTCAGCTAGCGGCCCAAGCCCTTCAACAGGCCGCGGATCAGTTCTTCGGGCTTTGGCTGTTGTTGTTGCTGCGATCCATCGCCGTTATTCGCGCCCGGAACCAGATTCTTTATCAAGCTGCCGACCCCCTGTTGCAGAACCCAGGCCTGCAGGGCCTGGAAATCGAACAGGCGCCGGGGATTGTCCGGCGGTCCGACCGCGCGCACGCGGAATGGCGGCGCGCTTGCGTGCTCGGTCAGCCGGAAATCGGCGGTCATATCCATGTTCCACCGCGGCAGATCGACAAAGCCGCGCGCGCTGCCCGCACCGGCGTCCGCGACAAGCTGCAGATCGTTCGTGGTCATGGTCCCTTTCGCAATTCCGAAAGAGCCCTTCAGAGAAGAGAATTTCGTCTGTCCACCGCCCATGGCCGATGACAGGACACCCAGCAGGCCGGCGAGCTGGTTGATGTTTTTGAGATTATCGCTGACCCTTTTCAGATCGAATCCTTTGACGACGCCGTCGACAACGTCGATATTTCCCTTCCCCGACAACGCGCTGATCATGTCGAACTGGCTGCGCCCGCGGGCCGATAAATCCATCCCGAAGCTTAGAATACCGGTCGCGATATCGAATTCCGCAGCCTGGAACAGCGCCTTTCCGACATTTGCTTTCGTGATGGTTAACGACGACGAGGCGACGGGCACGCCGCGCCCGTCCACCTTGCCCTGCATCTCGAAACCGCCATCGAACATGGTGCCGGCGACCCGCTGGATATCGAGCACCTTGTCTTTCAACACGGCGACAATTTTCGGCTGGTCGACCCGAAAGGTTTTATAAAGGACCGCTTCGGCCTTCAGGTCGATATTGGCATCAACCAGTCCCAGCACATCCGTATTGATGGGTTCACGGGACCATCGCTGACCGGAGGGAATCGTGGCCGCAGGCCCGCCGGTGGCAGTGCGGGGTGCACCCGCGGGCCGGCTGCCGGCACCTAACGGGGCCGAGCTTCCGCGGGACGGCGCTTCCAGAAAGTCGCTGAGGGGTATCGTCGACGTCACCAGCGACAGTTTCACATCCGGCCGTGCCGCACCCGCCTTTGCGGACTGATAGGCCCCCTGTCCCGTAACGCTGGTAGGCCCGATTTTGCCTGTCAGACCGGTGATCGCGATCGCATCCTCCGAGCCGGCAAGCTTGACCGCCATGCTGAACCCGCCGAGACGCGGGTTGGCGGGTCTGAATCCGGGATCGAACGTCCGGACCATCTTAACAAGATCAGGGTGCTGGATATCCGCGCTGAGATCGACTTTCGGAACAGCCAGCGGGGTGCCGATCGTTCCGGCAAGCCTGAAAGCCCCCCCGGCGACGCGGCCATTCGTATTCAGCGCGAGGGCGTTTGCGTCACCCTTCAGATCAAGCTTGAGGGTAACACCTCCGACGGCGGGACCCGGTTTGCCGTCGGCGAATACATTGACGAGCCGCGTAAATTCCGGGTGCCGGGCATCGATGGAAATATCCAGCGCAGGCGATACCGACAAATCCGACAGCTTGCCGGTGACCTTTGCCGTGACGTCGGCCAGCTGAAGATCCGCGTCTATCGCCAGACCGGTCGCGGTCGCATCTGTCCGGCTTGTCAGGCGCATCTTGCCGAGTTTCCGCGGGGCGACGGGCGCTTCAATGCCGGCAATCCGGAAAAGTCCGGTCAGGTCATCGGACGCGGCGGCGATGGTTCCCCTGAAGGCCGGGAACCGGTCCAGGCCGGACAGTGTTCCTTTCACCTGGGCGCTCGTGCCCGCAAGGTTCTGGACGCTTGCATCCCGCAGGGTCACCACGCCGTTCACCAGTGTGCCGTCCAGACGTACGCCCTGTATGGCCATGCGCTGGTAGCTCAGGCTGCCGACCCGGAAAGTCAGGTTTGCGTCAAAATCGTTCAGAAAAGCGAGCGGCCCGGCCACCGTCGGCCCGGTTTCGGGCTTTCCGGCCGGACCGGACGCCTGTCCGGCGCTTTCGTTTGCCGGCGTCTGCGCAGTGGGAGTCTGCGAAGCGGGATCAGTCCCCTCTCCGATATAGGCGTCGGCGTTGATCTGATCGATGCTGACGCTTGCGCCGAACGCAGCCCGGTCACGCAGCGCGACCGTTACGCCGCCGCTCATCCTGGAAGCATCCATCTGGGCCACGATACCGGCCGCCTGCACCTGCTCGGCATTTCCGCTGAGATCGGCACTGATACTGAAGCGACGCAGCCGGTCCACCGGGACCATCGAGACATCCACACCCGCCCAGACGAGAAGCCCCCTCAGATTTGTCGACCGCACCGACGCCTTGCCGGTATAGGTCAGCGCGCCCTTCGGGCTGGAAAGATTCCCGGATGCAGAGAGCTCGGTCGCGCCGGGAAACCCAGCGGTGAGCGTATTCAGGGTGACCGTCCCGTCCTTTAGCGATGCGGCGAGACGCACCGCCCGAATGCGGTCCTGCATTGCAACCACTTCATCGATCGTCAGGTCGATATTGGCTTCGATATCG
>Ga0181564_10005275_pt1 | contig 10770 bp, 11 predicted proteins | sample 011ome_24_FD_134512 | JGI IMG/M metagenome (GOLD analysis project Ga0181564, IMG submission 134512) | Coastal salt marsh microbial communities from the Groves Creek Marsh, Skidaway Island, Georgia - 011513CT metaG (megahit assembly) | ecosystem: Environmental > Aquatic > Marine > Intertidal... | reverse complement strand
TGACTCTTATAGGAAAATTAGAAACACTTTTAGATATTTACTTGGAAACCTTAATGATAATTTTGAAGAAATTGATTTAGAAAAAATAAATATATCTGAACTACCCGAATTAGAACAATTTATGCTTCATAAAATTTATTCTTTGAATGAAAATTTTAAAAATTATTTTAACAATTATGATTTTCACAACTTATATAAAGAGTTGTTAAATTTTTGTACTGTAGATTTATCAGCATTTTATTTTGATATCCGAAAGGATTCTTTATATTGTGATTCTAAAGACTCTAAAAAAAGAAAATCTACAATAATTTTATTAAATGTTATTCTCAAATCATTATTAAGTTGGTTTGCCCCAATTTTATCATTTACTACAGAGGAAATTTATAGATTGATAATGAATGACAACAAAAGTGTTCATTTAACAAAATTTTTAGAGTTTCCAAAAAGTTTTAAAAATGAAAATTTAAATCAAAAATGGTTAGAGCTTATTAAAATTAGGAATGTTTGCAATATTAGTATTGAGGAAAAAAGAGCTAGTAAAGAAATTGGGTCAAGTTTAGAGGCAAGCTTAAAAATTAATTTAGATAAAAAACTTAAAGAAATTTTAAAAGATGTAGATTTCTCAGAACTCTGTATTACCTCAAGTGTGGAAGTCTCTTATTTAGAAAACTCAGTGACAAAAGTTCAAACTGCAAAAGCAGAAGGTTCAAAATGTCAAGTATGTTGGAAAATTAATAAAAAAGGATGTTCCAGGGAAGCCTGCCCAAATAAATAGAATGATTTTTGAAAATATAAAAAAAAATATTTATCTAAGTTTATTTATTCCATTTATTATTTTTATATTAGATAGAACTTCAAAAATTTATGTAATAAATTTGAGTAAAAATTCATTTGATAATGAGTTATTTTCATCAAAATTTTTGAATATTATTCTTGTTTGGAATGAGGGAATTGCTTTTGGTCTTTTTTCTTTTGACGAAAGAAATTTATATAATTTTTTAACTCTAATCATATTAATAATGATTATTGTGATTTTCATCATGATAATTAGAAGTATTGGCCCAAAAAAAAATTTCTTGTTAATGGTTTTAGGAGGCGCAATGGGAAATTTGTATGATCGTGTTTTTTACAAAGCAGTTCCAGATTTTATAGATATTCATTTTGAAAATTTACACTGGTTTGTATTTAATGTAGCAGATATTTTTATTACTTTAGGTGTTATTTTGCTTATATTATGGGAAACTTTAATGACAAAAAAAAATTATGAAAAAATATAATCATCTAACTTGTTTATTAATTACTCTTTTATTTTTAGTTAGTTGCCAAGATGTTAGGAAGGGCTTTAGTGGAAAAAAAATTGACGAAGGCAATGAATTTTTAGTAATTAAAAAAAATCCTTTAGTAGTTCCACCAAATTTTAATGAAATGCCAGAGCCAGAAAACAAAAATAAAATTATAAATAATGATAATTCAAAAAGTGATTTTGAAAATTTAATAAAAAATAAAAAAATTAATAAAAAAGAACTAACATCAAAAGATAATACAAGCAGTTTAGAGGAAAAAATTCTTGGTAAAATAAAATAAGATGCTTACTGAGAATATTGACTTTAAAAATTTTAAAATAAAAAAAAAAACTAAATTAATAAAAAAAAAATTAAATTTACTTCTTAAAGAAGATAACCAAATAATTAAATCTTTGAGTAATAACTATAAAAATAGTTTTAAAAAGAAAAATATATCAAAATATAAAAAATTTATAAATTACCGAATTATAGGCATGGGTGGATCTATACTTGGGACACAAGCTATTTATGATTTTTTAAAACACAAAATAAAAAAAAACTTCTTATTTGTTGATAATCTTCAGTCTAGTAATAGATTACAAAAAAAAAAAATAATTAACTTAATAGTTTCTAAATCTGGAAATACTATTGAAACAATATCTAATGCCAATGTTTTAATTAAAAAAAAAGATTACAATATTTTTATAACTGAAAATAAAAAAAGTTATTTGCATCTTTTGGCTGAAAAATTAAAAGCTGAAATAATTCATCATAATAATTTTATAGGTGGAAGGTATTCAGTTTTATCTGAAGTTGGTATGTTGCCAGCTGAGTTAATGGGATTAAATTCAAATAATTTCAAACAATTTAATACTCTTGTTAAAAATAAAACATTCATAAATTCATTAATTTCAAATGTAGCTTCAACACTCCATTTTATTAAGTATAAGAGATATAATTCAATCATTATTAATTATGATGAAAAATCTCGAAATTTGTTTAATTGGTATCAACAACTAATTGCAGAAAGTTTAGGAAAAAAAAATTTAGGCTTATTACCAATTGTCTCAAATATGCCCAAGGACAATCACAGTGTTATGCAGCTTTATTTAGATGGATTTAAAAATAATTTTTATACTTTTTATTATACAAATGATGAACGATGGCTTAAAATTAATAATAAATTAATTTTAAAATCTAAAAGTTATTTAAAAAATATAGATTTAGGAAAAATCACTTTAGCTCAAAAGCAAGCAACTGAAACTATTTTTACAAAAAAAAATATTCCTTTCAGAAGTTTTTTAATTAAAAAAAGAAATGAAAAAACTATAGGTGAATTATTTACATTCTTTATTTTAGAGACAATCTTACTAGGAAAATCTCTAAATTTAAATCCATACGATCAACCAGCTGTTGAACAAATTAAAAAAGAAACAAAAAATATTTTAATTTAATTTAAAGTTAAAAATATAATCTTTGATAATCCATATTTTTTTTCTTCGATAGTTTTAAAGTTTTTTGGAAAAGTGTCTTTTTCATTTTTATGTCTGTGAATTATTATAATTCCGTTTTTTTTAAGAATTTTTTTTTCATAAATACTAAATAATATATTTTCCAGATTCTTATTTTTGTATGGTGGGTCTAAAAATATAATATCAAATTTTTCAAAAAAAATTTGAGAGTTAATACTTTTGTATATATCAAATTTTAAAATTTTAAAATTTTCAATATCTTTTAAATTCATTAAATTTTTTTTTAATATGGTTAAAACCTTGTTATAATTTTCTACAAAAATTACATTTTTAGAGCCCCTTGATAAACATTCAATTCCAAAAGATCCAACGCCAGCAAATAAATCTAAAATATTTGAATTTTCTAAATTGACTTTAAATTTATTTGAATGATTAATAATATTAAAAATAGACTCTTTAGTAAGATCTTTTAAAGGTCTTGTCTTAATATCATTTGGTTCAAGAATTTTTTTACCTCTAAATGATCCCCCTATAATTCTCATCAATCTATAACTTTATAGCCAATATCTTTTCTGTAAAAACCACCTGACCAATTAAGATTATTTAGATTTTTATTAATTTTATCTTTGGCTTCTAAAAAACTATTTGCAAGAGCTACAAAATTTAAAACTCTACCACCAATAGCATACACTTTATTATTTTTTTGAGTGGTACCTGCATGAAATAAATATTCATCAGTATTCAGCTCAAGATGATTAATGTTTTCAATTTCTTTGTTTTTTTCAAATGCATCAGGATATCCATTGGAACAAACAACAACACATAAACTTTTTTTATCTGACCAGTTAATTTGAATTTTATCAAGTTTTTGTTCGCAGCATGCTAAAAATATTTTTGCTAAGTCTGAGTTAAGTTTAGGAAGTATAGTTTGACATTCAGGATCTCCCATTCTTACATTGTACTCAATTAAATAAGGTTCATTTTTTACTATCATTAAGCCTGCATACAAAAAACCTTTATATTCTGTTCCTAATTCTGAAAGAGCTTTTAAGGTAGGATTAATAATTTTACTTATAATTTTTTTTTCTAATGTTTTATTTATTAGTCTTGATGGAGAATAAGCGCCCATACCTCCCGTATTTTTCCCTCTATCACCCTCTGAAACTCTTTTATGATCTTGAGCTGTTTGAAAGTTTTTGATATTTTTGCCGTCACTAATAATGAAATAACTCATTTCTTCACCTTCTAGAAACTCCTCGATAAGTAAATTTTTAGCTATACCAAACTTACCATTAAAAACTTCATCAATTGCTTTTATTGACTGATCTTCGTCATAACAAATGTAAACACCTTTTCCAGAAGCTAAATTATCAGCCTTTATAACAATAGGATAATTTGATTTTAGTAAAAATTTTTTTGCTTCAATCTTATTTTCAAATACACCAAATTTTGCAGTTGGAATATTAAATTTTTCACATATTTGTTTTGTAAATATTTTTGATCCCTCAAGTTGAGATGCAATTTTGTTAGGACCAAAAACTTTAATTTTAAATTTTTCTAAATAATCAACTATTCCATTGACAAGAGGTTGTTCTGGTCCAACGATGATTAATTCAATATTTTTTTCTATAACAAAATTTTTTATATATTTAAAATTGTCTAAATCTAATGATATGTTTTCTGCTATTTCAGCTGTACCTGCGTTTCCTGGAAAACAATAAATTTTATTAATTCTTTTTGATTGTTTTAGGTTTTTACAAATAGCATGTTCTCTTCCACCACTTCCAATTATTCCTATATTCATGTATGAATATATAAAGCAAAAAAGATGAAAAAATTAGCTAAATTAAAATATTTACCAAATAATTTTAAAATTATTGAAAATGGTGATTACGTTGTTTGTGCTATCACTGGTAGGCAAATTATCCTCGAAAATCTTAATTATTGGAACGTAGAGTTACAGGAGGCTTATTTTTCTCATGTAGAAGCTCATCAAAGGAGAGAAAAGATTTAAGTAATAATTTTTTATATTTTCCACCTATTATGTGTCCAAATCCATTGTGTAGGATTTTTAAGAATCATCTTTTCAAGCCATAAATTTAAACTATGTGTTATTTTTTCTAGACTATCATTTTCTAAAAATTTTATAGGTTTATCAAATTTTACCGTAAAATAATATTTGTCTTTTCTCTCAATATGAACAGGTACCACTTTACAATTAAATTTTTTTACTAATTGAGCCGGTATAGTAGTAGTAAATGCTACTTTATTAAAAAAAGAAATTTTTTTTCCTTCACTTACTCTTTGATCTATCATAATTGCAATAGATGAGCCTTTATTAAAAGCTTTTAATAAATTTCTTGTACCTTTCATACCTTTTGGTATTTGGCTTTTGCAAATATAGTTTTTTCTAATATTTTCCATAATTTTATTCAGAAATATATTATTTAGTGGCCTGTAAATAGCAGAAAGATTTATTCCATATTTTTCTATAACCATTGCCATAAGTTCAAAATTATTAAAATGACCAGAAATAAAAACAACAACTTCTTGATTATTTTTTATCTTTTTTAAAACATCTTTTCCTTTAATCTCAATAAACTCATTTAATTTATTATTTCTAAAATTTTTTAAAGAAATATAATCTGCAAAAATTCTTCCATAGTTTTCCCAAATTTTCAAAATTATTTTTTCATGATTTTCATTTTTGAAATTAATATTTGATAAGTTATTTTTTATAGTTTTCTTTGATCTAAATAAAATACCTATTTGTTTAAAAATTAGACCTCCTAAATCAGATGATTTTTTATAACCTAAAAATTTAAAGATCATAAATAATAATATTACAAATAAAAACTGTAAAAAGTATTTGATTTTTTTCATATTTTTTTTAAGCAATTTATAAATTCTTTTTTTTTATCTATCTCTATTTTAATTTTGAAAACATGAATATTTTTTTTATTCTTACTATTAAGTCTTAATATATCCTTTTCTGTAGTTATGATGCCACAATTATTCTGATGAGCTAATTTTTTTATTTTAATAATGTCTTGATCGGTATAATCATAATGATCAGGAAAGTTTAAACTTTTAAATATTTTAATATTATTTTTTTTTAGGGTATTAATAAAAGTTGAATGATTTCCTATTCCTGAAAAAGCAATTAATTTTTTCTTTCTTAATTTCTTCATATTATTATCTAAAATATATCGTCCTTCAAATATCTTTAAATTTTTATTAAATTTTTTTAGTAAATTTTTATGTTTTTTTAAATTATCTCCATTACCATTAATTATTGCAGCGTGGTAATTTTTTAAATTTTCAAGTTTTTCTCTTAAAGGTCCTGCGGGAATAATTAAGCCGTTACCAACAAATACTTCTGAATTAAAACAAACAATTTTATAATCATAATCAATATTTTTATCCTGTAGTCCGTCATCACAAATTGCAAATTTAAATTTTTTTGATTTAGCTGCTCTAATAGCGTCAATTCTTTTGGGCTTACAAATTAAATTACCATTTTTTTTTAAAAGAAGTTGTTCATCTAGTTGATTCACATATTGTTTTTTTATAAAAGTAGTTTTTTTACCTAAATTTTTTAGAATTTTATTGATATAAATGCATGTTGGAGTTTTTCCAGTGCCACCTAAATAAATATTTCCAACACATATAGTTTTGATATTTTCAATCTTTATTTTGTTAAATCTTAAATTATTTATTAAAATTGTAATATTTGAAAAGATTATTAAAAATTTTGATATTAAATTAGGTTTTTTTAAGTCCCAAAAGATAGGTTTTGCCAATAGCATAATGGTTTAAATTATCCTGATAATTTCAGCTACAGTATTTTTTAATATTACATTGCCAGTTTTATTTAATTTTTTAATGAATATATCAGATTTATTTTTCTGTATTAGAATTTTTTTCAAAGTTAAATTTAAATCATTTTGAGAATTTATTTGTTTTGATTGATTATTTTTTTTTAGAAGAGAATATATCTCTAAAAAGTTTTTTATATACTTGCCATGTAAAATTTTAGAGCCAAATCTTGCTGCCTCTAAAGGATTTTGTCCTCCATGGTTAATTATTGACCCACCTAAAAAAACGACACTACTTAATTTAAAAAATTTTTTAGTTTCACCATAAGTATCAACAAGATAAATATCTGTTTCATTACTAATTTTTTTTTTAGAACTATGTAAATGAATATTTAAATTTAATTTTCTTAGCTCATCAAATATTTTATTTTTACGATGAATGTGCCTTGGTATTATTATTGTTAATAATTTTTTAATATCTTTTTTTAAATTAATATGAGCTTTTGCAGCAATTATTTCCTCAGGATTATGAGTGCTTGATGCACACCACATTATTTTTTTTTTAGATATCTCTTTATCAATAGCATCATCAATATTTTCATGAAAAGTTGTGAACTTAAGATTACCTAAAGTTTTAATTTTATTACAACCAAGTATTTTTAAATACTTTTTAGTTTCTAAATTTTGAGGATAAACGGCACTAAAACTTTTAAATAATTCTTTTGAAAAAAAATTAATTTTATCCCATTTTTTAAAAGTTTTATTTGTTATTCTTGCATTTAACAAAATATGATTAATTGATTTTTTTTTCAAGTTAATTAGCATATTTGGCCAAATCTCAGACTCAATAAAAATAACTAATTTAGGTTTCCAATAATTTAAAAATTTTTGTGTTAAATAATTTGTATCAATTGGAAAATATTGATGAATAGTCTTTTTAAATTTTAATTTACTAAATATATTTGCAGAACTCACCGTAGTTGAAGTAACTAAAATTTGATGAATCTTTTTTTCTCTTTCAAGCTTATGGATTAAAGGTATTGTACTCATTAATTCTCCAACACTTGCAACATGAATCCATATCAAGTTATCTTTGGTATTTTTTTTTGAAAAAAAACAAAATTTTTCTTGAAATCGTTTTAAATCTTCTTTTTTTTTTAATAGTCTAATTAAAATTATCAGTGGTGAAAAAATAAAAATTATATTGATAAAAAATCTATAAATAAAAATCATTAATTTTTAGTGATTTGTTTGTCATAAAAATTTTTATAGATGGGTGAATTTTTTAATAATTCATCATGGTTTCCTTTTGCTATTACTCTTCCAGTGTCTATAACATATATTTGATCTGAATTTAAAATTGTAGATAGGCGATGAGCAATAACAACTGTAGTCTTGTTTTTTGTTAATAAAGCTAGAGCTTTTTGAATTTTTTGTTCTGTATCAGCATCCAAAGATGAAGTTGCTTCGTCTAGTAGAATTATGCTACTTCTTTTTAGCATAGCTCTTGCTATAGAAATTCTTTGTTTTTCTCCACCAGATAATCTCAGTCCATTTTCTCCTATTAATGTGTCATACCCATCAGGCAATTTTTCAATAAATTCAGAGGCAAAAGATTTTTTTGCAGCTTCAGTTATTTCTTCATTCGATGCTTCTAAATTAGCATAAGCAATATTATTTTTAATAGTATCATCAAATAAAGTCGTATCTTGACTTACTAATGAAATTTCTTTTCTAAGTGAATTGATACTTAAATCATTTATAGATTGATTATCAATTTTAATATCTCCAGAAGTTACATTGTAAAATCTTGGAATTAAATTTAAAATTGTTGATTTACCAGACCCACTGAGCCCAACCAGAGCTGTCATTTTGCCTCCTGAAATATCTATATTGATTTTGTCAAGGATATTTAAATTTTCATTATTTAAGTCATATTTAAAACAGACCTCATTAAAATTTATCTCTCCATTTTTAATATTTAAATCTTTGCAATCAATATTGTCTTTAATGTCAATTTTTTGATCAATTACTGGTAAAATCCTTCTTGCAGCGCTTAGCCCAGTTTGAATTCCCATATTTAAAGTTGCAAGTGATCTTACCGGTTGATAAGCTAACATCATTGCAGCAAGGAAAGAAAAAAAATTGTTTATGTCTATCTCACCTTTAATTATTAGTTTTCCTGAATAAAAAATTAATAATGCAATCATTATACCTGTTAAAGTTTCCATTATTGGCGAAACTCTAACAAATATTGTGCTTATTTTTTTTGCAGCATTTTTTACTTTTTCTAATTTATCATTAATTCTATCTCTTTCATAATTTTCTCTTTGAAATATCTTCATTAGTTTATGATTTTTAAATATTTCCACTAAATGAGTATTTAAAAATCCTGAAGACTCCATTCCAATTGTAGAGACCTTTCCAATTTTTTTTCCAAGTTTTTGTGCAGTATAAGATGCAAAAGGTATCATTATGATTGCAATTAATGATAATTTCCAATTTTGGTAAAACATCACAAAAATAAGCCCAAATAAAGTTAATGTATCTTTAAAAAGATTTAACAATACAACACTGACTAAATTTACAATTACACTTGTATCAACTATTAAATTTGAGACCATTTTACCAGTATGTTTACTATCTATAACTTTAGTATCTGCTTTAATTAACGAGTCCATCATGTCACTTTGAATGTTTTTTTTTACATTTTCAGCAACATGAATCATATTAGCTTTTGCAAAGTATAAAGAGAAACCTTTCATTGAAAAAGCTAGAATAATAGCTAACGGAATTAAATAAATTAAGGTTTGATCCTTATCTACAAATATTTTTTTTATTGCAGGATCTAATAAGTATGCAATTGCAGATGTGCTTCCAGCAACTAAAATAGAAAAAAGACCTGCTAGTAAAATCCTTTTTAGAAATTTACTTGTATAATCTTTATACAATCTCATTAAAATTTCTTTATTTTTCATAACTTTAAATTTTACCAATTAATATTTGGAAGAATATAAGAAAGCCAAAAATATTATTACTTTTAAAAATTTTTAGGCAATCTATAGGGTTATTCAAATTAATATTTTTTAATTGGTACACAAATAAATGATAGCCAATTATTAGGCTAAAAGCATAATAAAATATATTAAAATTCTCCATTATTCCTGTTGTAATTGTCATTGAAAATAAAACAACATAACAAGCTGATAGAAAAATAAGTGGTTTTTTTTTAAATTTAATTGAAGTTGATTTTAGGCCAATTATTTCATCATCTTTAATATCTTGAAATCCATAAATTGTATCATAGCCTAATGTCCAGAATATGGCTCCAAAATAAAATATAATCGGAACGATATCTATCTCTCCTTTAATTGATGTCCAACCAAGTATAAGACCATAGTTAAATGTAATTCCTAAAAACAATTGAGGCCAATAGGTAAATCTTTTCATTAAAGGGTAGGTGAAAGCTAATGGCATTGATCCTAAAGCGAGAATGATTGTAAATTGATTAAAGTTCAAAAGTATTACAAGAGCTATTAGGCATAAAATTATAGCCATAAGTATAGCAACTTTGATTGATATTTTTTCTGAAGCGATAGGGCGGTTTTTTGTTCGGAATACTTTTTTATCAAATTCTTTATCAAAAACATCATTTACAATACAGCCAGCTGATCTCATCAGCACTGCACCTAAAAAAAATAATAAAAGGTAAAAAAAATAATTATTAAGATTATTTGAAAAATCATATGCAAGAGATAATCCCCATGCACATGGCCAGAATAAAAGCATGTAACCAACAGGTTTTTTTAATCTAATAAGTTCGATAAATAACTTTATTTGGTTCATAATTTACTTGTAAATAACAAAGGCTAGTTTCATAATCAAATTGATTCGTATGAATATAGATTACACAGTCACAGCCCTTATGTTTCCAGCCATTCCTCTATTAATGAGTGTGTACAGTAACAGATTTCACTCTTTAAGTATGTTGATTAGAGAGCTTCACGATGAACATGTTTATGAAAATCACATTCCTCATGAATGGAAAAAACAATTTATCAATCTAAGTGGACGGATAACACTACTTCGTTGGACAATCATGTTTGCTGCATTTGGATTTTTGTTCAATATGTTAACTGTGTTAGGCCTTTATTTAAATGAAGTTTTTATTGCCAGATTAATTTTTGGCTCTTGTTG
>Ga0181564_10005274_pt1 | contig 10770 bp, 7 predicted proteins | sample 011ome_24_FD_134512 | JGI IMG/M metagenome (GOLD analysis project Ga0181564, IMG submission 134512) | Coastal salt marsh microbial communities from the Groves Creek Marsh, Skidaway Island, Georgia - 011513CT metaG (megahit assembly) | ecosystem: Environmental > Aquatic > Marine > Intertidal zone... | reverse complement strand
GCCGCCGCCGCCGAGCCCCCACGCCTGCGGCACGCCGTTCGCGTCTAGCTTCATGCCCTTCTTGTTCGCCATCTCCTTCATGATCTCGTCCGGCGGGTTCCCGAAGCTCTGCATCTCCTGCAGCAAACGCACGATCTCGGCGTGCTCGACGGTCTCGTCCTCGAACGCGGCGACTATGGCGCGCGTCTTCGCGAGCTGGCTCTCGAACCGCGTCAACTCGTCGTCCGGGATCTTTTTCCCGTTCTTCTTGAGCCACGGCGGGTAGAGCTCGGCGATCTCCTTCATCGGCTCGTACAGCACATCCTTGGATAAAAGGTGCTGCAGCATGTTGTCCATCATCCCCTGCATGCCACCCTGACCAGACGCGATGCCCTCAAACATCCGCTTCATCGCCGCCTCCTCCGCGGAGAGCGATTTCGTGCTCCCGTCTTCGTTAACCGCTCCCGCCGCGGCGTCGACGTCGTTCTGCCCGGAGAGCGCGCGGACCGTCTCAGCCATGCTCGCCTGCATCTGCGCCTGCGACTCGGGGTCGGGCGGGGGGATATCCTTGAACATCTGGGTCATCTGCTCGTTGAACGCCCGCATCTGCTTCTCGAACTGACGCGCCTGCATGGCCTGCTGCTCGGGGGTGAGCTGAGGAGGCGCCCAACCGCCGCCGCCGCCGCCGCCGGGCCCCATCAGGTCGGCGAAAGGATCCGCGGCGCCGCCGGGCAGACCCATTCCGAAACCGCCACCGAACCCGAAAGGGTTACCGAGCGAATCCGCTCCGTTGAAAGCGGCATTCGCGCCGGCACCGCCGCCTTTCTTCTTCTTCTTCTTCTCCTTCGCCGGCTTCAGATCCATGCCCGCCAAGCCGGCGGGGGGTTTCTTTTCCTGCTTCGGGAGATCCAGCCCGCCGAGGCCGGCGGGGGCTTTCTTGCCGCCGGGTCTCTTGGAGGACGCCCTGTGACGCGTGTTTCACGGTTCGAAGACGAGGTGGACGCGAAAGCAAGTATGCGGTGGGGATTCGATGCGATGGCGTTAGTCAGTGTATGTCTCGTCGTGCACGTCACCGCGTGCGAGCTTCGCGCGTTCGCGAAAAAGTGCGTCGATATCCCGGAGGGAATCGGTCGCTCGGATCGCGCACGCCACGCGTCGCGAATCGTGGTCGCGGACCGTGTGACCTTCGCGTCAGTGCACGCACCCGCCGGTCTCGGCGAAGTCGCCCACGGAGGCGTCGAGGAGCGCTTCGGTGGTCTTGTCCATGGTCGTGCGCGGAGGGAAGGCTCGCGCAGTCTCGAGTGACCGTCGCCTGAAACCCTTCGCCTTGGCAGGCGCTTTTTACGACGTCGTCGCGTGAGACACTCGAATGCGATCTCCGTTTCGCAGTTGCGTGTCGATATCCACGCCACCTGGCACGATCGGTCACATACAAGGCGCGCGCGCCTCCGTACGTCTGAACAGAGCGGCGGCTTTTGCGAACACCGCGTCGCGGCGAAGACGATGCCAACGTCGTGCGCGGCCGCGAGCGCGGTGACAGCCGCGAGCGGCGTGATCCGCGCGCGGCGCGCCGGGGCCAAAACGCACTCCTTCGCGCGATCGTCGCGCGTCGAAAACCACCGACACCGAAGGACGGGCGTCATCGCGCGCGTGGGTGTTCCCTCGGAGAACGACAGCACGCGCGAAGTCGCCGCTTCATCCGACGCGAGCGGACGCACGCGTCGCGACGCGCTCTTCGCGTTCGCCGCGGTCGCCGCGACCGCGGGCGTGTCGGCCGCGACCGCCTTCGCCGAGGAGGACACGACGAGCCCGAGCGGAGCGGACGGGACGACAGGAGGCGAGAACGAACCTCTTCTCGATCGACCGTCGTCCTCCACGGAACCGGCTCCGAAAGAGCCGGTTCCGTCCCAAACGCCGTTAAACGCCGTTCCCCCGGTCCGGTACAAGGGCGCGAACTGGTCCGTGATCTGCCCCGGGTCGTACGAGCGCAAGCCCACGGAGAAGCCGCGGCGGGTGTACGAGCAGAGGGCGGATTGCGAGCCCAACTGCCGCGATTTACAGGCGAAGCGGACGGAGGAGACGCCGCTCGTCGCGCGTTTCGGGTCGGCGGACGATTCGCAGGACATCTCCGTATCTCTCCGTGGCGCAAACACGCTTAAGCTCACGTTTCTGCAAATCAAAGACGTCACCGAGTTCGGGGACGTGAGAGAAGCGGCGCCGTTGTTCGTGCCGAGCGGCGCGACCGTGCTCGGCGCGACGGCGCGAACGGAATCCGTGCCGAACGGGCCGAACGGCGAATCCGTCGACAAAGCGTACTACGCGTACGATTTCGAGTTCGGGTCCGCGCGCGTGTTGCTCACTGCGGCGGTCGAGGCGGGGAACGTGTACCTCGTCGGGTGCACGGCGTCGAAAGAGGCGTGGGCGGAAGCCGAGCCCGGGTTCAAACGCGCGTCGAACTCGTTCCGAGTGGGACCCGGACCCGACAAGGCTATCAGCGCGGAAAAGAAAAGTCCCGCGCCCAGCGCGGCGAAGGAGGTGGACCTGCCCGCCGGGCGCGCGCGCCCCGCCGAGCAAATGAACTGCAGAGGGCCTCTGCCCATCTTCTGTTCGGTGGACGCGGAGTGATTGGTGTGTTGGTATCATGTTTACTACTTCCAACCCCCCCCGTTCCTGAATCCCTGCCTCCTGTAGTCGAACATCGCCGCGCCGTGCAGGAACCCCGCGTCCGCGGGCACGGAGCATCCCTCCTGCGGCACGAGCCCCGGCCCGAGGCCGCTCTCGCTGTCCTTCCCCCCGTGCGCGCAGACGCGCCCCTCGGCGAAGATGCCGTCGCCCGCCGCCTCCGCCGTCGGCACGAACCCCGGGCCGATCCCGGTTTTGCTGTCCGCGCCGGCGTGGCCGTCGTCGTTGCGCCTGGTGTCGAATATGCCTTCGCCCACGGGCACGAGCGTCTTCACCACCTCCAGCGGCAGAAACGCGTCCGAAGCGGACGCGCGCTCGGGCGCGTCTTCGGGCGCGCCCTGGCGTCGCAGAAACGCCTCGCGCGCCGGTTTTTGGTTCGCGGCTCTCCGTTCGCGGCGCGCGTCAATCTCGGACGCCTCCTCCGGCCTCTGCGGCAACGATTTCGGACCCCGCACCAGGGCCTTCTCCGTCAGCGCCGCGCCCCGCGCGTCGTACACCTCGCCGGTGATGGGGTTCACCCCGCACCGGTCCCGGTTGGACGCGATGAAGTCGTGCCGCCGCCGCATCGCCGTCTTCTGCGAGAGCTCGGCCAAACGTTTCTCCTCCGCCTCGCGCGACTCGTGCTCGCGCGCCTCGCGGCGCATCGCGGACTCGGGCGCGCCGGGCTTGCCGCGGCGCACCCAGCCGAGCTTAAACGGGCGCTCGCCCGGGTCCAGGGGCATGGTCATGTTCCGCGCATCGGGAGCGGAGGGGCCCTCGCCCTTCTGCCAGTCGTACTCGGCGATCCGCGCATCTTGTCGAATCGGTGCGATTTCGCGTTTCCGGCTGGAGGGCCTCGTGTCCTCCTCGTACACGCGGTGCGGGCCGTCGTTGGGGTCCCAGAGCACCATGACGCGACGCGGACGAGCGCGTTCGCGGCCTCACCCCCTTGATCACCGCGGCGAGGGAGTGCGGAGGTCAACGAGAGCGCGTGCCAAAAGAGTCCCATTCTTATATGACAAGTTGAGTGAAACCAACGACATTTCGTGAAATTCACGAGTGAATTTGCGCGCATAACCCATCGACCACCCGACACGCGCGCGTCTTACTTATCATACTACCCTATAGGGACCCCCAGTCCATGTCGTCGAACGCGTCGTACTCCGGTTTCTCCGTGACGCTCGTCTCCGCGGCGACCCCGCCGTCCAGGATGGTCCAGCCCCCCGCGTTTGACGCCGCGTCGCCGCGCCGCGCGGCGTCCGCCGTCGCCTCGGCGCGTCTCCGGTTCGCGCGCGCCGCGCGCTCGGCGGGCGACTCCAGACGCAGAGCCTTTCTCGGGTCCGCCGCCGAAACGCGCGCGAGCGCGGCTCGAGCCGCCGCGGCGACCGAGCGCGTCTCCTCGGAGTTTAGGGACGCCGCGCGAAGGCGCTCGTCGCTCGCGCGCGCTTGTCTCTCCGCCGCGTTTCGCGCCTCCGCCGCCGCGACGCTCGCCGCGCCGCCGAACTGCTTCACCCCGGGCATGTACTGCTCCACCAACCGAACGCGCATGACGTGCTCCTGCTCCCGCGCGAGCGCGTCGCCTATTTCGATCAGCTCACGCACGCCGTTCGCGCCGCGTCCGGCGCGCGCGCCGTACACGCGGCTCCAGTCGGGTTTCCGCGCGGCGTCGACGCCGACGCCGAGGCGCGCGGCGTCCAGCGCCTTTCCGGGAACGCCGCGGGGACCTCCGCGACGATCGTCCGTGCCGTCGCGCGTCCAACGCAGCACGGCGTCGTCCACGGTGCGCGCGTGCACGGCCCCGAAGAAGTCGAGGCTCCTCTGCTTCGGGAACGCCGCGACCAGCCGCTCGGCGTCGCGGCGGGTGAAGTCGTCGAAATCGGAAAACATGGACGCCACAACCTCCACCAGCTCCTCCGCGTTGGGCGCCCAGAGGAACTTGTCCATGCGCCCGTCTCTCAGCAGAGGCGCGTACAGCGTGGAGAGGTCGTTCCCAGTGACGACGATCGGCACGCGCCGCAGCGGCTTCTCGTCCGCGCGGTACGTCTCGGTGCCGACGCACACGCGGTCCGGGTGGTCGCAGATGTTCATCAGCGTGCCGACCACCATCTGCGAGTTGACGGTGTTCTGCGTCGATCGGAACACTCCCGCGCCCGCGTCGACGTCGTTTATCACCAGGCACGACAACACGCCGGCGTTGCTCGCGGCGCGGGAGGCGCTCCGGTAGCGCTCGCGAATCGTGCGGCCGGGAACGCCCGCCAGCGGGTCCTCCAGCTCGCCCGCGCTCATGATCACCGCTGTCGCGTCGAGCGCGCGGAGGCACAGCTCGAGGTTGTAGCTTTTTCCGGCGCCCTTGGGCCCCCACACGCCGAGCAGAAGAGGCACTTCGCCGGTCAGCGGCGGTTTGTCATTCGACACGCTCCACGGGCCGTGCCTATCCACCAGCGCGTTCTTCGCGATGTGCAGCGCGACGCGATCGAGGAACCGAGGAGGCACGTGGTTGCCGTCGACCACGACGTTACGAAGCTGCCGAAGCTCGGGACGATACCGGAGTTCGCCGGAGGCGATGTCCGCGTCCGCGCCGAGGTTGAACTTGGCGTGCGCCGTCCCGGCGAAGACGTCGTCCACCGTGCCTTTCCTCGCGCCAACCTCGGTGGAAACGCTCGCGGATCTGTCCCCCAGGGCGTACAGGTAATCCTCGCCCGCGCGCCCGCCCTTCTCCGCGCCATCCCACGACGAGGACGAGGTCGACGGTCCGTCGTCATCGCGGCTCGCCGCGCGCGAGGGAGGTCGCGAGCGCGCGCGTCTTCCGAGACGCGGCGAGGGTGCGCTCCTCGGTGTGACGGTGACACGGCACGACGGGGTCGCCATCCCGACCGACGCACTGGAAGCCCGTCGGCGCGCGCGCCTCGCGGTGTTTGTTATCCGCGACGAGGTGCCTATTCGTACAAGAGCTTTTTCGTCGTGGTCCCCGAGAAGAAAGAGGCTTCGTCGGAGACGTCGTTACGCACTGTCCGGCGCGCCTCCGTCCCGCGTCGGAGGCGACGATGCGGGGACGGCTCGCGCGAGGCGACGTCGGTTTCGGCGACCGCGCGGCGCTCGTGTTCCTCTCGTTCGCGTGCCTCGCGAGCGCCGCGGGCGGTACCCTCGAGACCTCCGCCTCGAGGGTACCGAAATCAGCCCCCACGCTTCTCGTCTCGTTCGACGGGTTCCGCGCTTCGTACCTCGACGCGCAGGCCGCCGAGGCGTTGCCCGAGCTCACCGCGCTTTGGCGCGGCGGCGTGCGCGCGTCGCTCCGGCCGCGGTTCATCTCGAAGACGTTTCCCAACCACTACACCTTGGTCACGGGTCTGAACGAGCAGACCCACGGCATCGTGGCGAACCGATTCTTCGACCCCGAGAAAAACGAGAGTTTCGCGCCCGAAAGCGCGAACGCGCGCGCTTCGTTTTGGTGGGACGGGGGCGAGCCCTTGTGGGTCACCGCGGTTCGAGACGGGAGAGACGCGCGGGTGTACTTCTGGCCGGGGTCGGAGAGCGAGATCCGCGGTGTGCGGCCCAGCGAATGGCGCGCGTACGAAAAAACGGAATCGTTCGACGCGCGCGTCGACGCCGTCGCGGCGTGGGTCCGCGCCGCGGCGACGGCGAAAAAAAACAAAAACGCCAAAAACGCGACGCGCTCCGCTACGAACCTCTCGAAAACGAAACACCCTTTCTTCGCGGTGTACTTCGAGGAGCCGGACGCCTCAGGCCACAAACACGGCCCTCACGCCGAGGAGACGAAAACCGCTGTGCGCTCAGTCGACGACGCGATGCGTCGTCTGCGCCTCGCCGCGGGCGACGACGCGTGGAACGAAATCAACGTGATCGTCGTCTCCGATCACGGCATGGCCGAGCTCGCGCCGAGCCGCGCGGTGTTTTTGGCGGACGAGCCGTGCGCGGTGCCGTTTCGCGACGTGCACGTGGAGGGCTCGGACGTCGTCATGCACGTCTGGCCGCGACTTTTAGGCGACGGTGACTCCGCGAAATCGACGCCGGCGGATCCCGCGGATCCGCGAGCGGCGAGTTTCGACGCGGCGTCTCTCGCCGCGCGGGTAAGCGCGTGCCATCCCAACGTGAGCGCCTGGACGCGCGACGCGGTGCCCTCGCGGTTCGCGTACGGCGGGAACAAACGCGTGGGCCCGGTCGTGATCGCCGCGGACGTCGGCTGGACGCTCTGCGGCGCGAACGCCTCCGCGAACGCCGACGAGGCGAAAAAAAGCGGCGAGACCGGAGAGTACGCGCACGAGCGCGATTGGAGCGCCGAGCACTCGGCGTGCGTGGCTTCGCTACGCGCCGCATCGGGGCACCGCGGCGCGCACGGCTTCGACAACGACGCGCCGGAGATGCGCGCGGTGTTCATCGCGCGCGGGCCGTCGTTCCGAAAGGACGGCGCGAGGCTTTTGAAGTCGATTGAAGGCGATGGGGGCGACGGCGACGTCTCGGTGACGGCTTTGACGGGGCGAGACGCCGACGCGTCCGCCGTCGCCGGATCCGCCGGATCCGAGTCGGACGCGAGCGTCGATCGCGACGCCGTCGCGGCGGCGTGGGAACCGAGGACGTTCGTCTTCGACAACACCGCGGTGTTTCCGATCGCGGCGCGCGCGCTCGGGTTTGATCTCGAAGACGACACCGATGGGTTCGCCGCTTTAGACGATGGCGATCCGTTCCCTCGCGTCGACGGCGTGCTGAGCGCGAGCTTACGCGACGCGTTGTTCGACGTCGCCTCCGCCTCCGGGAAAATAAAAAAGAGAAGAAACGCGAAAGTCGGCGCGGACGTCGCGTCGTTTCTCGCCGCCGCCGCGGCGTCGTTCGCCGCGTTCCACCTGCTCGACCGACGCGCCACCGGTTCGTGGCCGTTCGAGAAGGCGCACGCGCTTCTGACGCTCGAGAGCGCTTCGGACGCGGAGCGACAGCTGCCGGAGACGGAGGCGGGCGGCGCGGCGCGCGGAGGAGGTGACTGACTTTAGGTGACTGACTTAAGTATGATGGATGGTTAACAAACGCCGCCCGGCGCGCTCCGTCGTTCGATCAGCTGTCCGTCCAGGTGATGGGCCCAGAGTCCTTCCACACCCCGGGCTTCGGCCGCGGTTTGCCGTCGGGGGTGAACTCCTGGTTGTATTTCCTGAACCCGCCCGTTAGGTCCAACAAGCACGACTCCGGCCAGCCGTCCGCGCGGAGCAACTCGATCGCCTTCTCCGAGCGCGCGCCCGACAGACACCCGACGATAAACTTTTGGTTTTTCCCCGGGAACCGCGCGTTCACCGCGTTCACGAACCCCGGCACCGGCTGCGGGCCGTTCGGGGTCATGTCCGCGACGGGGACGTTCACCGCGCCCACCGCGTGCTGCTCGCCGAACTCCTTCGAAGTGCGCACGTCCAGGTACACGTGGTCCGCCGCGGCGTCCCCGAAGAGCAACGAACGCGCGTCGTGGACGGAGATGGAAGATGCGCGGGTCACGGCGCCGGAACGGCCGCGGCGGAATGTCGGAACGGGCGCCCTGGCGCGCGTAGAGATGCGTGTCCGATAATCGCGCGCGCGCGCGCTGCTGAGCTGCGAGGGAACGGACGCGAGGGAGGCCATGTGTCTGCGCGTGAGGTGGTATGACGACAACGAACACGCGACAGCGCGATTTCGTTTCGTCACGCAAACCGCTGACGTGTGACGGTGCGATCTTCGACGCATAACTGCAGGCTCGAACCGGCGCCGCGTCACACACCCCGCGCCGCCGTCGATGTCTCTCCGCCGGGTCACGCGCCTGGCGCTCGCGCTCGCGCGTGCGTCGAGCCGCGACGTGACCGCCCCGTCCGCGTCCACGACGCGCGCCTCGACCTCAACGCACCTCGCAGCCTGGTCCGCGCGGGCGTCCCGCCACGGCCTCGCCGCGGCGCGCTGCGCTTTCGTCTCGGCGGGTCGCCCGGCGCCGGGCGACAGCCCCGGCCTTCGCGCGAAGCACCACGCGAGCTCTCCCGTGTGTTCGTTCTCGACGGCGTCGGAGGACACCCTGTTCCACCGCGTGGCGGACGAGATGCTGGACAACCTGCAGGACCGCGTCGAGCAGTGGGGTGAGGATGCGGATCTGGACGATTTCGATTTCGCCGCCGAAGCCGGCGTGGTGACCATCGCGCTCGGCGACGGAAAAGGCACGTACGTGATCAACAAGCAAGGCCCGAACCGACAAATCTGGGTTTCTTCGCCGGTCTCCGGGCCGCTCAGGTACGACTACCACGAAGGCACGAAAACCTGGGTCTATAAACGGGACGGGAGCGCGATGCACGAGCGACTGCGGGACGAGCTCGTGTCGGCGGGGGGGGGCGAGCTCGATCTCCAAGGGCTCAACGAATGATGAACGTGTTTATCGATAATAACGCGTTCTTTGACGTTTGAGGTATATAAAATACTAAAATCGAACACGACACGCGTCACGAAGGTGTCATCCACCACGCCAATATGTTGTCATTCACTCTTCTGGGTCCTCCGCCCTCCTTCCCTCGGAGGCTTGCCACACCGCTTTGTCCGCGTAGAACACGCACGGGTTGCGGTACTTCTCGTGAATCGCGTCCACGGCTTTCACGAGCTCGTCCGGCAAATCGAGAAGCGCGGCGCCTACGCACTCGTCCACCTGCCGCGTCGTGGTGGTGCCGATGATCACCGACGCGTTGCACTTTCTTCCTATGGCCCACGCCAAGGAAAGCTCCGTGGGCGTGATCCCCCACGCCTCCGCGAGCTCAACCACTTCCCGCGCCGCCTGCATGGCCCTTCGCTCGCCGTATCGCGGCTGGAACCCGGCAATCACCCGGTGCCGGCACTTCTCCAGCGGGCGCTCTTCGGCGTCCTTCGCCGCGTACGTCGGCTTGGTCTTCTCGAAGTACTTGCCCGTGAGCGTGCCGCCGCAGAGCGCGCCGTAGGGCAGGCCGACGAGCCCGAAGCGGTACGCCGCCTCGTACGTGTCCTCCTCGTACGTCTGGTTGAGGATCGAGAAGTCGTTCTGGCACGAAACGGGGAGCGGGCACCCCAACCTAACGCACGTCGCGCAGAGCATGGTGATGCCGAACGCGTTTTCGTTGGACACGCCCCAGTGGCGCACCAACCCCGCGTCGATCAGCGCCTTCACCGCGAGCACGGTCCGTTCGAAATCCTCGGGCTTGCCTTCGTCGAAGAACTTGGCAAACCGGTTGACGCCTCCTGGGGTGAACGTGGGCGTGGACATGATGGGTGTGTCTCTGCTGGGCCAGTGGATCTGGTACAGGTCGACGTACTCGCACCCCATGCGCTCGATTGATTTTCGGCACGAGTGAAACATGATCTCTTGGTCGTACCCGTGCGGCTCGCCGTTCTTGCGCGTGGGGTGTTCCGACCCGATGTGCGACGGGTTGATCTTCGTCGCGATGACGATGTCCGCGCGCCGCAACGTCCCGTCCTCGGTGCGCTTCTTGAGCCAGTTGCCGATCCAGCGTTCGGTGAGCGCGCCGTAGTTCCACCCCACGGGGTACAGCTCCGCGGTGTCCAGAAAGTTCACCCCGAGTTCCCACAGCCGATCGAGCTGCGCGTGCGCATCCTCCTCCTTGTCGTTGAACGAGCCCCAGGTCATGGTGCCGCCGCACACCTCCGTGACCATCATGTCGGTCGTGCCGAACTTCACCTTGCGCAGCGCATCGCGGCGGGGAACGGTCTTGGGAGACATCTCTGACGAAACGCCGCCGAACGCGATCCGAAGGGACGCGCGGAGTGAATGTGGCTCACGTGGCCGACTTTGGGGGGGGAAACCGAAGATCTCTCTCCCGATCCAAATTCGACCCGACTCCTTTTTCGCGCGAGCGAGTCAAGTGGCTGCTGACGTGGATTCGTAGGGTAAGGAAGCATTGCGTCTCGCGCACGCGCACGCGTGCACTTCGTCAACCTCCCCTGAAACCATGTCCTTCTCTCTCAACACGTTCATCTGCTCGCCCGTCGCCGCGTCCTCGAGGTACGAGCACCCCGCGCCGCATCCCACCGCCGCGCCTTCCCGCGAGCTAGGGTACCATTTCTCGGCGCAAATGCTCTCGACACGCGTGGTCTTCGCAGTCTCGCGCGGACGCGCCGCGTCTGACCCGCGCG
>Ga0181564_10005271_pt1 | contig 10771 bp, 8 predicted proteins | sample 011ome_24_FD_134512 | JGI IMG/M metagenome (GOLD analysis project Ga0181564, IMG submission 134512) | Coastal salt marsh microbial communities from the Groves Creek Marsh, Skidaway Island, Georgia - 011513CT metaG (megahit assembly) | ecosystem: Environmental > Aquatic > Marine > Intertidal zone... | reverse complement strand
TTGCTCGATACTTAGCGCTAAGGGGGGGATTGAACCTAATAATAGTAATAGGAAATATACTTCTAGTTGGGGATTTTATGCGCACAAGCGGATTAATAGAATGGCAGTATTTACTTTACCTCCAGAACTATTTACCTTTTACAAAAAACACATTGAATTTTTAACAGAGCATGCAATAGACCCAGATAAACGCAGGTATGCTGCGAAAGGGGAAGCAGAAAGGCATTACATCGATATAGATCATTATGTCCACAACGATGAAGACCCGTTTGAAGTTGTCCCAAAAAGATGGAAGGACGCAGTAGATAAATTTTCTGAGGATACATTAAAGGCATACGGGATTGCTCCATGGCACCTTGAATTAATGGTAAAAAGATTGACGAGAGCTTTTAAGGAGAAAAACTTAGATAAAATATTGCAGTACTCAGCGGATTTAGGTCACTATGTTGGCGATTCTCACGTTCCCTTGCATACTACCGAAAATTATAATGGACAAATGACAAATCAAAAGGGAATACATGGGTTTTGGGAGTCTAGAGTTCCTGAATTGTCTGCTGAAAATTACGACTATTTGGTGGGAAGAGCTTCTTATATCTCTGATCCATTGGAAAAAGCCTGGAGCGTTATTAAACAGAGTCATTACGCACTGGACTCTGTTTTCAGTGTAGAAAGAGAATTAACCGAACTTTTTGATGACGATAAAAAATATTCTTTTGAACACAGAGGTCGTGTAGTTATGAAAGTATATAGTCAAGATTTCTCTATGGAATACGAAAGAAGATTGAATGGAATGCAAGAAAGAAGAATGAGGGAATCAATTTTAACAGCAGGAAGTTTCTGGTATACCGCATGGGTAAATGCTGGTCAACCGGATTTATCGAACTTAAAAGAAGATTTATCTGAAGAGATGAAAGAGGAAATGAAAAAGAATGATGAATATTTTAACAAAGGAAAAATTAACGGAAGAAAGCATAGTAATTAAACTATCTAGCGGCTACTTCGCTGCGCTTACCCTTCTTTTTTCTGCGGTTTTTCTTCTTGTTATTTTTTTGAACATTCTTTCCTTTTTGCGTCACTGCACTTCGAGGCAACGTTTTAATCTTACCCTGCTCAATCTCCCTAACAACTCTCTCCATTACAATATCCTCTCCTTCTGGAGAGTAAGCTATCTTAAGGTTTTGCCCGTTTAACCGACATAGTGACTGTAGGAAAAAAGCTTTACCACCACCTCTGTAATCTTTAATAATATCATACGTTGTAAGTCCTGTTTCCCTAAATATCAGTTTATTCAAATAAACACCACGCGTAATAGACATATTTTTTATTTCTTCCCCAAACTCCTCTTTTAATTCCTTATTTGCTTGATTCAAATATTTCCTTTTAGCTCTCTTAGAAGTCATATGTGCAAGAGAATCTTGGTATTCATTTAGCATTGCTGAAGCCAATTGAGAATAAGCATAAACTCTTCTTACAAAATATCTTGTTGTTCTATAATTTTTTAAGTACTCAGAATTATCGCCTTGAATAAGAACATCGTTTAATATATATCCAGGTGTAGAAATATCCTCACCCACTACAGGCACTTTTGCTTCTAGGTTGATGTTCTGTGAAAAACCCGCAATTGAGATAAAAATTGTTAGTATATAGACTATTCGCTTCATCATTATGCTGTTTTAACGAAAATAATCACAATAAGTTATCAATCCCAATCCGATTAGTAACTTTTTTAACACATTATAACACTTCAATAAATAAGTATTCCACTATTTTGGCTTTATTAATGTACATTTGTTACTATCCAAATTTCCGTAAAATGAAAACTCGATTATTCCTCTTGCTAATTACCATCTGCACACTTGGATATAACCAGACGGAAGCTACTATTGGCCTTAAAAAATTCAATTCTCCTAGCTCTCCCTTTATTGAAACCTATATAAGCATTTTTTCAGGTTCTATTAAATACATTCCAAATGATTTAGGTGTTGACAGATGTAAAATAGAGATTTTGCAAATGTTAAAGAAAGATGGTAAGATTATAGATTTTCAAAAAATAGTACTAGAAAACAAGGGGGTAACAACCAAAGACCTATACAACGACCCATTGCATCTCCATCGTTTTTTTGTTGAAAATGGAAATTATGAATATGAAGTAGAGATTTTAGACTTATTCAACGACTCTGCTCAAAAGACAACCTATTACGAAGAAATTACAGTAGATTTCAATGATCTCATTACCATATCTGATATTGAATTAATTGATTCGTTTTGGAAATCTGATAAAGCTTCCAAAACTTCAAAGTCTGGCTTTGAAATGGTTCCACTGGTCTCTGATTATTTTTCACCTGAATTTGATAAAATTGCTTACTATTTTGAAATATATAATACGGACAAAGAATTAGGAGAAAACGGGAAATATGTATTACAACACTTCATTGAATCCTACGAAAGAGGCGTAATTGCAGGAAGCTTCAATAAATTAAGTAAGGAAAAATCTAATCCTGTCAATGCTACGCTAAATATATTTGAAATTGGCACTCTTCCGACCGGAAATTATAACCTTGTGGTACAAGTAAAAAACAAAGACAACCAAGTTGTTGCGGAAAAGAAATTACGATTCCAGCGCTTAAATTTATTAAATGACCTCAATACTGAAAACTTAAAAGATGTAAATCTTGCTGGACAATTCACCGATAGATTATCAATGGATTCGTTGGATGAATTTATTTATTGCCTGCGTCCCATTTCAACCCAGATTGAAAAGAAAATTGTTGATGGTCAATTAGATGACATGACCGATACTTTAAAACTTCAATATATTTATAGTTTTTGGTACAACAGAAACACGGTTGCTCCAGAAAAGGATTGGAATGCATATAAGTTTCAAGTACAACAAGTACAACTTAAGTTTGGTACACGTATTAAAAAAGGATATGAAACTGACCGAGGACGTATTTTTCTAAAATACGGGGCTCCAAATACTGTGCATGACCAGAGAAGTGAAGCGAATTCTTATCCTTATCAAATTTGGCATTATTATAAAATTGGTAAATTCAACGATAAACGTTTTGTGTTTTATGATCGCGACCTGGTTACAAATGATTATCAATTATTACATTCTGATTTAATAGGAGAAATCCAAAACTTTCATTGGAAAATTGATTTAAAGCGAAGAAGTACCAAAGGCGGTAATGTAGATGATGTAAACCCTGATCCTGAATTCGGAGATCGTACAGATGATTTATTTTATAAACCGCGTTAGTACATGTACATTATTTAATTGTTTTTAATCTTTAGAATACGCATAGTAATTACTTGAATACTGCAGTTGTCATATTAAATTTTAACGGAAGGAAGTGGCTCGAAGAATTCTTACCTAATGTTATTTCAAACAGTAAGGAAGCTGATATTTACGTTATAGACAATGCTTCTACTGACGACTCAGTTCTTTTCTTAAAAGATAAATTTCCACAAATAAACATTGTTATTAACGAATCAAACCACTGGTTTGCTGGAGGTTACAATGAGGGGCTTAAACACATTTCTGCAGATTATTATATTCTCTTAAATTCTGATGTAGAAGTTACCGAAAATTGGATTACCCCTGTTATTGAATTATTAGAAAGCGATGAAAACATTGTTGCCGCACAGCCAAAAATATTAGCATATCATGATAAGCAATACTTTGAACATGCCGGAGCTGGAGGTGGAATGATTGATAAAAACGGTTATCCCTTTTGTCGAGGTCGGATTTTTGATCACGTAGAAAAGGATGAAGGACAATATGATGACACAACTGAAATATTTTGGGCTAGCGGAGCGTGTTTGTTCATTAAGGCTAAATCATTTCATGAATTTGGTGGGTTTGATGCTAGTTATTTAGCACACATGGAAGAAATTGATCTTTGCTGGCGGATGAAAAACAGTGGTAAAAAAATAATGTATTGCGGATCTAGTTCTGTTTATCATGTTGGCGGAGGCACATTAAACTATGTCAACCCGCAAAAGACCTATTTAAACTTTAGAAACAGTTTATTTACGCTTTACAAGAACCTTGATAAAGGTCTTTTTATTAAAATACTTACAAGGCTATGTCTAGACAGCGTAGCTGCAGCAAAGTTTCTTTTTTCTGGTAAGATTAGGCATATTGGAAGTATCTTTAAAGCGCATTTTCATTTTTACAAAAATATCTCTCAATTGAAAAAAAAGCGGAAACAATTGGCATATAAAAGTTTTACAGGAATGAAAGGAATGTATTCTAGCAATATCGTATGGCAACATTTTGGACGCAAAAAAAAGACATTCAAAGATTTATAAATTACAAGTCTTTCTCAATCTCTTGGAAAAAGGTATTTTTACGGCGATCAATTATAAACCAATATGGAACCTACATTCAAAAAACCTTCTTTAATTCAAGCATTAACTCCAATAGTAGTATTGATTTTACTCTTAATGGTATCTGTAATGTCTATTTGGGGTAGCGATTCATTAAGTGGAGCCAATCAGATGGCTTTGCTATTTGCTACAGCGGTAGCAGCACTTATTGGTTGGCGACTTAAATATAAATGGAAAGATATGCTTAGTGGTATTAGTGATTCCATTTTATCAGCCCTCCCTGCATTACTAATTCTTTTATTAATAGGTGCTTTGGCCGGAACATGGCTAATTAGTGGCATTGTTCCAAGTATGATTTATTACGGGCTTAAAATATTAAATCCTACCATATTTCTATTTGCTGCTTGCATAGTTAGTGCAATTATTTCGTTAGCAACAGGGAGCTCATGGACTACTATAGCTACAATAGGAGTTGCTTTACTTGGCATTGGCCAAGCGATGGATATAAACACTGGTTTAATTGCTGGAGCAATAATTTCTGGAGCATATTTTGGGGATAAAATGTCGCCTATGAGCGACACCACAAACCTCGCTCCTGCGGTTGCAGGTACAGACTTATTTACTCACATTCGCTATATGATGTGGACTACAATTCCTTCTATTGTAATTACGTTATTAATTTTCTTGGTGTTAGGTTTCTTTGTTGGTGCCGGCGGTTCAACAGAAGAAATTAATGGAATACTTTCAGCTATTGAAGGTTCTTTTTATATAACTCCATGGTTATTTTTAGTTCCTGCTGCTGTTGTTTTTATGATTATTAAAAAAGTACCTGCAATTCCAGCTCTTTTTGCAGGAGCTTTGTTAGGCGGATTAGCAGCACTCGTTTTTCAGCCAGGCATTATCAACCAAAACGGAATAAAAAACACGATTATAATAGAGGGTGACAATGCTTCCGAGTATTCTTTTGAATGGTATCAAGAAGGTGAAAAAATTGAAGGTGATAGCAAGCTTAAAAATCAAAATGGAGGAACTTACGAACTTGTTATTAGCAAAGAAGGAGAAGTCGCATCGACGGGAATCTTTATACTTCCAGAAGCTCTAGACACGGCTGCAATGGATAATTTCACATTGACCTTTGATAACAGTATTAATAAGTTAGGTTTAACTGCCAGTTTATCACGAAGTAATTATTTAGAAGCTGCCTACCGCAGTGTAATAAACGCTATGACAGTAGACACATCGGTTAACACTTCTAGCGACCAAGTTAACAAACTATTAGGAACTAGCGGAATGTCAGGCATGATGGGAACAATATGGCTAATTATCTGTGCTATGAGTTTTGGAGGGATTCTGGATAAGCTTGGTATGTTAAGTAAAATAACAGAGGTCATTGTATCAAAGGCCAAATCAAGAGGGTCTTTAATTACAACTACAACTTTGACTTGCATTGGCTTTAATGTAACTGCATCCGATCAATACCTAGCAATTGTAGTGCCTGGAAAAATGTTTTCAAAAACCTATAGAGATAGAGGTCTTGCGCCTCAAAACCTGAGTCGAACTTTAGAAGATAGCGGAACAGTTACTTCTGTGTTAGTTCCATGGAATACTTGTGGGGCAGCGCAATCTCATGTACTAGGAGTTGCTACCGGCGAATACTTTTTATTCTGTTTCTTTAATATAATAAGTCCTATTATGACAATCATGTATGGTTACCTTGGTATCAAAATTGCTAAGTTTAACGAAAAAAAGGACGCCTAAATATTTCAATATTTAGACATAATTTTATATATTTACGGGATAGGACCTAAATAAACCAATTTAAACCTACTTCGAATGAAAAGTATCGTACTTTTAAGTGTCATTTTAATTTCTGGTGTATCTTATGCTCAGATAGACCTTGAGAGCCAAATCCCTAAAGAAAAGACATACGATAAATCTATAATTGACGAGACTTATGGAATTCAACTTTATGAACCTTTAAACATGGCATTAGAAGGGGATTCAGTAAGAATGGAAAATGGTTATGCTGTAAATAACTGGAAAGAAGATTATTATGACGATGGCACACTTCTGCACCGTGGATATTATATTGACGGACAACTAAAAGTTTATAAAAACTATTATCCGAACGGTCAAATAGAAAGGGAGTTTAAAAACATAGATGGTTTCAGGTCGCTACAAAAGAAATTTTACAATGACGGAATATTAAAGTCTGAGGTTAAATATATGGGTGGATCTGCACTTCTATGGGTGGATTACTACGCAAATGGTAATATGGAGTTTTATGAGGAATTTCACAAAAGCTTCTTATACCATAATGCCAAGAGGTCTTACTATGAAACGGGACAAGAGGAAACTGTTTTAAAGAGAGTTAAGAAGTTAAACTTCATACAAAATGACTTTTATAACAATGGTATTACCAAACAAAAAGGTACTTTGAGCTATGATCTAAATGCCTATGATTATTATAAAACTGGTAAATGGACTTATTATAATCAGCAAGGAAAACCCACAAAGGAAGAAACTTACAGCAACGGTAAAGTGGCTAAAACTAAGGATTTATAAAATACTTACCATAAATCATGTTAAAAATAGCGAGATTTAGTTTCGCTATTTTTGTTTATATTAGTGCTAACATTTATGGTAAAAAACATCGTTGATTGGCAAAGTGAATTAAACACACTTTCTGTAAAATACTTCAAAATTGCGAGCTGGGTAGCTTTAATTCTTAATCCCTTATGGGCCCTAAGCGATTACTTTGTTACTCCTGATTATTGGTTTTCATTTTGTATAATTCGATGTAGTATATCATTATTTGTACTAGCATTGCTGCTTATTCACAATAAAAAACAAACTGGCATAGAACTATTCATGTTTCTGTCTTATACAGCCCTTGTTATCCAAAATGGATACTTCTACAGCGTTATGGAATTGGAAATGTTTCAGCAACAAACTTTTGCAATGTTGGCGATTCTTATTGGAGGAGGTATGTTAATGCTCTGGAGAATGCTATACAGTATAGCATTGGTTGCATTATGCTTACTTTCTATCGGAGGAATGTTTTATTTTAATAGCCCACTATCGTTTGATGAAATTATCATAAACGGAGGACTTCTGAACATAACGGTTGCTTTGTTCTTGATATTCCTTATCCAAACCAGGTATAGACTTCATAAGAAAGAAATAATTTCGCGTTTATCATTAAAAACTTCCAACGATCAATTAGTGCGTCAAAAAAATATAATTGAGATTAAAAACGAAGAAATAACAGATAGCATAACCTATGCTCGAAGAATACAAGAAGCAATTCTTCCTTCTAAGGAATCCATAAATGCATGTATAAATGATTGCTTTGTTTATTACCAACCTAAAGACATCGTTGCCGGTGATTTCTATTGGATAGAGGAAACACCAAAAGGCTTATTGATTGCAGTTGCAGATTGTACCGGACACGGTGTGCCAGGCGCTATGGTAAGTGTAGTGTGTAATAATGCTTTAAACAGAGCAGTTAGAGAATATAATTTATATGAACCGGCTGCAATTTTGGACAAGGTAACTGAATTGGTAATAAACACATTTGAACAAAGTGCTACAGAAATAATGGATGGAATGGATATAGCATTGTGTCGAATAAATAAAGATGGAAAAAGTATTGAATTCGCAGGGGCTAACAACCCTCTTTGGATTTTTGATAAAGATGAAATTGAATCACAAAAAATTAAAGGTTGTAAACAACCAATTGGTAGGTTTCTTACGCAACAACCATTTAAAGGGAAAACTATAGCTGTAAATCCAGGGAATATCTTGTACCTTTTTACGGATGGATTTGCGGATCAATTTGGAGGGAAACGAGGAAAAAAATATAAGTACAAGCCTTTTAATAATTTATTGAGTAAAATTAAAGAACAAAAAATGTCCGATCAATTAAATTCTATACAATCTGAATTTGAAACTTGGAAAGATGATTTTGATCAAATCGATGATGTTTGTGTAGTCGGAATAAGGTTATAAATGCTTATTAATAATTTCACCGACTTCATTGGCCATATTATAAACCATAAAGTGGCCACCACCTTCGACCACAGCAGGTTTCTGTGTTTTTTTTATTGGAATTACTTTATCTCGAGAACCATGAATATGCAGCACTCCGGAAGGGAGATCTGTATTTTTCCAATAGAGTATAGAACGAATTGTCTTTTTCAAATGTCCAGCAGGAGTTTCATCTATCATTTTGTCAAAAAAACGTTTATCTTTTTTAGAAACACCAAATATTTTTCCAGCAAATGGAATTATTTTAATAAGCCAAGGAGAAATCAGATGATGCACTCCTAACCTACTTGCAAACCTAACTATAACAGGAAGTTCCTTATACGATTTTGCACTTGACACTATAATGAGCTTCGATGGATTAAGGAATTTCGACATTTCAACAGCAAGCATACCACCAAACGAAACACCTAAAATTCCAAAAGGTTCTTCTGTATTAATTTGCAAACTTAGTACCTCAGCGTATTCTCGAATTGTTTGGGCATTTCCCCATTCAGTCCATTCAATTACTTGTGTATTAACATCAAGTTGTAATCTAGAAAAAAAACGATGATCTGCTCCGGTTCCAGGTATTAGGTATAGAGTATTCAAGTGTTAAAATTCAAATTCTTGGACAAATACTCTTGATTTTTCCATTTCATCGTGCATGATTTTATCATCACCTACAAATGGAACAAGTTTTCTAAACTCAATAATTAAGCTTTCTATATATTCAGAGGACTTCAAAGGCTTTCTAAACTCGAGTGCTTGCGTTGCTGCAAATAATTCTACTCCAATAATTTTTTCAACGTTCTTGATTACTTCTAGTGTTTTAGTAGCTGCATTTGCTCCCATGCTAACATGGTCTTCTTGACCGTTACTCGAATCAATTGTATCTACAGAGCTTGGTGTACATAATTGTTTATTTTTACTTACAACTGAAGCTGCCGAATATTGCGGTATCATAAATCCTGAATTTAAACCTGGGTTGGCAACTAGAAACGGAGGAAGGCCTCTTGTTCCTGAAATCAATTTATAAATTCGTCGTTCAGAAATACTACCTAATTCTGCTATTGCAATCGCCAAGTTATCTAAACTCAATGCCAAAGGTTGCCCATGAAAATTCCCCGCGGATATTATCATGTCTTCATCTGGAAAAATTGTAGGGTTATCGGTAACAGAGTTTATTTCAATTTCAACTACTCCGGATACATATTCTATAACATCCTTAGAAGCTCCGTGTACTTGAGGCATACAACGAAACGAATAGGGATCTTGAACATTAACCTTATCTTGGTTAATTAACTCACTTCCTTCTAGGTATTTTCTAATATTTCTAGCCGTTTCTAGCTGACCTTTATGCGGTCTAACCAAATGAACAGCTTCAGCAAAGGAAGAAACCCTACCATCAAATCCCTCTAAAGACATGGTGCCTACTAAATCAGCAAATTCAGATAAGTGATTTGCTTTTATTAATGACCAAACTGCATGTGCACTCATAAATTGAGTACCATTAAGCAATGCAAGTCCTTCCTTAGAATTTAAAACAATTGGCTCCCAATTCAATTCTTCAAGAACATCTTTTGCTTTTCTTCGTTTCCCATCAAAATCAACATATCCTTTGCCCAATAAAGGAAGTGAAATATGTGCAAGTGGTGCTAAATCACCAGAGGCCCCTAATGAACCTTGCTGATAAACAACTGGCATTATATCATTGTTATAAAAATCGATAAGTCTTTGAATCGTTTCCAAAGCTATACCAGAATATCCTAAAGAGAGTCCTTGAATTTTCAATAAAAGCATTAATTTAACGATATCGTGCTCAACTTCATCCCCTAATCCACAAGCATGAGACATAACAAGATTTTCTTGCAATTGACTTAAGTCTTTTTTGGAAATAACAGTATTACATAACGAGCCAAACCCAGTATTTATGCCATAAAACACTTCATCTCCTCTCTTTAACTTCAAGTCTAAATACTTACGACATTTTTTTATCTTTTCAATAGAATCGTCTGATAGCTTTAAGCGAACATTTGTTTTTAGTATGTTTTCAATTTTTTTAATTGATAAATGTGCTGATGATATTACATGCTGTGCTTCACTCATATTTTAATCAATTATAGTAGTAATAACATCCTGTATCCTTAACTTTTGCTGATCTCCTGTCAGCATGTTTTTAAGTTCTAGTAAATTACTAGCAACCTCTTCTTCGTTTATAAAAATTACAAATGGAATATTTTTATCATTCGCATATTTCATTTGTTTTTTCAATTTTGCTGAAGATGGATAAAACTCGGCATTAATAGCGTTTTCTCTCAGTTCTTTTAATACCTTTAAACAAAATAGATTATCTATCCCAAAATTAACAAGCATTACTTGAGTGGATTCTGCAGAAAATTCTGGAAATAAT
>Ga0181564_10005265_pt1 | contig 10778 bp, 9 predicted proteins | sample 011ome_24_FD_134512 | JGI IMG/M metagenome (GOLD analysis project Ga0181564, IMG submission 134512) | Coastal salt marsh microbial communities from the Groves Creek Marsh, Skidaway Island, Georgia - 011513CT metaG (megahit assembly) | ecosystem: Environmental > Aquatic > Marine > Intertidal zone... | reverse complement strand
GAGAAAGCACGGCGGCTGGACATTACAGAGGAGGTGTACTTTGAGATCATTCGCCGGAAAACTGCTTCACTCATCGCTGCGTGTTGTGCAGCCGGAGCAGCCAGTGCCGGTGCGGATGAAGAGCGCGTGGAATTGCTGCGCTCTTTCGGGGAGGAGATGGGCATTGCCTTCCAGATCAAAGATGATTTGTTGGATTTCACCCCTTCGGCAGTTACCGGCAAACCAGTGGGAGGCGACATCAAGGAACGGAAAATGACCCTGCCCCTGATTCACACCTTGCAGTCGCTCGGCACGATTCAACGCCGACTGCTCATTCGACGAATCAAAAGAAGTTCGGACCACCCCAGCGAAGCAGAGGCTGTCATGCGCGAAATTTTGGCGGGTCCAGGGATGGCTTATGCCAAGGAAAGAATGCGGGAACATCGCGACCGCGCCGTGGCGCTTTTGGATCACTTGCCTGAGGGCCCTGCGAAAAAGTCCCTAATAGAACTTGTGGATTTCACCATTTCCCGATCCAAATGAAAGCAACGCCCTTCGTCTTCCTCTGTTGGGCCCTGATTTGGGCCGGGTGCACCGCTACCGTGGAGGAGGTCGTGGTCCAAACTTGGCCCGAAACCGGAGCGCCCAAGGAAATTCACTCTCAGCTGCCCGACAGTGCAGGGACAGAGGTGCGCATCCTTCATGGCAATGGTCGCATACACATGCGCGGCGTCCTTCGGGATGGTCAGCGGCAGGGTGTGTGGAACACCTATCGGGAAGACGGCATGCCTTGGAGCCAGGTCAGCTATAGGGATGGCCTGAAAGACGGCTTGTTCCGAACATGGCATCCGGGGGGCATTCCGCACATCGAGGGGCAACACCGTAACAACCAACCCGACAGCACCTGGCATTTCTACGGGACGGACGGTCAACTTGTACAAACCGAGTTCTACGAGTTGGAGGCGAATTGAACCACACGATGTGGGTGCTTTTCCGGCGGCGGTATACCTGAAGTCGGGGTTTCGGACGTTGATTTGTTCCATGCCCAACATCCGTTCTGCTTCCCGGATGGCCCTTCTGGCCATGATGTGCTGGACTTCCACTTGCCTCGCCAGTGGCGAGGAAGACCAGCGGAACTACATTCAGAAATGGAAGGATGAGGCGGTTCGACAGATGGCCATTCACCGGATTCCGGCCAGCATCACATTGGCTCAAGGCCTCTTGGAGAGCGGGTCTGGAAAAAGTGAATTGAGTGCCCGCTCAAACAATCACTTCGGCATCAAATGCCATAAAGACTGGGAAGGAGGGCGGACTTACCATGATGATGACGCCAAGGGCGAGTGCTTTCGGGTCTATGCCGATGCCCGCGACAGCTTCGAGGACCACAGCCTGTTCCTGAAGAGGAAGCGGTACGAGAGCCTCTTCGAGCTGAAAATCGACGACTACAAAGGATGGGCACGAGGGCTCAAGAAATGCGGCTACGCCACCAGTCCAACCTATGCAAAAGCCCTCATAGAGCTCATTGAACGTCACGGTCTGGACGACTACGACGATGAGGGCATCTCCCTATTGAAAGCCGGCACCATCCCGGACCGCACAGGAGGAGATCTGGCAGAATCAAGGGGAGACGACAGCGCTTCTGAACGCCCTGCGAACTCCCTTGCCGCTTCCCCCGTTCGCGTCGGTGACGCCAGAACGAGTGGGGTCACGGACAACGACGTGTCGTGGGTGCAAATCCGAGCAGGAGAGTCGTTGGCGCAACTCGCGGCCAAAATGGACCTCGCCGTCTGGCAACTGCGCAAATACAACGACCTGGGTGAAGTGAATGGCAACCAACGCTTTGACAAGGAAAGGAGGTTGTACACGCAGCCCAAGCGCAGGAGAGGGGTGCAACAATGGCACACAGTTCAAGAGGGAGAAACCCTGAGGTCCATCAGCGATGCGGAAGCGGTAAAACTGAAGGTCCTGGTGAAGCGCACAGGCCGAGGTGCTGACGACCCATTGAGGGCGGGTATGCGCATTCCCCTCCGGTTTGCTCCTGATGCCGACGGCAAATTGCCGTGGTATGCATGGGGAGGCGGTGACGGTTGAGGCGCAAGCACGTTAAATTGCAGACATGCCATTCTATCAGCGGAAGGGGCAGGTCCCGCACAAGCGGCACACCCAATTCACCAAGGCGGACGGAACGCTCCACCACGAACAGCTCTTCGGAACGATCGGCTTTGTGGGCATGAGCTCCCTGCTTTACCACCTTTATCCTCCCACGATGGTGGAGTCCGTGGCCACGCCACGCGACGCCCGGCCCATGGAAGGTGTGAAGGAGAACATCACGTCGCGCCGGGTACCCGGATTCTCGGCGCCTTCCTCCGGCAGTGCCTTGGAAGCCCGAGTGCCACTGATGTTCAATGCGGACTGCACGATTTCAGTGGCCCGGCCCGACCGTTCCGACGATGCAGACCGCTTCTACAAGAACGCCGACTCCGATGAGGTCGTCTTCATCCACGACGGCGAAGGCGTCCTGCACACGATGTTTGGCGACCTGGCCTATCGGCCAGGCGATTACCTGGTCATCCCGCGCGGTGTCATCCACCGCTGGGCCCCGGCGGGTGGTTCGGAGCAACGCTGGCTGGTGGTGGAGAGCGCCCATCCCATCGTCACACCCAAACGGTACCGCAACCATTTCGGACAGCTGTTGGAACACAGCCCATTCTGCGAGCGGGACTTGCGGGCGCCTGAGCATGTTCCGGCCGTCGACCGCGCCGGTTCTTTTCCGATTGATGTGCGCAAAGAGGGCATGATCCATACCGTCACCTACGGCCGCCATCCCTTCGACGTGGTCGGTTGGGACGGATACCATTTTCCCTACGCCTTCTCCATCCACGACTTCGAGCCCATCACGGGGCGCGTGCACCAGCCGCCGCCGGTGCACCAGACCTTTGAGACCGATGCCTTTGTCATCTGCAGCTTCTGCCCCAGGCTCTACGACTACCACCCCAAGTCCATTCCCGCCCCTTACAACCACAGCAACATCGATTCCGATGAAGTGCTGTACTACGTAGAAGGCAATTTCATGAGCCGCAAGGGGATCTCGCGCGGTGATCTGACCCTGCATCCAGGAGGCATTCCCCACGGACCGCACCCCGGCACCTACGAGGGCTCCATCGGCAAGACCGGTACTGCCGAACTCGCCGTCATGGTCGACACCTTCCGGCCCCTGCGCCTGACCCAGCAAGCCCTGGACATCGAGGACGGTGGCTACCACACCAGCTGGCTCGGTTACACCCCAAAAATCATCGACTGAACCCTGCAATGACCATGGAACAGCAGACCCCCCAACCCGCCATCACCGTTCCCGAAGCGGACGACTTCCTGCCCCTGCTCGGCACGGACCACGTCGAGCTCATCGTCGGCAACGCCAAGCAGAGCGCCTATTACTACATGCACGCCTGGGGCTTCCAGCCGCTGGCATTCAAAGGCCTCGAGACCGGAGATTCCGACAGCGTGAGCTACGTGCTGAGACAGGACAAAATCACCCTCGTGCTGACCACGCCGCTGATGGCCGACGGGCCCCTGAACGACCACCTGAATCGCCACGGAGACGGCGTCAAAGCCGTTGCGCTGTGGGTGGACGACGCGGAGAAGAGCTGGAAGGAGACCACCTCCCGCGGCGCGGTGAGCGCCTTTGCCCCCGAAACCCGTGAAGACGGAGATGGAAAGGTGATCCTGAGCGCCATCGAGACCTACGGCGACACCATTCACGTCTTCGTGGAGCGCAAGGCCTACAACGGGGTCTTCCTCCCTGGATACCAGGCTTGGAATCCGGTGGCGACGTCACCCGTTGTCGGCCTCAAATACATCGATCACATGGTGGGCAACGTCGGATGGGGCGAGATGAACACCTGGTGTGAATTCTATGCCAAAGTCATGGGCTTTGCGCAGTTGATCTCCTTTGATGACAAGGACATCTCCACAGATTACACCGCCTTGATGTCCAAGGTGATGAGCAACGGAAACGGGCGCATCAAATTTCCGATCAACGAGCCCGCCGAAGGGCGGAAGAAGAGCCAGATCGAGGAGTACATCGACTTTTACCAGGGCGCGGGTGTGCAGCACATCGCCGTGGCCACCGACAACATCATCGAGACGGTCACGGAGCTGCAGCGCCGCGGCATTGACTTCCTGAAAGTGCCCAGCACTTACTACGACACCGTACTGGACCGGGTGGGTGAGATCGACGAGGACCTGGAACCCTTGCGCGACTTGGGTATCCTGATCGACCGGGACGACGAAGGGTATCTCCTGCAGATCTTCACCAAGCCCGTGGTGGACCGGCCCACGATGTTCTTCGAGATCATCCAGCGCAAGGGTGCCCAGAGCTTCGGAAAGGGCAATTTCAAGGCGCTCTTCGAGGCCATCGAACGGGAGCAGGCCTTGCGTGGCACACTCTGAATCCCCCACTGCTCCTGCCCTCGCATGGCGAGGCGTGGACCTGGACATCGGGGACAAGGCCATCCTGCGCGGAATCGACCTGGCGGTGGACCACGGAAGGACCCTGGCCCTGGTCGGCGAAAGCGGGTCGGGCAAGACCATGTGCTGCATGGCCGCCCTGGGCCTCATTCCTGGAGGAGGGCGCCTTACCGCAGGGCGAATAGAAGGGCCCGGCGGGGTGTGGATGCGGGCAGACGAAGGTGACACCGTGCCCATCCCGCGGGGCAAGGTGGTCACGATGGTTTTTCAGGAGCCGATGACCAGCCTCAACCCCACCATGCGGTGCGGTGCCCAGGTCGCGGAAGTCATCCTGAGGCACGAAAAATCGGAAGCATCAAAGGCCCGGGAAAAAGTCCTTGGCTTGTTTGAGGAGGTCCAAATGCCCGATCCCCAGCGGGCGTGGTCTGCCTATCCTCACGAACTATCTGGTGGACAGAAACAGCGGGTTTTGATTGCCATGGCGTTGGCCAACGACCCTGACATCCTGCTGGCCGATGAACCCACCACTGCCTTGGACAGCACACTGCGTGCGGAACTCCTGGACCTCATTGCCTCCATTCAGCGCGCGCGCGGTTTGGCCTTGGTCCTCGTGACGCACGACATGGATGTGGTGGAAAGGGCGGCTGACGAGGTGGCCGTCCTCTTGAAGGGACGGGTAGTAGAACACGGCAGCGCGGACCGCATCTTACATGCCCCAGCGCACCCTTACACACGCGGCCTTTTGGCCTGTCGTGTTCCGAAGAAAGGAAGAATGACGCCGCTTCCCGTGCTCTCGGACTTCATGGGAGATGAAGCCGGCTCGGCCACCTTCCAACATCAGGAAATCCAAAGTGCCCCTGCGGACCGGCCCATGCTGTTGGAAGTGAACGCCGCTTGTAAGACCTATCCAGGGGGGGGCGTGCCCGCCTTGGACAACGTCGGCCTTTCACTCCCGGAAGGGGGAAGCCTTGGAATTGTGGGTGGAAGCGGGTGCGGCAAGACAACCCTTGCTCGCGCCATTCTCGGTTTGCATCGACTGGACAGCGGCAGCATCCGCATCGCTGGAAAATCGGTAGAACAAAACTCCCCCGATCAGATCCGACACATCCGCAGTCAAGTAGGCCTGGTGTTCCAGGACCCTCGGGCGGCGTTGAACCCCACTCGAAAGGTGGGCGCGGCCATACGGGAGGTCCTCACCCGCTGGGGCCATACGCCCGACCAAGCCTCAACAGAAGCGGTGAAACTCATGGAAGCTGTGGGGCTTGAAGCAGATGCCCTGCATAGAAAACCAGACGCCTTTTCCGGTGGGCAACGCCAGCGGATTGTGATCGCACGGGCCCTCGCGGCCGACCCCAAGCTGCTCATCTGTGATGAAGCTGTCGCAGCGTTGGATGTGAGCGTGCAGGCACAGGTGCTCAATCTATTGGTCGAATTGCGCAGGGAGCGCGGTCTTGCCTTGCTGTTCATCAGCCACGACCTCGGGGTTGTGAGATACCTGTGTGACCGGACACTGGTGCTGGATCGTGGCCAAGTTGTGGAGGAAGGAGAATCGGACCAATGGTGGGCCCGTCCAACCCATGAAGTGACCCGGAGACTTCAGGCCGCCGGAGGGGGTTCGATTGCCTAATTTCGAGCCATGTCCGAAACCGCCCTCGTCACCGAGGTCCTGCACGGCCCTGTCGCCTGTTGGACACTGAACAGACCCCAGCAACTCAATGCCCTGAATGGCAAGCTCATCGAGAAACTCGGTGCCCTGGTAGAAGAAGTCCAACAGCGCGATGAAGTGCGCTGCGTGGTCCTCACCGGCTCAGGGGAAAAGGCCTTTGTCGCCGGCGCTGACATCAAGGAATTCGCAGATTTCGACAGTGTGGCAGGACGCCGCCTCGCCGAGAAAGGTCAACGCATTCTGTTTGATGCCATCTCCCATTCGTCCAAGCCTTTTGTGGCGGCTGTGGGTGGCTTTGCGCTCGGAGGCGGGTTGGAGTTGGCACTGGCCTGCCATGTGCGTGTGGCTTCTGCCAATGCACGGTTTGGCCTACCCGAAGTTACCCTCGGCCTGATCCCAGGATACGGTGGCACCCAACGCCTCTCCAAAATCGTTGGGCGCGGTCGCGCCATGGAGATGATTCTCTCGGCACGCATGGTGAAGGCCGACGAAGCCTTGGCCATGGGGTTGGTCAGCACGGTTGTGGAGCGAGACGTGCTCATGGATGAAGCACTGCGCATGTCCCGTGCCCTCTCAGCAAACAGCCCAAAAGCCATAGGAGCTGCCATTCGTGCCGTGCAGGCCAGCGGGTCTCCCGAAGGTTACGAAGTGGAAATCGACCAGTTCGGGCGGTGCTTCTCCAATGAAGACTTCAAGGAAGGCGTAGCCGCCTTTCTCGAAAAGCGGAAACCTGAATTTCCCGGAAAATGAACGAGTCCCCCGATTTACGCATCCGAGTGGTCCATGTGGGAGACACGCAACTTCCCCAATATGCCACCCCGTTGAGCGCGGGTCTGGATTTGCGCGCCCACCTGCCCGGTCCGGTCGTTCTGGAGCCTGGGGAACGCCGCTTGGTGCCCACGGGGCTCCACATTGAATTGCCGGCGGGCCATGAAGCCCAGGTACGACCGCGCAGTGGCCTTGCATACAAGCATGGCATCACGGTGCTGAATGCCCCGGGTACCATCGATGCAGATTACCGAGGAGACATCGGTGTGCTGCTCATCAACTTGGGCCAAGCCGCATTTACCATTGAACCGGGCGAGCGCATTGCCCAACTCGTCGTAGCCCCATACACCCGTGTAGAATGGGCTCCCGTCAAAGACACTGCCGAACTCGCGGTCTCCAAACGGGGAGAAGGCGGATTCGGACATACTGGAACCTCATGAACCTCATCATCCCCATGGCGGGACGCGGCAGTCGTTTGCGTCCTCATACCCTCACGGTCCCCAAACCGCTGGTCCACGTGGCGGGCAAGCCCATCGTCCAGCACCTTGTGGAGGACCTGGCTGCCATGAGCCCCCGTCCTTTCGCCAACATCGCCTTTGTGATTGGCGACTTTGGCGACCAGGTGGAATCAGATCTGTTGAACCTCGCCAGCCGTCTCGGTGCCCAGGGGCACATCTGCCATCAGGACCAGCCGTTGGGCACTGCACACGCCGTCTGGTGCGCCAAGGAATGGCTGTCTGGCGAAACCGTGGTGGCATTCGCAGACACGTTGTTTCGCGCGGATTTCCAGCTCGATGCAGAAGCAGACGGACACATCTTCGTCAAGCGCATTGAGGACCCCCGCCAGTTCGGCGTGGTTGTGCTGGATGATGATGGCGCCATCTCTGAGTATGCGGAAAAGCCAGAAGAACCCGTTTCCAATCTGGCGATGATTGGGATTTACCAATTCAAAGACGGCGGAGCGTTGGGCAGGGAAATTGACCTGCTCATCGAAAATGGCACGATGAAGGGGGGCGAGTATCAACTTCCCGATGCCTTCCGCGCCCTGACAGAACAGGGTGCGCGCTTCCGACCGGGTGAAGTCAATGCCTGGATGGACTGTGGAAACCGCGAAGTCACCGTGGAGACCAACGGCCGCATGCTCGAATTTCTGGGCGATGCTGCCGGCGTTGCGCCTGGAGCCACCGTGGAGAACAGTGTCGTGATCCCCCCTTGTATCATCCAAGAAGGTGCCGTTGTCCGAAACGCAGTCGTAGGTCCTTGCGTGACCATCGGGCCTCGAACAGTAGTAGAACGCAGCATCCTGAGCGATTGCCTCGTAGGCAGTGATGGCCATTTGAACGGTGTGAACCTCAAGGGGTCCATGATTGGAAACCACGCCTCTGTCAGCCGGTCCGGAGAGGACCTCAGCATAGGGGATTACTGCACGTCTGCATGATGTGTCGCGCGCCATACTGCCTTCTGGGTTGCATCCTGGTTGCGTTGTCGACGGGCTGCTCCCTGCTCGGTGGTGTTGCCGAGTCCGAAGAAGCGGGACTGGGCACCGTTGATCGGGACTTCCATGCCGCCTACTATGAGGCCCAAACAGCCAAGGTCAAAGGCGACCGCGTTGGCGCGCGCGAGGCTTTGTTGGCCTGTCTGGATGCCGACCCCGATGCTGCCATCGTGCACTTTGAGCTCGCCCGAATCGAAAGAATGGACGGCCAATGGGCGGCAGCGATGAGCGCCGTGGAACGCGCCGTAACGCTGGACGGAGACAACCCCTGGTACCGCAGGGAGTTTGCGGAAATCGCATTGGAGCTCGGCCGCAATGAGGAAGCCGATGGTGCTTTGTCTTGGCTGCTGGAAAACAAGCCCGAAGACGATGTCGCAGCGATGATGCTGCTGGATTTGCGGAGTGCAGAAGGCCGAATAGATGATGCTTTGAAGGTGGTCGACGTCCTCGAGCGCGAGTGGGGTCCCGATCCGGAATGGCATTTTGAACGGCACCGTTTGAACCTGTCCGCGGGACGCATGGAAACCGCCTTGGGCAACCTACGCGCACTGGAACGGGACTTCCCAGAAGTGATCGAAGCACCCCTTCAACACGCCCGGCTGTTGATTTCCGAGGGTCGTGTGGAAGAGGCTGAATCGATGTTGCGCCAGTCCTTGGAGCGGACGGGGCATGGCCGCTTGCACCTGGAGTTGGCGCACATTTTAACGGCGAGGGGAGACACCGAGGCGGCACGTGAACACGTCCGTTATGCCTTTGCTTCCGATGAAGTGCCATTGGAAGAAAAGCTGGACATCGCTTGGGCTTACGTTGAATTGGCGGAAATCCAGCAGGAACTTGAGCCCGAAGCTTCCCGTCTCATCGAATTGCTCCTTGAAATGAATCCAGAAGAAGCCGAGCCCTTCGAGCTCCTGGCTGCGTTGCGCGACATCCAAGGAGACGGTGAGGGGGCGCTGGAGGCCCTGGAGGCCGCTTTGGAGCGAAACCCCAATTCTGCGGAACGCTGGCTGGAAGCCTGTCAATTGGCCATCGCCTCCCAACAATGGCAGCGACTCAAAGGCCTCTCTGGGTCCGCTGGGTCCTTGTTCCCCAACCTCCCTGTTTTCCCCTATTTCCAGGGAATGGCACAGATGGAACTCGGGCAAGACCAAGCCGCCGAAAGACAGTTGAAGATGGCCCGAAACCTCATAGTGGACCGGCCCGATTTCGAATCAGACGTCCTCGCCATGCTGGCACAGTTGGCCCATGAACGAAAAGACCATGCGGCCTCAGATGAATGGTTCGAGATGGCCATTGAGGTCAATCCGCAGAACATCCTTGCCCTCAACAATTACGCATACTATCTCGCGGTTCGGGGTCAGAAAACAGAACGGGCAGTGGAAATGGCGGCACGGGTCGTGGCCCTGTCTCCCGGCGACCCCAATTTCGAGGACACCTACGCTTGGGCCTTGTACCGTGATGGAGACATCCAGGAAGCCCTTGATTGGATTGAATTGGCCATCCTCCACGAAGGCGATGCCCCCTCACCGACGGTTCTGGAACATTGCGGAGACATTCTCCACGCCCTGGGCAGAGAAGAAGAAGCCCTGGAGCGTTGGAAGGCTGCCCTGGCTGCCGGTGGAAATAGGGATACGCTTGCGCCCAAAATCGAAGGTGAATGAGGTTGTTGGCGAGCTTGTTGATCCTGGTTTTGCTTTCCGGGTGCACGAACATGCGCCGGCTGGAAAAGGGGAAGCCCATTCGCTCGGAAAGTGCGTCGACCATCTTACGGAAGCACCTGGCCACCAATGCCAATCCAGAATGGGCCACCATGCGCATGCAGGTGGAAGCCCAGATAGACGGCGAGAGCAGCTCGTTCAAAGTCAATGCCCGCCTTCGGCGGGACTCCGCCATTTGGCTGAGCATTACCCCTGCATTGGGTGTGGAAGCGGCCCGCATCGTCCTGACCGTGGATTCGGTGCTTTTCCTGTCCAAAGTGCCGGGGAATCGCTTCGGCTATGTGGGAGATTATGCCGCATTCGACACCCTATTGGGAACGGAAATCAACTACAACATGGTCCAGCGCATCATTACAGGTGAAGCGATCAACCTGTTGGATGAAGACATCAAGTACATCTCCAAGGTGGACGGACGAGAGCACTTGCTCATCAGCAAATACAAACGGCGCGTTCGGCGTTTGGTCGGGGTCAAGGAAAAAGAGATCAATCCACAAGACAGCCTGTCGGTGGAAGCGTCTCCAGAAGTCCAAGAACGCGTGATGAACCGCTCTGATGATGAAGACCTTCTCGTCAAGCGATACTGGTTCGATGGCTTGGGTTACCAACTCACACGCACCCGCTTTGACGACTTGTACAACGGACGCTCCATCGAAATCGGACACGGTGGATTTGAGCCCGAGGCAGGAGG
>Ga0181564_10005264_pt1 | contig 10778 bp, 7 predicted proteins | sample 011ome_24_FD_134512 | JGI IMG/M metagenome (GOLD analysis project Ga0181564, IMG submission 134512) | Coastal salt marsh microbial communities from the Groves Creek Marsh, Skidaway Island, Georgia - 011513CT metaG (megahit assembly) | ecosystem: Environmental > Aquatic > Marine > Intertidal zone... | reverse complement strand
GCCAGCCTCCAGGTCCCCCTGCCCCCCCCTCGCGCTCGCCCAGGTCTCGTCGGCGACCTTCCCGTTCCCGAGCGAAGCGCCGCTCTTTTGGCTCCGCTCGCGAATCGCCTTCATCACGTCGTCGTCCAGCAGCTCCATCCCCGTCTTCGCGGCGTACCTGTCCAGTATCCCCTGCTCCAGCGCGTACTCCTTGAGCGCCTCCAGGGTCATGAAGTCGTTTCGGTCGTCGTACTTCTGGTCGTCGAAGTTGGACACCAGGTACTCGCTCGCCGCGTCCACCACCGTGACCGCCACGCCGAGCATGCCCATCGCCACCGCCAGGTTGACGAGCAGCGTGAAAAAGTCAAAGACGCCCACCGTCCCCCCGAACACGAACGAGACCCGCAACGCGTAGTGGTACCGCTGGAACGCGTGCAGCTTCCCGGCTGTGTCTGCTTTCCACACCATCTTCGGGCCGAGACTGGTCCAGACACCGCCGGTGGTGAACGAGACGTCCGCGAACGCCTTCGTCTCGTGGTCGAACGGCCGCGCGGCGCGCGTGTTTTCGTACGCGACGTTGATCTTGACGTGCGTTCCGCTCAGGCGGAACAGAGGCCCGGACCCGTCCGGCCCGGCGTTCACCGCGTCCAGGTCCGCGCCCGCGATCGACAGCAAGTCAACTAGGGGTACGCCCACGTCCGATCCCGCCGGGGACGTCAGGCGCGCGTCCGAGCTCGCCGCCGCCTCCCCCGTCCGGCGGAACTCGATCGCGGGGTTGTTCACGACGTCGCCCCAGGAGGTGGACACCTGGTGGTCCCACACCAGGCGCATCTGGTCCACGCCGGGCACGAACGCGTTCGAGGAATAGAGACCAGCGGCGTTCGCGGAGACAGAGTCCACCGGCGTGTCTTGGAAGTACGTCGTGATGAACACGGCGCTCTCGGTCTTCGCGAGCACGTCGCCCAGGCGCAGCGAGAAATCGCACGTGTTGTCCTCGTACGTCCACGAATCCGAGTACGTGTAGTCCGTGTCCGGGTTGTCGCAGTACGCGGGCGGGTCCGCCGCGAGCGTCGCGGCGTGCGCGTAGTAGTCCGCCTCGTCCACGTACGCGTTGACCACGGCGCTCGGGGCCTCCTGTTTCATGTACCCGTGCGACACGATGAGGTTGACGACGATGTACGTCAGCACGCCCAGCATCACGGCTTTGTGCGACAGCGCGATCTTCGCATCGACGATCTGGCACTTCTTCACCGTGGTGTACGTGCAGAGCTTCGTCCACGTGCTGTCCGTTGAGACCATCTTACGAGACCTCCACTTCTCGGAGCTGCTCTTGCGGTGGCGCATGGAGCTCATCGTCGCAGGACGTTCGAGCCTCAGCGGCCGATGTCAGCTTTTCTCGGAAGAATGAATGAGACGCGTCGCGAGGAGACCTCGCCGGCGGGACCGGGAAGGAGGGCGCGAGCCGGCGCGAGCCACGGAACGAGCGACTCACGCCTTAACGACCTCGCCGTGCACGACGAGGACGCGCGAACGTGTGACGCCCAGAGGCGTATCCGTGGGAGAACCAAAGCTGTGAAAAGAGACCGTTGCGCCGAAACGAAAACGGTTCGAGCCTCGGGCCCTCGGCTCCTGAAAAGTCGGAAACCACGACTCCCGAAGGGGGGAACGCCGCGCGTCAGAGACGCGCCGCGTTTCAGAGACGCGTACGATGTCCGTCTCGCCCTCCTCGGGCTCCGAGATCGAGGAGGCGATCGTGGACGACGTCGGCGGGTCGGATGTCTCCTCCGATGCCGTTCGCGGCGCTTTCGCGCCCGATGCGTCGAGCGCCGAAACGCGTCCCGGAGGGGAATCAGGCTCGGGGGGGTCCGCGCGAGGCCACTCGGAGACGTACTCGGACGATTTCGGGAGCGGCGACGACGGGATTTCCGAGGACGGCGCGTTCCTGAACGAGCCCGTGGACGACGCCCCCGAGTCCCCCGCGGGGAAGGCGCCGAGTCACCCGGGAGCGTTCGCCACGAGCGGAGACCCGTCGGCACCCGAGGAGAAGCGCCAGGGCGTTCACTCCGCGGCGCGGAACGCTCCGCCGCGCGCGTCGTCGTTCGCCGCGGCGCCCGCGCGCACCGCGGCGGGAACGCGCGCGCAGGGCGCGCGCGGTGCCGACGCGAGGGCACCGTCCGAGGGCGCGGCGCCCGATCCCGGGCGCTCGGGCGCCTCGAGCCCCAGGGTGTTCCGCTGGGAAAGGAGTCCGTCCCCGGACCGCCGCGACGCCGCCGCCGAGACTCGAAGAAGACTCGAGACTCGAAGAAGAACGGACCCCGCGTGGGCTTCCGTCCCGGGGCGGGTCGCCGCGCTGGTCGCGCGCGCGCGCGCCGTCTCGGCGCGCCGCGAGGCGGTCGCGGCGATGTCTCCCGCGGCACGCGCGCAGAGGCGCTTCGAAAACGACCCCGCGCCGATCGCCGTCGGCGCGCTGACGATGGCCAAGGCGCGCGCGCAGCGCGCGGCGGCGGCGCTCCGCGCCGAGGCGGCGGCGGTGCGCGCGAGCGTCGCGGCGCACGCCGCCGCGCACCGCGAGCGCGCCACGCCGGAGCTCGCGCGCGCTATGTACGTGCGCCGCGCGGTCGCGCGCGCGGCGGCGCTGGACGGCGCGCGCGTGGCGGAGGATCTCGAGCGCGAAGCGGGGACGACGTCTCGGGAAAAGGAAAAGACGTCTTCGACGCTCGAATTTTTGCGCGCCGCCGTCGGCGCGCCCGGGGACGGGGACGGGGACGGGGACGTTCCCGAAAGCCCGGTGGCGCACGGGTCGTATCCCCCGCTCGGCAAAGGCAAGCAGGCGCTCCTGAGGCGTCTGTGGGCGAGCCACAGGCTGCGCCGCGCGGCCGCCGAGTGCGTGGGCGGCGACGCGGCGGAGGCGGTCGACGCGCCGCCGCGCGAGTGGGCGGAGGCGCAGATGGGACGCGCGACGGGTGGCGCGAACGACTGGGTCGACGAGACCTCCGGCGGGTTCGGGGAAGCGCTCGACGCTTTCGCGCGTCGCGAGAGCTCGGAGGTGGGTCGGAACGCCGTGAGCGTGCTCCGCGCCAGCGCGGAGCTCCGGCGGAGGGCGGGGGGCGTGTTGGGGTAGCTCGTCGCCAAAGACGTCGCGAAACGAGCGTTTTTTTTTGCGTTCGCGTGTCACACCGGGTTGGCTTGATCTTCGACGCTCGCGCGAGCGGTTGAACTTCTCGCCAGATGACGAGGGTTTTTCGGATAGCGTCCGCCGACGACTGTCGCGCGCGCGCTCCGGCACGACACGAGACGCACGCTCTCTCTCGTCGTCGCGATCCGCTCTCGGCGAAGGCTTGTTCCCGCGCACCAGCCTCCCCCCGCCCCACTCGGCGATGGCCTCCGCGGCTGCCGCGCGCGTCGTCGCCGGCGGCGTCGCGCCGAAAATCAACGTCGCCGCGCGCGATGCGACGGCGAAGTCGCCCACTTCGCGGCGCGCCTCGGCGGTCGCGCGCGCGCTCCGCCCCACCGCGGCGTTCGTGGATGTGGTGGAGAGTGAGCCCGGGACGCTGCTCAAGCCGTTCGAGGAGGGCATGCAGAAGTCTCTGCTGTTCGGGGTGTCGCACATGATGAACAACCACGAGGCTGCCGAGTACATCCTCAACTCGAAGCCGCGCTCGGTGGTGGTCGAGACCGGCCTGTGCAAGGCGCACCAGGAGCGACGAGGCACGGTGTTTAACTTCTCCGAGCTCTTCGCGTCGATCCACATGGCGGGCGGCGCCGCGGAGGAGGCGCTCGCGTTCATCACCAGGGTCGCGCACCAGCTGCGCCTGGAGGAACAGCCGCTGGCGGGCTCGCCGTTCTGGGCGCAGATGAAGACCCAGCTCCCCGCCGAGGCTCTGGTGTACGCGGCGGCGTTCGCGGTCGAGGCGCGCCTGGTGTTCGGCGACCGCCCCAAGTCGACGACGTACAGGCGGTTGGTGTCGTGCCCGACGCTGAAGGAGCTGGACGAGACCTTCGCGAAGCAGAGCGCGCGGAACTACCGACTGCTCGTGCCGGAGGACCACGAAGCCGCGACGCTCCCGCCGGCGGACCCGGCGACGGACGCCTTCGAGCGCGTCTGCATCGACGAGCGGGACACCATCCTCGCGCATACCATCTACGAGGAGGCCGCGCTGCAAGGCACGCCCGGCGTGGTCGTCGCGGTCGTGGGGTCAGACCACCTCGCCGGCGTCGAGCGCCGGTGGGAAGAGATGGTGGCGAGCGGCGGGAAATCAAGGGCGTCGGCGGAGGAGATCGACGCGCTGCTGACGGCGCCGGAAACGACGCGGGAAAACGTCGGCGCGCGGCTGGCGATCATGCAGCGCCTGCTCGGTTTGCGGTGCACCGAGTCGTTGGTGAGCGACGCGTTCGAGGCGCTCGACGCGGACATGAACACGCTGGAAGGGGACGAGATCATCGCCTTCAACGCGACTTCAGAGATTTACGGCGCGCCGCGCATGCTGCTCGCCGCCGCCGCCGAGGCGGACGAGGCGGCGTTCGACGCGGCGGTGGGGAGCGCGAAGGGCGTGGACTTCAAGAAGGAGCTCGAGCCGATGCGCGCGGTGCGGCCGGCGAACGGAGGCGTGGGCTGGAGCGAGGAGGCCATCGTGTGGCTCAGGACCACCGGCGCGGTGGACGTCTCGTCGCTCGCGAAACCGCTAACCGAGTGACGCGCGGTAGATACGCGCGCGACCCGCAATTGACCCGAACGAGGCTACGTCTGTCGGTCACGGATGATCGCTCACGGGTGTTCGAACGTCCGCTCGCTCGACTACGCACCACGCCGCTCGACCACCAGGTTGACTTCGAAGTTCCCCGCCTTGGCGTTGCTGACGAGCGCGGCCATGGTTTGGTCGAACGAAACCCCCGGCGCGAAGTCGTCGCCGGTGGGCGCGACGAAGAGCACGCGTCGGAACCCCGGGCGCCCGTTCCCGCCGAGCATCAGCCCGCCTGGGCTGTACTTCATCTCGGGGATCATCGCGCTGCACGCGCGAAGCACGTCCCCGACGACGACCGAGCCCGCGCCCGCGCGCTCGGCGTTCGACCCGGGGACGATCTCCGCCACAACGATCTCGCCGGCGGGCGATTCCTCGAACGCGATGCCCAGGGGAGGCGCGATGACCGACTGCACCACGCGCGTGGACGCGCTCGCCACCTCGAACGAGGCCACCGCGATGTTCTCCGGGGGCTCGAGCTCGACCGAAACCTCGCGCACGATCGTTCCCGCGCGCGCCTCGGCTTCGGGAGACTCCCTGTCCTCCGGAGGACAGGGAGGGGGCGTGCGAGCCTCCTCTTCCCGACTCACGCCGGGCACCAACCGGTCGAGCGCGGAGAGCGTATCCTCGGTGTCGCCGCTCGCGCGCACCGATGGGACGCGCGCGTCCCCGCGCGTCCCACCCGCGACGCGCGCGCGCCGCGCTTCCGCGCGCGCGCCGACGCGCGGCGCCCACCTCGCGGCCGCCGCCGACGGCGCAGCGCGCATGCCGAACTGGGGACGGGCTTCCGACGACGCAGACCGCTCGCTGCGGTGCCGAAGAGCTTTCGATGGTCTTTCGTCAAGTCTGACGCGACATGATCGTAAAGCGAGCAGCAGTTTCGGCGCGAGATCCCCGTCAGTGCAGTGTGGTGCTTGGGGAAATGCTGACGCGGTGGGAAATACGCGGTGGGGAAATGCTGACTGGATTTCGTGCAAGAAGTCTAGACTGATTCCCTGGGATCGGCGAATTCTCCAAGATAACACACCTGCGTCTGTCGTTGTTTCACGGGAAATGACGAGGCGCTGAGAGAACGCGGAAAAAAGCGTTCGTTCCGCGACGCCTCTGCCGAAATTTCGTCACCACGGCGCGCCGTTCTCCGGAGTCACTTTCCCGCGCGAGCGACGTTCGCGCCGACGACCGCGCCGCCCAGCCGCCCGCGAGGCGCGAGGGTCTGGATCCCGCAACAGCGCGTTTCGAGCGCAGGCAAAGCGTCGCACCCGCGCACGCAGCGTGGCGTAATTTGATTTCCGAAAGGCGGTGATTGCTGTGGCGATGCCGTTGGAACGCACAGCCTCGGTGGAGGACATGGTGGGAAACCTGTGGCGCCTGGGGCGCACCCCGTCGCAGGCGGAATTCGAGCAGTTTTTCAGCAATATCGCGCAGGCTGGGTCGCAGCAGAACCTCGCCGCCGCCGCGCAGGCGGCGGCGACCGCGAACCAGGGCGCCGAAGCCGGCGCGGAAGCGGCGCCCGGAATCCCGCGCGTCGCCTCGATAGACTTGCTGCGCAAGATGATGATGAACCACCAGCCGGGGATGGTGGCGCCGGTCGCGCCCTCCCCGACGATGATGCACGGCATGTTCCCGGGGGCGACGGGAATGCCGAACACGGGTGCGTCCGATTGACCGCCCCCGACGAAGCGCGCGAGCCGCGACGCCCCGAACCCGACCGAGTCGCCCGACGGCGAATCTCGAGGCTTTTCCCTTTTCTCCGTCTGCGGACAGACGTTTTCTCTCGTCTCCGCGCGCGCGGAAACGACGCGGCTCGGCCGACGCTCTGAACGCATGCGCTGACCGACACGCCTCTCTCCCCTCCACCGCATTAAACAGCCGCCGCGTTCGGTTTCGGCGCGCCGCAGTTCGCGCCGGGGACGGTGCCGCCCGCGGTGGCGCCGGCGGATGCGGGCGCGCCGGCGCCGGCGCCGGCCAAGCCGGCGGCGCGGAAGGCGCCCGCGAAGCGCAAGACGCCCGCGAAGAAGGACCCGAAGAAGCGCTCGGTGACCCCCGAGGGCGGCACGGGGTCTGACGACGACGACGAGAGCGACGACGGCAAGGGCGGCAAGACCACCGACGAGGTGCGGCGGCAGCGGCGCATGCTCTCCAACCGCGAGTCGGCGCGGCGGTCGCGCCGGCGGAAGCTCGAGCACGTCGCGGTGCTGGACCAGCAGATCAACGGGCACAAGGCGGAGAACGCGGCGCTGGTGGAGCGCCTGCGCGAGATGGAGCAGCGCGCGGAGAGCGTGATCCGCGAGAACGCCGGCCTGAAGGCGGAGGTTGAGCGGCTCACCGCCGCGCTGCGCGGGGCGGCGGCGGGCGGGAAGGGCGTGGAGCGGTCGTCGAGCCTGCAGAGGATCGCCAGCGCCGGGACGCTCGCGGCGGGCCCGAAGGCCACGCTCGGGGACGGGACGGCGTCGCCCGCGATCGGGGAGGAATCACCGCGTGGGTTCGTGCCGTTCCGGTCGCTGCAGTCGTACGAGAACCTGCTCAGCTTACAGGCGCAGACGCGCTGAAGCTCGCGCGCCTTCCGCGGCGTTTGATGGCGCGTACCAATACGCGCGGTAAAAAACCACCACATTTTTTGGGTATGGGCGCGAAACGTGAAACGCGACCCCTTAGCGCTACCGTAATAACAAGACACACACGATTTCTTCGGCGAACGCCTCATGGCGGGACACCCTGCGACGTGCTTCACAGACGGAGGCTCTTGGCGAGCGACTCGATTTCCCTCCGCGCCGGCTCGGAGGGCGCGTACGTTTCCCGACGGCGCTCCTCGGCGCTCGGCGTTTTGAACGGAGGCGACGCCTCGGGCGTGCGGAACGCGAGCCGCTTCTTCGTGGACGCCGTCTCCCCCGGCGTCGCCGGCGATCCCGCGAGCATCTCGCCCCACCCCGATTCTGCGGTGTCTCGGTCGCCGCGCCGGGGGGCGCCGCGGCGCAGAAGCGAAGCCACCGCCGCCTCGCGCGCCCGCGCGATCCAGTCCGCCTCTTCCTCGACCGGATCCGGCTCCGGATCCGGATCCGGTTCGCCCGCGGGGGTGGCGAACGGCGTCGTCGCCGCCGGGAGCCTCTCGGGCGTCGAAGTCTCCGCGTCGTAGAAGTGGTCGCGCGCCCGGAACGAGGACTCGGCGAACGTCGTCGGGGTCTCGGCGTCGTAGAAGTAATCCGTCCCGGGGGTCCCGGCCCCCCCGGGGGCCCCGGGGACGGCGCGAGCGTCCCCGGCGTCGCCGCGCTTTTTCGTCTCCGGAGCGTCTCCGGAGCGCTTCAGGCTCGGCTCGCTCGGCATCATCAGCCTCTCGATCGTCCGCTTCCCGGAGTCCTCGCACGTGGGCTCCAGGTCCGACCCCAGCACGCGTAGCACGCTTCGACGAGCCCCCCCCCGGGACGCCTCGCGACGCGCGTCTTCCCTCCCTTTGTGTATTTGTTCGCGCAACCGGTTCGTCGCCGGCCACTCCCGCGGGCCGGCTTTGGCGGTGGCCGCCGCCGCCACCGCCAACGCGGCGGTCCACCCCGCGGCGACGCCCGCCGCGCGCGCGGCCTCCCTGATGTGCGGCAGCGCCGCGACCTGGTCGTGCAGCGAGCGCGCGAGTTCCCGGAGCTTCTCGTTGGCGGATCGGTGTTCCGCCGCGACGGCGCGCGCGAACCCGGCGACGTTGGTTTCCTCGTTCACGCTCACCGCCGCTTCGGGCATCGCGAGCAAACCGGCGAGGTACATCTCGTACGCGAGTTTCTTGCCGAACGCCTCCTGCGCCTCAACCTCGCGGTCCAGAACCTCCAGCGCCCACTCGCGCTGCGAGATGGCGCGCTCAACCGCGCGTCCCGCCTCCTCGGCGACGCGCGCGCGCTCGCTGTCCGCGTGCCGCGTCTCGCGCGTCTGCGCGCGCAGCCGCTCGGCGAGCTCGGCGGCGTTTTCGGTGACGCCCTTCACGGCGGCGACGCGCTCCGCCTCGGCGGACTCGCGCGCGCGCGCGTGTTCCCAGTCCGCCTCGCCCCGCTCGGTGCGCGCCACGCGCAGCGCTTCGCGCAGCCGCAGGTTCTCGGCGTGCGCCTCGTCGTGCCTGGTGCGCAGCGCCTGCGCCACCGCGTCCGCCACCGCCCGGCTCTGGATCGCCTCGCGGGTCGCGTCCGCCTCCCTGAGGCGCTCGAGCTCGCTCCGCGCGAAGAGCAGCTGCTGCCTGACCACGGGCAACTCGCGCGCGTCCGCGTCGTTGGACTCCAGGCGCGCCTGCGCTTCTCGCCGCAGCTCGGTATCGACACGCAGCCGCGTGACGTGTGCCTTGAGCTCCTCGCGCGCCCTGTGCGCCGCCGCGAACGCGCCCAGCTTGGCCGTCTCGGCGCCGCGGAGCTTCTCGGCGAGGTACGTCTCGCGCGTCCGCGCCGCCTCCAGCGCCTCGGCGTCGCCGGCGACGCGGCGCTCCAGCGCCCTGAACACGCGCGCGGCGACGACCGAGCCGTCGTCGGCGTGCGGCGTGTCGGCGTCCTCTGGGAACGCACGCAGCGCGTCGCGCACGACGGGCTCGTCGAAGGCGTCGCGCAACACCGACTCCACGCGGGCGCGGTCCTCGCGTTCGCGCTCGACGGCGACGCGGAGCTCGTGGACGGTGGACTCGAGCATCCGCGCGTGCGCCTCGGCGACGTCCGCGCGCCTCGTGGCTTTCGTGGTGGCGATCTGCCACCACGCGATCTCTTTCGTCTCGTCCCGCGCGGTGACGAACCACCTCTTCGTGCCTTCGCGCAGGTGCGCCACCGCGTCGGCGTCGCCGCGGTCGCGCAGGTCGCGCAGACGCTCCGACGACAGAAGATTCTCATCCTCGTCGCGTCTCGCGGCGTCGCGGCGTCGCGCGGGCGAAGGCGAGGGGGGGAGGACTCGGCTGGTCGTCGAACGTGAGGACTTAGCAGGTAGCGCGGGCGACCTCGCCTTCGTCTCCGGTTTCGCGAGCGCCGGCGAGCCCTCCTCCTGTCTCCGCGCGTTCGCGTCGGCGTCTCCGAGACGATTCGCGCTGAACGCGAGGACGCGCGCGGTGGAGTCCTGGGGAGGGGGGGTCGGGTCCCCGGGCGCGAGCGCGCCGCCGACGGCTCCTAGACGCCGCGATGAGGGGGTCCTCATCGCGAGCGGCCCCCGGAGCTCGGAGCGCGCGGCGGGTTCTCCGCGCAACCGAGCTCGGTTCCTTCGCGACACGCGACACAAAACGCCTTCCGCGGGCAGATTCAGAACGAAAGAAAATTTCGCGCGAGTCGCGTGTTCGCTCGAATTCGCGGACTTCTTTTTTTTTCCACACTAAATGCCATGTGCCAAGAAGGGTGCCGGGCGTTAAACGACGACCGTCAAGTTCGTCCCCCTCGTTTCGGGGGATGCGCTGACACGGCGAATATATTCGCGTGATCCCGTGCTCCGCATGCGCCGCGCACTTCGTGAGACGCGGCGGCGACTGCACGACACGCGGCATCCCTGCGATGGCGGCGACGATGACCACTGCGCTATGCGCGGCGGTACCCACCCGCGTGGACCGCGCGCACGGCTCCCGCAACGCGGGGCCGCGCCCCAAGGCGCGCGACGCCCCGTCTCGGGCCACGTGGAGTGGAGGGCGCCTCGCGCTCTCCGCCCCCCGGCGCGGGACGACCGCGAGCGCGTTCGGCGAACCCGATCGCGGGTCGACGCGGTGGACCGCGCCTCCACGTGGGCGCTACCGCGACGTGCGGGGTGGCGGCGCGAACGAGCCCCACCGCGTGCCTCGCGCGGTGCTCCGCGAGCTGGACGGACGCGAGAACCGAACCGGGGCGGTGCCTCATCCCGTGCTTCACGCGAAGAAAGCCGCGGAGGAGGCGAGCGTGTTCGAGCGAAGCGGGGGCTTCGTGTACATCCGCAACTTCTTCAGCCCGTGAGTGATCGGCGACACGCCCTCCCGACCCGTTTCACGCCGCGGCGGCGCCTCCGCGCGATCTACTCGACCTCGCGTCTTCGAGATCGCGAGGACGACGCTCTCGCGACGCGTCGTTTTTTTCTTTTTTTCACGAAGACGAGACT
>Ga0181564_10005261_pt1 | contig 10780 bp, 7 predicted proteins | sample 011ome_24_FD_134512 | JGI IMG/M metagenome (GOLD analysis project Ga0181564, IMG submission 134512) | Coastal salt marsh microbial communities from the Groves Creek Marsh, Skidaway Island, Georgia - 011513CT metaG (megahit assembly) | ecosystem: Environmental > Aquatic > Marine > Intertidal zone... | reverse complement strand
GGCGCGCCAAGGCGGCGCGCGCGCGCGCGCGGCGGCTGCGGCACGAGGCGAAGGAGGCTGGCGCGCTCCTGGCGGCGAAGTCCGAGCTGGAGAAGAAGCTGGAGCTGGAGCGGACGCGCGCCGAGCTCGAGCGCCGGCGCCTGGCGGAGGCGGAGGCGAAGCGCGAGAAGGAGGCGAAGGAGGCGGCGGCGAAGATGGCCGCGCTGGAGGAGGAGATGCGCGCGCAGCGCGAGGCGGCGGAGGCGGAGGCGCGCCGGCGCGCGGAGGAGGCGGCGGTCGCGGAGCAGAGACGGCGCGACGAGGAGGCGCGCGCGGCGCGCGAGCGCGAGAAGGAAGCCGAAATCGCGGCGAATGCGGCGCGACTGGCGGCGCTGGAAACCGCCGCCGCCGAGGCGGCTTCGGTGGCGGAGGCGGCGCGCGCCGCCGCGGCGACCGAGCTGGACGCCGAGCGCGAGCGCTCGCGAGTGCTGGAAACGCGGTGCGACGAGCTGCGTGAGCTGCTCCAGGCGTCGGAGACCAAGGCGGAGTCGCTCGCCGAGCGCGCGATGATGCTCGAGAACGAAAACGCGCGGCTGAAGCGCATGGCGAAGGAAAACGTGATGAACGTGGCGGCGATGCGCGCGGGCGTCGGGGACGCCGCGCGGTCGCCGCCGCGCGGCGCGGACGCGTACGGCGTGGCATCGCCCGCGACGCCAGACTCCGCGGCGTCGACGCCCGGCGACCTCGAGGTTCGTCGGCGGGTCGAGGCGGAGCGGGAGGCGAAATCGTCCGCCGCGCGAAAGACCAAGGAGGATCACGAGACGCTCCTGGCGACGGTGGCGCGCGCCAGCGAGATTGGTTTTTCCGGCGGCCAGCCCGTGCTCGCCTGCGTCACGTTTCGCTCGCTGTTACACTGGAAGTCGTTCGAGCTCGAGCGCACGGGTTTGTTCGACCAGCTCATGAGCGGAATGTCCGGCGCGGTTGAGCTCAACACGGACAACAACGCGCAGCTCGCGTACTGGCTCAGCAACGCGTTCGCGCTTTTGCACTTGTTACAGCGCACTTTGAAGACGTCGGGGGGCGCGGCGAGCGCCAGGCGCCGCGCCGGCTTGGGCTCGGGCGTGGGGATCTTCGAGCGGTTCAACTCTCGGTTACGAGCGGCTTCTTCCGCCGCGGTCACCGCGGACGATCCCTCGAAGGACGTCTCCGTTCCCGGCATCCCCGGCGTTTCCCAAGTGGACGCTAAGTACCCCGCGTTTCTGTTCAAGCAGCAGCTCACGGCGTTCGTGGAGAAGATTTACGGTTTTCTGCGGGATAACGTGAAGCGGGAGATCACGCCGCAGCTGGGGAGCTGCATCCAGGCTCCGAGGGCGGCGCGCGGCGGCGCGGCGGCGCGCCGAGGCGCCGGGACGCAGACGGCCACCTCCACGGCGGACGGTGGCGCGCACGGCCCGCAGCTCGGCACGCACTGGCGCGCGATTCTGGATTGCCTCGACGCGCTGCTGGTGACGTTTCGCGCGAACCACGTGCCCGTTTTTCTGGTGCGCAAGTTCTTCACGCAGATTTTTTGTTTCGTCAACGTCCAGCTGTTCAACGCGCTGCTGCTGCGCCGCGAGTGCTGCTCGTTTTCGAACGGCGAGTACATCAAGACCGGCCTGGCGGAGCTGGAGGTGTGGCTCATCGAGAGCAAGGAGTGGACCGGCGCGGCGTGGGAGGAGCTTCGGTACATCCGCCAAGCCGTGCAGCTGCTGGTGATTCACCAGAAGCCCAAGAAGACGCTGAACGAGATCACGCTTGAGCTGTGCCCGGTGCTGTCCATCCAGCAGCTGTATCGCATCAGCACGATGTACTGGGACGACAAGTACGGCACGGAAACGGTTTCGCAGGAGGTGCTGCACGCGATGAAGGAGCTGATGATGAAGGACCAGAACACGAACATGTCCAACTCGTTCCTGCTGGACGACGACTCGTCCATCCACTTCACCGTCGACGACATCTCCGGCGCGCCGACGGCGATCGACCTGGACGCCGTGCAGGTACCCCCGCACCTCGCGACGGACCCGGCGTTCGAGTTCCTGCTGCGTTCGGTGTCCGTCTCCGAGAACGGGACGGCGTAGAGGCGGGAGGCGGGAGGTAGTACGTCGCGCGCCGAGGACTCGTTTTCATCAGGGAAGACGCGTTTTTACATCCTCCGCTCTTTAGTCTAAAAAATCGCGCGCGGCGCGTTTCGCGACGAGACGACGCCCGCCAGTCAGTCGCCAGTCAGTCGCCGTTCTCCGCGGCGTCCTCGCATCACCCGGCGAACGCGAACACCCGGTGCTTCGGTTTCCTGTCCCGCAGCTCGTGCAGGTACAGCAGGTCCCCGGCGACGTCCCCGAAGTCCCCTTCGAACGTCGTGTGCAGCTCGCGGACCGAGAGCAGGGTGTCGTGGAGCGGATTGGGACTCGTCTCGCGCCCCCGCGACGTGTCGAGCGCGGCGAACGCGACGTCGACGGTTCCCGACGGTTCATCACCGGTCCTCGCGACCCACAGCACGTTCCTTGTCGCGTGTTTCCGTTCGTCGAACGCGCACGCGCTGTCTGTCTGGCAGTACCCGAGTTTGTGCGGAAACGAATCCGCGTCGAACGCGGGGTACTCCGAGGCGTGAAACAGGAGCCCGACGGTTTTCGTCTCGGCGTCGGCGAAGGCGTGCGCGTGAAACAAGTCAAACCGAGAGAGCCGATGACGTGCCTCCGCGGAGGCGTGAAAGGGATCGACCTCGCATCTCTCGCGGTCCCCGCCGATGATGGCGAACAGGTCCGCGACGTACCGGTTGCTGGCGCGACACCGCATCCGTCGACACCCGGCGGCGCGCTCGCTCGGCGTGAGCTCGCACCGGCATCGCAGCGCGTTCTCGACGTCCGGGACGCGGAGGCGCCGCGGGTGGAGCGAGGCGCGCAGCGAGCGGCGGGGCTCGCTCGCGGACGCCAGCGCCGTGAGCGCGGGCGGAGGCGGTGCTAGAGGGACGGGAAGACGCAGCAGGCGGCTCTCCAGAGGTCCCCCGACGTGGAACATGGCGGCCGTCACCTCTCGCGCCATCTGCCGCCGCGCAGCCTCGGGCGTTTCCGTCGAAACGCCATCGCAGAGGGAGTCGCCCGCGCGGGGCGCACGCGCGCGTGGACGTCGACGCCGCGGCGCGACGCGCGCGGGTCGCGCGAACGCCGCGCGCGCCACCGCCTGCGTCATCGACGCGCCTCGCGGACTGAGCGCGGTTCGCCGAGACGACGACTTTCGTCGTCGCGCGAAAATCCTCGTCGGGCTCGTCGGACCATCCCGCGGGTTCAGACTCGAACGCGCCTCGGGGTGTCGTGACACGGAGGTCCGCGGGGCTCGCCATCGCGGCGATGTCGGCGCGGATACCGACGGTCGGCGCGCGCGCGCGCGCGGCGTGCCTCGCGTCGCGCGTCACGATCGCCGCGCCATCCTCGGCACGCGACGTCGGCACGAACGTCGACGTCTCGCGTTTCCCGCATCTCTCCGCGCGCCGATGCGTCGGCGCACACCACGGTCGCGCCGGCGCCGGCGGTCGCGCGGCTCCCTCGTCTCCCTCGCGCGGCTTCGCAGCGAGCTCCAGGAGCTCGTCCGACGAGGATTTAGGGTTCGACGCGTCGTCGTCCGCCGATGCCGACGTCCGATCGACGCGCGGACGGCGAGAAACAGACAAACACGTGCTGTACCGCGGTCCCTGGCTCCTTCCGTTCCGCACGCTCGTGCGGTTCAAGATCTTCCAGCTCGCGGGCGTGGGCGCCGCCTCCGCGCCGCTCTCCGCGGCCCTGAACAACGACCCGATGTCCATGACCACCTGCGGCGCGGTCGCCGCGGTGGTGGGCGGATCCGCCGCGTGCTCGCTGTTGCTGCAGTATTACGCCAGCCGGTACGTCGGCGAGTTGAGTCTGGTGCGCGCGCGCGACGAGACGCTCGTGCGCGTGAGCACCATGGACTTCTGGGGCTCGCGAAGCGACGCGGACGTGCGCGTGTCCCAGATCGCGCCTCCGCTGCAGGACCTCCCGCGACGCGCCTACCGAGACATCGCGTCGCAGATGTTCGTGCCGCTGGAGGTGAGGGATAAGGCGCGGCGCGGCGGCGGCGGGACAGTCGTGAAACAGCACGTCTTGTCCTTGCGGCACGGAAACCTGACGGATAAAAAGCGGCTGTTCCAGCTGCTGACTGGCGAAGCCGTCGACGCGCTCGAGCGGTGACACACTTTTTTGTGCCGCGGTGACCGACAGGGTGGGTACGAAAGGGAAAGGGAGGAACGTCATCAGGGGTCATCAGACGTATACGCGTTTTAACGCGTACATATCATATCCTATCGCGTTTTGACTATGATGTCAAACTATGAAAAAAACGCCACCGCGCGTCGGCTCTGGAAAGCGCGTCAATATTTGTGCGTCCCCGCTTCGGTACGCAGGGCCAGCGCGTACGCCGTCCCGACGACCACCCCCAGCACACCCCCCGCCAGCACCTGCACCGGCGTGTGGCCGATGTGCTCGCGCAGCGGCCGCTCCTGCAGCGCCGCGAGGAAATCCTGGAACCCCTGCTGGAACGTCTCCGCCACCTCGTCTATGCCACCCAGCAACGCGTCGTCGTCTCTCGATCCGTCTCTCGAGTCCGTCTCCTCGCGCGCCGTCGCGGAACGGACACGATTCGGAATGGACTCGCTGCCGCCGCTCTGGTAGCCGTTCCCGGCGACGAGGCCCGCCTCCAGCGAGTCCGTCTCGCCGCCTCTGCCGAACGTCGCCTCGCTGGGGAACGCCGTGACTAAGTTGTTGATAGCCGTCGCGTGGTACCCCGCCTGCCGCCGAACGCCCATCGCGTCGTACATCACCTGCGCCGACGGGGACGCGACGGGGACCGTGATGGAGAATATCGCGACGAGGAAGAAACGTCAGCGGAAGAAACGTCGTGGTGGTCACTCACCGATCGGTCGCGCGTACAGGCGCGCGATCGCGCACGTTGGGAAACGAGAGCCGCGGCGCCCCCGCGAGGAGAGGCTCGCGCGGCGTTTTCGCGAAAACGGTTCGTTTTCGCCTTTTCGCTTCGCGCGCGGTGTCGTGCCGTCGTTCGTCCGACGTGACGGGGACGGGGGATTCTCGGAGGGGTGTTGACGCTCGTCGCGGGGCGGGCGGGACGCGACGCGGCTCGGAGCCGCACGCACCACCAGAGCTAGAACCAGCGCGGTGGCGAACGCCGGGTCACCCAGACCGGACTGGTACGCCGCGCCCGTGGCGAGCGCCGTCACGAGCGAGCTGTGCGACGACGGGAACCCGCCGCTGCCCACCATGAGACCAGCCTTGAATCTCCCGGTGACGGTCCAGTCGCTGAACGGCTTGAGGACCTGCGCCACGACCACGGCGATCATCGCCGCGACGAGCCCGACGTTATCCCCGATGGTGGTCGCTTCGGAACCGACGGAGGACGCCATCTTCGCGAAGGACCGGGAAGGTGCGGTGCGCGCGGATGAATGAGGCGCGCGTCTCCGGGACGTTGGAAACCAGAGGTTCGTGTAATGGTCCCAGGACGCGTGTTTTGGGCGCGAGACGTGCATAACTTTTCTTTTGAGAGCCGAAAAAAAAAGCGCGCCGTCGCGACGCTCCCGCGTCGCTACGTATTATGATAAAGAAAACCACACACCCGGATCCGCTGGATGGCACACCCCGCGCGTCTCTCTGTCCCACGTCAGAGTGTCGCCTCGTTCCACTCCGCCTTGCACTCCAGACACCGCACCAAGACGCGCCCGTCGTCGGCTTGCGAGTCTTTGCTTCCCCACGTCTCGTTTTTTCGCACGTCGCGGTGGTTCTGCAGGTTGAAGTACGCGCAGTTCGCGGCGCTCGAACCCGCGGCGTGGCAGTCGCGGCACCGGTACTTGTCCGTCTGGATCGCGTCCCCCAGACCCACGAGCCTCGTGCGTTTCCGCGTGGACCGCTCGTCCATCTCGCGTCGCAGGTCCCGCAGCGCATCCGTCGCGAGCGCATCCGGATCCGCGACCACGAGCTGTTTCGGCGTCAACGCCCCGGAGAGCACGCGCTTCCGGAGCTCGGCGTTGCGCCGCAGGTTCGCCGCGAGCGTGCGCGCCTTGGCGCGGTACAGCCCTAAGACCAACTTACCGTCATCGCCGACCGTCTCGCCGAACGCGCGCCACGCCGCGTCCTCGATGGCCCGCCCCAGGTCGAACAAGGGGGAGGGATCCCCCACCGCGTCGCCGAGCAAGAGCGCAACCTGCGACCGGACGACGTTGTCGTCGTGGCTCAGGGCGTCCAGACCGCGCGGTGAGGGAGGAGACCCTTCGCGCGTGTCTCGTTCCTCGGAGGTTCGTCGCCGCTCGGCGTCGGCGTCCCCGGACGCGGCGTCCGCCATCGCGCCGGCGGCGCCTCGCGCTCTGTATCGGACGCACCGCGACGTGCCGACGTCGCGGCCGCCCAGAAAACGCGCGCGAAAAACCAAAAAACTCAACCTTTCGCGTGACAACTGTAAAACTTCGAGTTCAAAAGCCACGACGCGAAAGCCGGATCGCACGCGCCGCACGCGCCCGCTCGCCGCGCCGAGCCGCAGCGCGCCGCACGCGCGATGTCGTCGACGACCGACGACGACGGCTCCTCGAGCGAGGACTTGTCCAACCTCCTCGCGCTGGCGGCCGAGAATCTCGCGCCCGAGAAACGCGCGGGAGGCGGACCGCGCGAGGCTCCCGTCGTGCGCGACTTCGCGGATGACCGCGCGCGCGTCGCCGCGTTGGCGGCGATCGCGGACCGAGCCGCCGCGCTTCCCCCCTACGCCGGCGACGACGCCGAGACGGACGCGGTGTTCGACGAGCTGCTCGAGCTGCACGCCTCGATCGCCGCCTCGGACGTCAGCGCGGAGGCGGCGGCTTCCGCGGACGCCGGCGAGGCGCGAAAGGACCGCGATGCGCTGGAGCGCGCGGCGGGTTTGGCGGATGCCGTCGCCGCGCTCGCCGGCGACCGGGACAAAGAAGACGGCGTCGCCGCGCACGCGGACGCGGTGCGGCACCGGCTGGAGTGGACGCTGGAGGACCTACGCGCGAAGCAGAACGCGTCCGTGGCGCTGGCGGCGGAGGTGGTCCGGGCTCGCCGCGACGCGCTGCGGCACACGCTCGACGTCGCCGAGGACAACGCGGGCGACGCCGAGGCGATGGACGCCGTCGAGACGGCGTTCGAAGACGCCGCGCTGGACGCCGAGGCGGGGCGAACGCGGGTTTTGAGCCTCGCGAGCCTCGAGGAGGCCCGCGACAAAAGTCCGCGGCAAAAGTCCGGAGAGGGAGACGGAGAAGCGCTTGAAGCGCGGAATCGGAATCGCGAGACGTCGAAGAGCGACGACGATTCCGTCGGAAGGGCGTCGGACTCTCCGCTCTCGTCGTCCTCCGGGTCGTCGCTGGACGACGTCATCGACCGCGAGTTGCGGAACCAGCGCTTCCTGCGCAAGCAGGCGCGCGCGCGCGCGAACGCCAAGGTGGTCGAGGCGGCGGCCGAGGCGCGACGCGCGGTGGAGGCTGAGGCGAGGGCGGCGGCGGCGGGCGAGAGCGGCGAGAGCGGCGAGCGTTCAGACTCGGCGAAGGAAAACGCCATCGATTCGGAAGACGAGCGGAAGACGAGCGCGTCCGAGAAGCGAAAAAAAAACTTTTTAGCGCCGCTCCGCCGACGGCTCGTGCGCGACGCGCTGGTGGCGCTGCCGGTGCTGGTCTTCTCTCTGTACGACACGGCGCGGGGCGAGCGCCGGCGCGCCGCGGGCGCCGAGCGCGCCGCGCGGCGCCGCGCGGCGGCGGACTCCGCCGCGACGTCGCCGCGATCGCCGGCGAAGACGCGCGGCGGCGGCGGCGCGCGAAACGCGGAGGGGGCCCCCTCCTCGCCGTACGCCGTCCCGTCCTCGATGACCATGAAGGTGGGCGCGAACTCGTACGAGGTGGAGAACGGGCGCGTCGTGACGCTGGCGACGCCCGCAGAGGCGAGGGAAGTGCGGAAAGCCTTCGGCATGGGGTGATGAAAACGAACTCGACTCGACACCGCGAGAAGCGGAACAGATTTACGCAACTACAGTAGTTCACTACATCAAACAAAAACACGCGCGAGCGTCGGCGTTGGTACATTCGCGGCGCCGCGTTTCGGTTTCGCCCTTCGCGCGCCGAACGCGTGCCGCGGTGGCGGTGAAATACTATCCTCCGCCAAGGTATTCACCCTAAGGCTCTCAGGTTTCAACGGCCTCCGTGCGCGCGGTTGTTGTGCGCGCGGAGCTGCCGCTTCGTCTTCTTCGCCTTCTTGCCGTTGCCCGTCTTGTTGCCGTTGCCGTCGTTCTGACCGCCCAGGCGCCCGCCCGCGATGTACCCCCCCGCGCCCATCGCCTCGAGCGCATCCTTGTCCGGCACCGAGCCGATGTTCAGCGCCCACGCATACGGGTCGTTCTCGTCGTACGACGAGGACGGGCTCGTCAGCGACTTGTTCCGCCAAGCGCCGCCCGCGTGGCCGCCGCCGCCGCCGCCGGCGGGCGACGCCGGCGTCACGCGGTGCACGGCGTTGTTCGACTGCGGCGCGGGCGCGAAGACTCCCTCCGGCGCCGGCGCTTTCGCGTCGAACATCGAGCTGTCCATGGACGCGGTGGGCGCCATGACGCCTCCCATGCTCCCGAGCGTGAATGACAGCGACTCGCGCTGCGCCGCCACCTCGGCGTCGTACACGCACCGGTCCATAGTCACGTGACCGGTGGCCTCGTCGCGACGGCGCATCTGCACAACCGGCCTCCCCCCCGCGAGCGTCTCGTCCACGCTCTCCTCCACGTTGTGCGCGACCCAGAAGTTGCGCTCGTGCATCTCGATCAGGATCGGGAACGTGGGCGGCGCCTGGCGCTCCATGATCGTCTTCTGGCACCCGCGCGCTCTGGCTTCGTCGTCGCCGAGCGTGACGCTCTGCACTCCCCCCACCAGGTCGGACAACGTCGGGTTCTTGATGAGATTTTCCAGGAGTTGGCCGTGCGCCGTTCCGATGAGCGTCACGCCGCGCTCGGCGATCGTGCGGCACGCCGCGGCTTCCTCGTCCGTGCCGATCTCGTCCACGATGATGATTTCCGGCGTGTGGTTCTCCACCGCCTCGATCATCACCCTGTGCTGCTGCGAGGGGTCGGGCACCTGCATACGGCGCGCGCCGCCGATGGCGGGGTGCGGGACGTCGCCGTCGCCGCCAATCTCGTTGCTGGTGTCGATGATCACCACGCGCTTGCCGTGGCGATCACTCAAGACGCGCGCGAGCTCGCGAATGACCGTGGTTTTCCCCACGCCCGGTCGACCCAGGAACAAGATGCTTTCCTTACCCTCGGCGAGCAGATCCTCGATCATGTCGACGTGCCCTTTCAGCGCGCGGCCCACGCGGCAGGTAAGACCCACCACCGAACCCGAGCGGTTGCGGATGGCGGAGATGCGGTGCAGCGTCCCGGCGATGCCGGCGCGGTTGTCCCCGCCAAAGTCGCCGATCGCCGCGATCGCGACGTCCAAGTCGCCGCGCGTCACCGGCTCGGCGCGGAGGCACTGGTTGGGCGCGCCGTTCGCGAAGCGCGCCTCGGGGCAGCGCCCGAGGTCCAGCACGACTTCTACCAGATCGCCGCGCCGCGCGTGCGTCAACAACGCGTCGCGCACGTCCACCGGGAGCATCTGCGCGTCGGTCGCGGGATCGGATCGAAGGTGTGTTAAAGGTGTGTTAAAGGTGTGTTCGTTTCACAGAGGTGAGATACGGTCGTCTGAGACGTGGTCGCGTTCGCGTGTGTGTGTCGCGGCGACGCGTATCGCGCGTACGCGTCGCCGCGAATGACAAAACGCCGCGCGTTCGAACGGTGACGATGTGCCAGGTCATTTGACGCGAAAACCGATCTGGCACGCGCGAGATTCCGGCGTCGCTTCGTCTGTTCGACGGGGGGGCATCGGGGGACGCGTCGAACGGTCGGGTGGTGGTTGGGCGCGAGGACGCACCGTGATCATCGCGTCCAGATCGTCCTCGAACTCGGCGGACGCGGTGTCCTCGGGGACGCACGGGAAGTCCGCGTCCGCGCACGCCCCCGCGGCGACGCGCCCGCGCGCGAGCGAGAAGTTGTTAGATTGTCTCTCTCGCGCGACTGCGCGAGAAGGAATAAGGAGCGGGTGGGAGATGGCGGACGGGAAGGAACGGGTGGGCGGTCAGCGCGCGCGCGCGTTCAAGATTCGAGCGCGTGGATACCACGGCCGCTCGCGAGTCGCGCGTCTCGTCGCCCGGCGCGGTCGCGGGACGCGCGCGCGCCTGGACCCGGACAGTCCCGTCATTCGCTTTCGCTCGCGTCCGAGGAAATATTCGAAGAAGCCGCGGCGTCGGTCGGGAAGGAGGCGTACCCGCGGCGACCCCGCGGCGCGTACCGATTCGGGTCGAGGCGCCCGCAATCGCGGCAGTGCTCGGGCGCTCGTTCGACGCGAGGACGCATCGCGCGGCCGCGCGCGGCCGCGCGGCCGCGCGAGGTCCGGCCGAGGCCAACGTGCAAACGGCACCGAGCGCGACAGACATCGCGGCGGTTGGCGTTTTCGTGCGCGGCGAGGCGACGCGGCGCGTTTCGAGCCGGGCGATGCGACGCGGGCGAACGCGCGGGAGGCTGCGGGCGGTACTGAGCGGTCGGAAACAGCCGCGACGGGAGCGTCGCGCGCGTGCTACTCGGGGAACGACGGCGCGTGCGTTTGTGCGTCGTCCGATGCTTTTTAAATTCCGTTGTGTTTTGCCGGGAGAAATTCGTTCGCGCGAGTTTT
>Ga0181564_10005257_pt1 | contig 10784 bp, 10 predicted proteins | sample 011ome_24_FD_134512 | JGI IMG/M metagenome (GOLD analysis project Ga0181564, IMG submission 134512) | Coastal salt marsh microbial communities from the Groves Creek Marsh, Skidaway Island, Georgia - 011513CT metaG (megahit assembly) | ecosystem: Environmental > Aquatic > Marine > Intertidal... | reverse complement strand
GGAGGGCTGTCTGAAATTATAAAAAGTCGAACAGAGTCTGCTCCATAATTTTTAATAATTTTTTCTGGATCTATAGTATTTTTTTTTGATTTTGACATTGACTCTGATGGTCCAATTGTTATTAGTTGAGAAGGATCTTTTTTTAAAAATTTTTTTCCATCTAGATCAATAATTTCTTCTGGACTAACCCAGTTATTATTTGAGTCTTTATATGTTTCGTGACAAACCATACCCTGGGTAAAAAGTCCTTTAAATGGTTCACCTATATTTACTTTTTCATTTTTATATGAAAGTGCTTTTGTAAAAAATCTAGAGTATAATAAATGTAAGATTGCATGTTCAACACCACCTATGTATTGATCAACTGGCATCCAATATTTTATCTCCTCATAATCAAACCCATAATCTTTTTTATTTGGTGAACAGAATCTTAAAAAATACCAGGATGAGTCAACAAAAGTATCAAGTGTGTCAGTTTCTCTAAAATACTTTTTTCCAGAAATATAGATTTCTTTCCAATCTTTAATGTTATCAAGCGGGTTGCCAGTGTCTTGAAGTTCTTTTATTTCAGGAAGCTTTACAGGCAACAATTCATTTGGAATTTTGTGTGGTTGGTTATTTTCATCATAGATAATTGGTATAGGACATCCCCAGTATCTTTGGCGAGATATTCCCCAATCTTTAAGTCTAAAATTAATTTTCTTTTTGCCTAATTTATTTTTTTCTAAATAATCTATAGTTTTTTCGATTGATTGTTCTGGACATTTTAAACCATTCAAAAAAGATGAATTAAAAATATATCCAGATTCTGTATAAGCCTTATCTGTTACAGTGAAATCTTTATTATTTATATCTGGAGTGACCACTGTTGTAATTTTAAGATCATATTTTTTTGCAAAATCTAAATCTCGTTGATCATGAGCCGGACAACCAAATACTGCTCCTAGTCCGTAATCCATTAAGACAAAGTTAGCAAAGTAAACTGGTACTTTTATGTTTTTATCAAGTGGATTGATGGCAAATAGATCAGTTTTAAAGCCAATTTTTTCTGCGTTTGCTAGAGATTCCTCAGTAGTCCCGGTTTTTGAACATTCATCTTTAAATTTTAAAAAATTGTCGTTTTGCTCATAGAATTTTGCAATTGGATGATCAATTGAGAGTGCTAAAAAAGACAGACCAAATAGCGTATCTGGTCTTGTGGTATAGCACTCTATCTCATTAATTTTGTCTGAATTTTCAATCTTAAATTTTATTTCACATCCATAAGATTTTCCAATCCAATTCTTTTGCATAATCTTAACTTTGTTGGGCCATTCCTTAAGATCATCCAATCCACTTAATAGTTCCTCTGAAAATTTCGTAATATTAAAAAACCATTGATTTAATTTTTTTCTTTCAACCAGTGCACCCGATCTCCATCCTTTACCATCTATTACCTGTTCATTTGCGAGAACTGTTTGATCAACAGGGTCCCAATTTACATAATTTTCTTTTCTATAAACTAGGCCTTTGTCATATAATTCTAAAAAAAACTCTTGCTGATGTCTGTAATAATCTTCAGAGCAAGTTGAAATTTCTCTATCCCAATCAATAGAAAGTCCTAATTTTTTTAATTGAGATTTCATAGTTTCAATATTTTTTTCTGTCCAGGTTTTTGGATCTAATTTATTTTGTCGTGCAGCGTTCTCTGCAGGCATTCCAAAAGAGTCCCAGCCCATTGGGTGCAAAACATTGTAGCCTTGAAGTTTTTTAAATCTTGCCAGAATATCGCCAATAGTGTAGTTTCTGACATGTCCCATATGAATTTTACCAGATGGATATGGAAACATTTCAAGGCAATAGAATTTTTTTTTATTCTTATCTAATTTTGTAGAAAAAGTTTTTTCTTTTTCCCATTGTTTTTGCCATTTAGTTTCTATTAATTTAAAATTATATCTTTCCACTGAATTTAATTTTTATGTAGATTTTCAAGTATTACTTTATTTTTTTTTAGTTTTATTTTCAGCGTTATAAAGAGTAGCTTTTTTTAAGATTTCTTTTTTTATTTCACTTGATAGCGATCCATCTAATTCTTTAACTACACAACCTGTCGATAAATTAGTACATTTTTTACTAAATATTTTAATGTCTAAAGCATCAGTCCTAATTTCGTTAGTTAGAAATCTTATAGAAATTTTAATGCTTTCATCTTGATTACTTTCAGCGGTATACCAATCTGTTATTATTATTCCACCGCTATAATTTACTGAATTTAGAGGCATAAAATCTATTACATCTAAAGAAGCTCTCCATAATTCATTTGAGCTAGCAAATTCAAAAACCCCCGCTTTATTTTTGACCAAATCTGAAACTCTTAAACCTTTTCCTTCTTCCAAATTTTTCTTTACCCTAAGCGCAGGATCTGCAGGATATTTTCTTGCATCTGCACCAGGAAGCTTTCCTCCACATGAAGTTAAAAGAGATGACACAACTATCAAAAAAAGGGCAACCTTCAAATTTTTAAACGAAATCATAAAATATAAGTAGTTAATTCTATACTTTTATACAGTATATTTGAAAAAAACAATCAAGTTGTTGCAGTTGAAAATTTTCAAGTCAGCACTGAAAAAACTGCAGATTATAAAATACTACTTTAAAAATTAGAAAAATCGAAAGAATAAATTAAATTATTATAAATTACAGAATATATAAACAGTAATTTTTTTATAGATACCCTAGTTCTTTCATTTCTTCATTAAAAGTTTTTTCCAACTCAACTACAATATTTTTGTCTAATAATTTAGTCCAATCTCTTTTAGATCCTAAATCAAAAAAAGTCGAAACTTTTCCTATTTTAGGATCTTTATGAGCTTCTTGAAAACCTTTTTCTTTTTCTAGTTTTTGAAGATTATCAAAACTGGTAGACTCAATTGTATTTTTAAATTTTTTTTCATCAATAATGATTTTTGATTTATTTTGTAGTTTATGAATAAATTCTAATATCTCTAAAAAAATTTTATTTGGATTTTTTATTAAATCTTCATACTTTATTAGTAAATACTTTTGATGTTGTTTAAAAATTTTCCAACTATTATAATTTTTCGACCAATTTTCTATCCATGATAGTCCATCACCTTTTCCTTTTGTCATAAATTTTAAGCTTTCTTCAATAGGCATGCTCATAAAATTAGACAAAGACAAAATGACATTTCTTGGATCTCTAACTATATAAATTACACCTAAAGTATTATTTAGATTGGTAAATAGTTCAAAGAAAAAGCTGTGCGTCTTAAAAAATTTTATAGATCTACTATTTTTATTAATCATATCTTGAACTCTGATATAATTTTTTACAACCTCATTTTGATTTTTTATATCAATTCCCAGCTCTTGAAATAATCCACCATGTGGGAACTGTTTAATGTTTTTTATTAAATTAAAATCATAAGAACCATCTTTTGAAAAAAAATAAGATGCTAACATTGATCTGATATAAGTGTTCCCACTTTTTGGATAAGATGCTAACCAAACAATCATGTCAAAAATAATTATTTTCTAAAGTTGATTTTTAAATATAAAAAAGTACATTATTGCAAACATTTTTAATAGAAAGATGGAGGGTGTCCATCATTTTAAGAATGTAAATTTTTCTTTTCATTGTTATTAAATTATTTTTTAATAAGACTTAATTTATTAGAAGTTTATAGTTTTATTTTTTTAAGTGAATATGTATGGTCTCTATATATTATTAGCGTTATTTTAAAGTGAAATTGAAATACAGAGGAAATAATTTTTTTTAAATTTTATAGAATTATAGCTTATATTTTAGAATATTTAAGGAACAGGCTAAAAGTGTGATAAAAATACAACATAAATTATTTTTATTAATAAAAAACAGTATTTTTTCCATAATTTAAATTCTTAATGATAAATATTCCTTGTTTATTATTAATAATTAACAATTAAACATAAGGAGTAATTAATATGAACAACTTTAAAAAAATAGGTTTAACTGCATTAGCAGGGTCGCTTGTAGCTACTTCTGCATTTGCTGGTGAACTTACAGCAACTGGTTCTGCTGGTATTACAGTTGAAAACATTACTGGTACTGCAGATACATCTACTGGAAAAGCATGGTCAATGCCTAACTCTATATACCTAACTGGTAGTTCTGAGTTAGATAATGGTATGACTGTAGCTGTTTCTTATGAAATGGACCAAGGTACAGGGAACAACAGTTCACTAGGTTTTGATAACCATTCAGTAACTGTTTCAAGTGATACTTTAGGAACATTAGTATTCTCAGGTCACGGCGGATCTTCAGCACAATCAGCTCTTGACACTACTGCTGCTGGCGATATCTGGAACAGTACTTTAGGTATTACTGGTATCCAAGCTTCTGCTGCAGGAGATAACAGCTTAATGTATACACTTCCATCAATGGTTGATGGTTTATCTTTATCTGTTTCAATGTCTCCAGGAAGAGCTAGTCAAGAAACTCATACTGCATGGGGAGCTACTTATTCAGGTTTTGAAGGATTATCTCTTTCATACGGAGTAGGTGACTCTGGAGCTCCAGGATCTGTATTAGAAAGTTCTACTATGAAAGCTTCTTACGCTATGGGTCCTATAACTGTTGCTGCTTCAAACACTGAAGTTGATGGTACAGGAAACTCTAATGATAGAGAAGTTACAGCTTACCAAATTGCTTATACTGTAAGTGAAAATCTTTCAATATCTTACGGAACAGAAACTTTTGACAAATCAACTAGTTCTGTTGATGAAGAAGTTGAAGCTATCAGTGCAAGCTATACTTCTGGTGGTGTAACACTTTCAGCAACTCAGTATGAAGCTAAAGGTGCTGGTAACGTAGCAGCAGCTAAGACTGATAAATGGTCATTAGGTGCTTCATTTGCGTTCTAATTTAATTTAGAAAATTATATTAAAAAGAGGCCCCTTTTTAGGGGCCTTTTTTTTAACTAAGCAATTAAAATTATTAGCAACTATCCCTCAATTAATAAAATTTTCTTTTATAGTGAGATTTTATTTTTTAATAAAATTATTTTTTTTAGGAAAAAAAAGCCATGAGCTGTCAATTATTTCATCCACTAAGAAAAAAAATAGTTCAGTATTAACTTTTTTAGAATAAGTCTTCCTAATTATTTGTTAAATTTCAAGCCACAATTAACTATATGTATATATTTACTTAAATATATTTAGTGGATTTATAGATTTCAAAAAAATTATAAAATTATTCAGATAAAATTTAGGTATAATTTTAATTAACTATTAATAAAATATTTAACAATTCAATTTTCTCTATAAACTAAAAGTATAATGAATAAAATAATTTTTAATGCAAACAATCTTGTTGTTGATGCTGTAACAGCAATTAAAAATAAAAATTATACAGAAGCTAAAAATTTATTAGAAAAAGCCATCTCAATACAGCCAGAAATGTTTGAAGCTAATCATAATTTAGCAATACTTAATTTTCAATTGGGAGATTTAGATAACTCTATTTTATATTTTGAAAAATCTAAAAAAATAAGACCTAAATTTTCTCAAGTTTATTTTAATTTAGGCTTAGCTTATGACAAAGTAAAAAAAATAGATTTAGCAATTATTAATTTTAAAAAAGTAATAAAGTTTGACCCAAACAATTCAATAGCACTCTATAATATTGGCAATCTTTATAAAAAAAAATTAGAAACAATTAAAGCTGAAAAATATTTAAATAAATCGCTATATTTAAATCCAAATTTTGTAAAAACCTATGATGAGTTATTCGCTTTATATGATCAATCTAATCAAATAGAAAAATTTAGTAATCTTCTGGACAAAGCAAAAAAAATATTGAAAGAAAAAGATTTAGTAAAATATTATGAAGCAGTACTTTTCTATAATCAAAAAAATTTTAAACAAACAATTCAAATTTTAGAAAGTATAGATTTAAAAGAAAATTATGCTGCACATAATATAACCAAGCATTCACTTTTAGCAAAAAGTTATGATCGATTAAATGATTTTGAAAAAGCCTTTTATCATTTTAAGATTAATAATAAATTAGTTAATGAATCTTATGGTAAAGGTATTAATGAAAAAAGTTTTCTAGAAGTAGTAACGCATAGAATAGAATTTTTTAAAAATTTTAATTTTAATAGATGGACGCTGCATCCCCTTAAAGATAAATTTTCTCAGCCCATTTTTCTGATTGGTTTTCCAAGATCTGGAACAACTCTTTTAGATGCGATTTTAAGAACAAATGATTCAATTGAGGTTATAGAAGAAAAACCTATTTTGAGAAATTTTTTAAGAAATTTAGATTTAAAAATAAAAAATAATTTTAATAATCTTGACAACTTAGATAAAAATTTTATTGAAAATATGCAAAATGTTTATTTTCAAGAAAGAGAGCAATATCTTTTAAATAAAAAAATTAAAACTATAATTGATAAAATGCCTTTAAATATAGTTTATATTGCAGAAATTTTAAGGTTTTTTCCTAACGCAAAATTTATTTTAGCATTACGTAATCCTTATGATTCAGTTTTAAGCTGTTTTATGCAACAGTTTAAATTAAATCCAGCAATGAAAAACTTTATATCTTTGGAAAGTTCAGTCAATTTATATGATTTAGTGATGAAATTATGGATTATTTATAGAGATCAATTTCCAATAAATTGCCATTTTATTAAATATGAAGATCTTGTTACAGATTTTGAGAAAACGACCAAAGAAATTTTTAAATTTTTGGAAATAGATTGGACTGATAAAACAAAGAATTTTTATATAAATGCAAAAAAAAGAATAAATATTTCAACGCCGAGTTATAATCAAATAACTTCTCCATTATACACAAGATCTATTAATAGGTGGAAAAATTATGAAAAAGAATTTAAGGGTTTAAAAAATATTTTAGATCCATGGTTAGATGAATTTAATTATAAAATTTAGTTTTAAGATTACCTAAACTTAATCTTGATTTTAATAGCAAAATAAATCAATTAATATAGAAGCTAATTTTTTAGTGGTTTTTTTCAAAATAAGAGATACCAGCAAAACCATTGCAGCTAGTTAAATTTAATTTTCTTATATTATTATTTGAAATTCCCCCAAGAGCTATTAACGGTTTATTAGTTAAAAGAGATAGAGATTTAAATTTATTAATTCCTAAATAATTTTTATTTTTTTTAAATATTGAAGACAAAACAATTGCATTTACATGCTGTAATTCTTTAATTCTCATTTCATAAATACTATGAGCTGAACCCAATATAATAAAGTTTTTTTTAAAAGAATAAGAAAGATGTTTTGTATCTTTATTAAATGAAGGAATATAAACACCATCTAAATTTAGCTTTATAGCTAATTTTATATTATTAGATATTAAAAATTTATTCTGTGTTTTTTTACAATAATTCTTTATTGTTAAAATTAATTTCTCATCAATGGTTTCATCATAATTTCTAAAAATTATGATTGTTTTTTTATCTTGTTTATCTATATAGCTTTTTTCAAATTTTTTTATAAAGTAGTATTGATTCAAAGTTTTATTATGCATTTAACAGTTAAAAATTTAATTTATATAGAAAAGCTTATCAAATCAAAAGTAAATCATAATGAATTACCTAAAATAATAGCAGTCTCAAAAACATTTCCTATGGAAAAAATTTTACCATTAATAGAACATGGTCATTTACACTATGGAGAAAACAAGGTTCAAGAGGCTTTAGAAAAGTGGACTGATATAAAAAATGAAAATCATAATATTCAACTACATTTAATTGGTAGACTTCAGACCAATAAAGTCAAATTTGCTTTAAAAATATTTGATTATATTCATTCACTGGATAATGAAAAATTAGCTAATAAAATTGCTGATGAACAAGAAAAACAAAGAAAAAAACCTAAAATTTTTATTCAAGTAAATGTAGGGAATGAAGATCAGAAATCTGGAATAGATAAGAGAAATTTGAATGATTTTTATAAGTTTTGTAAAAAATTAAATTTAGACATTATTGGGACAATGTGCATTCCTCCAAATGATAATAATTCAAAAAAATATTTTTCAGAAATGAATGAAATAAATAAGGAGTTAAATTTTAAAGAATTAAGTATGGGAATGTCAGCTGACTATTTGGAAGCTATCAGATACAATGCAACATTTGTTAGAGTTGGCTCAAAAATATTTGGAAAAAGAGACTAATTTATAATTATCTTGGTTTTTTTTTTAATTAACTTTAAAATTATCAAAAAATCTTTTTTTTTTAAAGCTATACAGCCTTGTGTAGGTTTATAATCTTTAGTTAAGTGTAAAAATATACAACTTCCTTTGCTTGGCACAGGTTTTTTAAAATTATATTTTATAGGTATTAATAAGTCATATTTTTTATCTTTCCTAAAAAGTTTTTCATGTGAATATTTTGTCATGGTTGAAACTAATTTATTATATTTTTTACTTTTTATATCATCACACCAACCCATATTTTTTTTGATTGCAATACATTTGAGTTTAGTTAATGGTTTTTTAATTCTATCTTTTCTAAAATATAAATGTTCAATCTTAAAAGTTCCTTTAGGAGTTGTTCCATCTCCTTCCTTTTTGAATTTAGTTAACCCATTTTTACCGATACAACACTTAAATTTAAAGTCATCAAAACTTACAGTGTGTTTATTTTTTATTAAAATTGTCATATCTTAATTATATATGAATAATCAAAATTTAATAATATATGAAAATCAAATATTATATGATGTTTTAAATGAAATATCAGATCAACTTCAGTTTTCTATAATTAAATTAAATAAAAAAGATTTAATAAAATTAAATACATTTCAAAAAAATAGTTTTTTATTCATTACTGAAAAAAAAATACCCAATATTAGTAATCAAATTATTTTAAATAAATTACCATTAAATATTTTCAAATTTATTGAAAAATTAAATATTGAGTTTTTAAGATTTGAATTTAATAAACAATCCAATGTTAAAATTAATATTTATACTTTTGATTTGAATTCTAGAGAAATGATTTATCAAAATCAAAAATTAAAATTAACAGAAAAAGAAATTGATTCGATTTCATATTTATTTGATATGAAAAAACCTATAAAAGTTCAAGAATTACAACTAAAAGTTTGGGGATATCAATCGGATTTAGAAACGCATACTGTAGAGACCCATATTTATCGATTGAGAAAAAAAATACTGAAAAAATTTAATGATGCACAATTTATAAAAAGTACACCTAATGGCTATCAAATTACTTAAAAAAAATATTTTTGCGAAAGATCTCTTTACAAAAAAATATAAACAAAAAATAGTAAAAGCAAAAAAAGGAAAAGGTAGCTTTGAAAGAGTAAAAAAAATTTAAATTCTTGCACCAATCTTTTGTATAATCTTTGCTGAAAGATCAGTTCCCTTTATTAGACAATCCTTAGAACTAAAATTATTAATATAACCATGTAGATAGCCAGCTGCAAATAAATCACCTGCGCCTGTAAGATCAATTATATTAAGATTCGTTCTTGCTGAGCATTCGGTTATTTCATTATTACTTATAGACACCGCACCTTTACTTCCTCTTGTAATAACTATTGTTTTATTTATTTCTTTCGAAAAAGAAATTACTTCATTAAAAGAATTGCCATCAATTAATGATAAAATTTCTTGTTCATTTGCAAAGATGATATCAAGTTTATTTTTTACTAAATCTAAGAAATTTTTTTTATGTCTTTCTACACAAAATAAATCAGATAAAGACATCGCTACTTTTTGAGCAGATGATATAGCTTTGTTAAAAGCTTTTTTAGGACCTCCTTCATCCCAGAGATATCCTTCTAAAAAAATTATTTCACTATTTTTTATAATTAGATCATCCACATCATCCTCATCAATTTTTCCGGCAGTCCCTAGAAAAGTACACATTGTTCTTTCAGAATCTGGAGTAATCAAAATTAGACATGTTCCAGTTGGCAAAGCTTCATTTTTTTTTTTATAAAGATATTTTACATTCTCTCTTAGTAGCCCTTCTTCATATTTTATTCCTAAAGAGTCATTGTTTATTTTACCAATAAATCCAACATCATTTCCTAATTGTGATAAGCCAACTATAGAGTTTGCAACAGAACCTCCAGATATTGTTTCTTCTATATTAATTGATGATAAAAGTTTTTTGAACTCTGATTCATCAACTAATTTCATAGTACTTTTTGTTAATGCATTTTTTTCAAGAAATTCATCATTAACTTTACATAAAACATCTACAATTGCATTTCCTATTCCCAATATTTTCATTTATGCTTTTTTAGTGATTAATGGTTTTCTTCTATTAGGATAACAACTCCTACATATTTTACAACTAATTCCATAACACTCTCTTGCTTTACAATATTCTCTTCCATAATAAATAATTTGCAAATGAAGCTTGTTCCAAAATTTTATTGGAAATAATTTTTTTAAATCCCTTTCAGTTTGTATTACATTTTTACCACTAGTCAGACCCCATCTTTGAGCTAATCTGTGAATATGAGTGTCTACTGGAAATGCTGGAAAACCAAATCCTTGCGACATGACCACGCTAGCTGTTTTATGTCCAACACCTGGCAATTTTTCTAATTCTTCAAAAGTTTTTGGAACTTTACCATCATATTTATTAATTAAAATTTTTGATAAATTATAAACATTTTTTGCTTTTACGCGAAATAATCCAATTTTTTTAATTAAAGTTTCAATTTTTTTTCTACCAAGTTTTACAAAATGTTCTGGTTTATAGTATTTTGGATAAATATTTTTAGTAACG
>Ga0181564_10005237_pt1 | contig 10811 bp, 7 predicted proteins | sample 011ome_24_FD_134512 | JGI IMG/M metagenome (GOLD analysis project Ga0181564, IMG submission 134512) | Coastal salt marsh microbial communities from the Groves Creek Marsh, Skidaway Island, Georgia - 011513CT metaG (megahit assembly) | ecosystem: Environmental > Aquatic > Marine > Intertidal zone... | reverse complement strand
GAGACGGTCATCGCGCAGCTCATCGCCGCGGGCGAGCAGGTCGCGGGCAAGGACATCACCTTCACGAGCACCGACGTGATCTACAACGAGATTCCCGAGCCCGGGTCCGACCTCAACATCTGCCCGAACCCCGATCCCTTCAACGAGGAGATCACCATCGGCTGCGTGACCTTCAGTGCGTCCGTCTCCTCCCGCGACCAGGTGTCGGACCTCCTTCGGGTGCTCGACGCCAACCCGTTGTTTGTCGGGCCCTATGTCACGACCTCTAATGTGACCGTCATCGAGGGCGAGGGCGACGTCGTCTCGTTCACCGGCTCCGCCGGCGTGTCCACCGAGGGCCTCGTGACTGCCCTGACGGCCGAGCAGATCGATGCGATCGTCAATCCGCCGGCGCAGACGGACGAGGCAGCGTCCGATCAGGCGTCCGATCAGGCGTCCGATCAGGCAGTGGCCGGATCGCAGGAGGCCTCATGAGCGGCCGGATCCGCCTGATCATCGTGGGAGGCGTCCTCGTGCTCGCCGCCGTGGCCGCCCTGCTGTGGTTCCTTCTGCTGTCCCCCCGACTCTCCGAGGCCGCCCAGCTGGACCAGCGCGCCGCCGACCTCGAGTCGGCCAACCTCAGCCTGCTCAACCAGTACAACCGCACGATGGACCTCGCCGCTCAGGCACCGCAGGCGGCGGCCGAGGCCGAGCGGCTCTTCGCGGCCATGCCGCAGCAGGCAGAGCTTCCCCTGGTGCTCGAGCAGATCGTCAAGGCAGCGACCGACGCCGGCATCGATCCCTCCGCCGTCGACACCATCACCACGACGATCCCGGCCCCGATCTCCGCTCCCGAGGAAAAAGCCGGCATCGCCCTCGCCCAGCTGCAGCTGACCATCACCGCTCGCGGCAATCGCGCCGATGCCCTGGACTTCCTCGACAATCTGCAGCGTCTCGATCGAGTCATGCTCGTGACGTCCTCTCGACTGGCCGAGGCGCCCGAGGAGGGCGCACGCAATCAGCAGTCGATCCAGGTGACGGGCACGATGTTCGTCCTACAGTCCGAGCTTCCTGATCTCGTCGACCGGGTCACGACCCTTCTAGACGAGGCGCAGGCGACAGCCGCTCTCGCCGAGACGCCTGCAGCTACCGGTCCATGACACCGCCAGCCGCGTCAAACCGCGGGCAGGCTCGCCATCAGCCGCACGGCATCGGCATCCGACAGCCCTGAGCACATGGCCTGACGAATACGCGCGACGCCGGGAAGGAATCCAGCGGGCAGTCCGGGCAGGTGCTGGATCGCGGCAGTGGCCAACTCCCAGCGAATGGTGACCGTCTGCAGGGCTGCATCGCCCGCCGCGACGGCCGATTCCACCAAATATGCCTCGAGGCTCAGGAAGTCCGACTCGTAGGCAGCCTGAACTGCGGCTGCCGTCTCACCCTTGACCCGAAGTTCCTGGGCCGTCTGCATCTGAGCTATGGCCTCGGATCTGCGGTGCGCGACGAAGGCCGACGCACTCATGCCGCCCAGGCGAACTCGCGCGGACTCCTCGAGGTCCAATGGGACCGGGAGGGCATCGAGTTCGGGAACCGGCGACCAGGCTGCCGCGATGGCACTCGAGAGGGCCTCGTCGCAATCGGCCAGCAAGCTTGCTCGCGCAGCGATAAGTGCGTCGCCGCAGGATCCGGCTGAACCAGCAGGCGTCGGGGATTCCGAGGTGCGCAGCAGGGCGTCGGCCGCGAGATACCAGCGACGGGCAGGAGCTGCGGCGGCACCCATGATCCGCTCCCACAGCACAGCCTGAGCGGCGTAGATATCGGCACCCCACGCAACGGCGAGTGCCTGCGGCGCATCCTGCTCGTTCACCAGTCGAAGGGTGGCGTCATGCAGCACCTGGGCGTTGGCCATGCACTGGGCGTACCGCTCCTCAGCGGAGCGCCGAGGCGTACCAGCCATGAACCCTCCCTCGAGCGGAGCCTTGAGCATAGTCGGGCAGGCATGGGCCCAGCGGATCACGCGAATCCCATGAACATCGTCGTCACTCGACGAGGATGACCTGTCGACGTACCTGCCAATCGCCGGGAGTTCCGACCTCGTAGACGAGGATGACCATCCCCGACACATTGGACAGCACCGTCGCCTCGGATCCCACCGTCGACCAGATGACCTGCGCGGCATCAGGTGCCGACGCGAGCTTCACATTGCGGACGGTCAGCCCCTCCTCCCCCGACCGCAGCAGCGACCGCGTAACGCTCTCTGCCACCAGTTGACGCTCAGGGGTGAGCTCACCCGTGCGCTCGTCGCCCCAGGGCTCGTCTGAGAGCTCGAGCATGTACGGCGGTGTCCGCTGAGTGAGGCGATCATCGTATTTGTAGGACTTGCCGTAGCCGCTGCCGCCGCTGAGGCCGACCGCGCATCGGAACTTCTGCGCAAGGGAGCCCCACAGGTAGATGTTCCCGTTGTCGAAGCTCTCGTCATAGTCCTGCGTGCCGAAGCAGTGCTGGATCGCCAGCAGGGCGAAATTGAAGATGGGGTCGTTGGCGTTCGACACCCGCCAGTCATTGACCCAGTTGTCGTCCGAGTCGATCGGCCGGTAGATGTATGCAAATCTGCCCGCCGCGATTCCCATCGTGCTGGTGGACTCAGGGCTGGGCTTGCCGTAGTCGGCAGCGCCGGGAGATGCCGAAGGGTTCAGTAGCTGGGCATCGCGCAGGCTGCTCGTCAGGATCATGTTGTTGTCCGACGTCAGCATCAACGCGCCGCGATACTCGCCCTGCACATACATGTCCCCGCTGGCACACGCTGATCCATACCAGGGCGAGTTGGGATCGGCGTCCTCCGACGGGAACCCGCGATACGTCGTCCCCGACGAGAACTTGGCCTGATCGACGGGATCACTGGGAATCACGTACGGGTACTTGCGCCCGCTCTTGAGCGTGCATGTGGGCTCACTCCCGGACGCCCAGCGGTTGGCCTTCTCCCAGTAGTACTTCTGCTCCGGGTCGCTGTAGTCGGCACCGGGCACGTCCGCCTCGGTGCTCGGGCGCACGTCCTGCACGTAGATCACCAGGTCGGAGAAGTCGTCCAGGCGCACGCGCTGCGTCACCTGGCTGGTGGCGGAACTCAGCAGGCGACTGCCGCTGCCGCCCTCACCGTCACAGCCCGCACGCGTGAGCTTGGTATCCGGGCTCGTGACATACATGTAGCCCTCGCCACCCTCTTCGGCGAAGCGAATCCGCGTCGGGCCGGTGTAGATGCAGCCCGTCTCTGCAGCGCGCTGCTTGAGCAGGTCCGGGTTCTCCGGAAGATCGAGGATGGTGTCGTAGTCCGGATTGCGCTGCGTGATGTCCGTGCCGGACGGGCGCCAGGCGTCGCCTTGATACGAGTTGGGCGTTGATGAATACCCGGCGGAGTTGTAGCTGGCGGTGATGTAGCGGTGGCCTGCCGGGCACCCGACCTCACCGGGCGCAAGCCCCTCGTCGGAGCTTCGGCAGGAGGAAGTGATGGCGTTCGCATCGAGGACGCCGCTGAGGTTCGTGTTCTGCAGCCACCACACGTCATTGGTGTGGATGCGACCGAGCAGCTGCTCGGAGCTGAAGATGCCCGCCCACCGGCAGAACCTGAGATTGCGCTGGTTGCCCTGTGCCACGGAGCCGTATGAGCTCACCGACACGGGCCCTGGCTCGGCCCATCGGCGTGCGCAGAGCAGGCGTGCCGCCTCCTGATACGTGTACCCGGAGGACGAGTACTGATTGGTGCTGTACACGCCTGGGGTGTCCGGCGACGGTGACTCGATATCGCTCATGTAGACGTAGTCCAGCGTTGAGCGCTTGGACAGCACCGCCTCGACCGTGCGCGTCACATCTCCCGAACGACCCGTCGAGTAGGCGCGCACCTCGCCGACCGCGCCGGACTTGGTGGCGTCGATGCCGTAGGTGAACTCCGATGTGGTGTCACCGCCCGGCACCGGCACCCATCCCTGCAGTGCCAGGTTCGAAGCATCGCCGCTGACCGACGTGATCGTGCCGACCTGCAGGCGCGCCTCGAGATCGGCGAGCCCGGCCTCGGCTGCACTGAGGGCGGCATAGGACTTCTCGCTGCGATCCGAGGGACGGATCTGGTTGATGACGGCTTGGGAGACGACGAGGACGAGGCCGAGCATGAGGAGACCCCAGGCCATGACGAGGACCATGGCGACGCCGGAGTCGCTCCAGCGGTTGGCGACGCCGGAGTCGCTCCAGCGGTTGGCGACGCCGGAGTCGCCGAGGCGATGCGTGTCACGCGTCATGACAGATTCACCAGCTTCACGGTCTGGGTGACGAGCGTGTTCGGCACGGACGAGTCGCCCATGCGCACGACGAGGTAGGCGGGCACGAGCGTGGAGTCCGCGGGCAGCAGCGGGCCCGATCCCGTGGGCACGTAGGGCTGGGGGTTCGCGCAGTTGTCCTCTGGGTCGCACACGAAGTACTCGATCTGCAGCGGTGTCGACCCAACCTCGGCCGGCATGGTCAGCAGCCGTCGTTCGCGGCCCGGCCCGGCCCACGTCCACTCCCCGTCCACCTCCACGGGTGCGATCACCTCGGAGAGCACATCGGTGTCCCCCTCATCGGTGAGCCGCGTGAACAGCCGGGCCTTGTAGGGGGCATCGTCGACATCACCCGTGCCCGAGTACGTGTAGACCGTGATGCCGTTGGCCGACGCGTCCTCGATCGCCGTGGTTCCCCCCGGCGGGGTGTCGGCGTAGCGCAGCAGCCGCGATGCCCACTCCATGGCGTTCTGCGACTGCGTCTGGATCTCCGAGCGCGACGTCGCCTCGCGGATCGCCCGGAAGGCCGACGCCGAGAGCGCCGCGACGATCAGGATGAGCAGGCTGAAGATGCCCAGCGCCACCATCAGCTCGATGAGGCTGAATCCCGAGTCCCGTCGGGCGTCCTCATCCGCGCGCATGATCTTCGGTCGGCGGCTCATGGCGACGGGCTCGCACTCGGCGTCGCCGAGTCAGTCGGCGATGGCGACGGACTCGGATTGAGCTGCTCCTGCAGCGTGAACTCCACGACGGTGACGGCATCGTCCACGCCTGCGGCAGGAGGAGCCAAGGGCGCGTCGAGGCCGACGGTCTCCGAGAGCTCCTCGGCCTCTGCTGTGAAGCGCCAGTCGCCGTTCGGCAGGCCCGCGCGCACCACTCCGTTGTCGTTGGCCACACCCACGACAAGGTCAGCCGTCGTGCACCCACCCACGTGCTGGGCGATGACCTCGGTGCCCGGTGGCAGTCCGGTGATGCGCACCGGGCGCACGTCCAGCGCCGCGGTGACCGTGCCGCCCGCCGTGAAATCGAATGAGGGGCGCACCGAGGAGTACCCCTCAGGATCGGCATCCGGGCACTCCCCTGCCCAGGCCGTGAAGCCACTGAGGGTCGGCCACTGCCCGGTGATGGCGGTGCCCACAGCACCGTCCTCCTCCACCGCTCCGGTCTCGTTGACCTTCCACACCACGGGCGTTCCCGCGACGAGCGGGAAGTCGGCCAGGTCGCCGGTCCACTCGATGGCCGCCGCGGGTGCCAGCAGGAAGGTGGGCTTGGCGAGATTTCCGACGTCCAGGGATGAGGTGCCCTGATTGCCCGTCGGAGTGGACGAGACGTGGCCGTCCTTCGTGACCGTGATGTCGATGTCGTCGCCCGCGGTCAGCCCCGGGATGTAGAGGCATCCGTCACTGCCCGTGACGTACGTGAAGGAGTTCTCCGGATTCGTGGAGTCCAAGGACGAGACGGTCACGCCGGACACCGGCGTGCCCTGGTGGTCGACGACGGTGATGGCGATGGCCGACGTGCCCTCGTAGTCGCCTGCGGTGTCCGGGGTGATGATGGTGTCGACGACGGCAGGTGCACCGAGTTCGGGGCTCGAGGCGGCGACCCGCACGCGCAGATAGGCCTGTCCGGGTGATGCGGCCTCGCAGGAGCTCACCGTCTGGCCGACACCGACCCACTGCGCCGACGTCTCGACGGTGTATCCCGGCGGGGTGCCGGGCGGCTGGTCGTAGGTCAGGCCCGGCGTGATGTTGGAGGCGCCGAGCGTGCGCAGGTACTCCACCTGCGAGCGGGCGACGTTTGCCGCGAGGACCCGTTCGTTGTTCTGGTCGATGGTCCGCAAGGCGAGCAGCAAGATCGCGATGGTCGCGGCGGAGACGGCGATGAAGATGAACACGGCGGCGAGCACCTCAATGAGGGTGAACCCCTCATCGCGCTCCTGCCGACTCCCGATCACGCCCACCCCACGCTCGACACGCCACCAAGACCGACCACGTGCCGCGGCCAGCCTCCCTCGTGGGGTTTCGGACCGATCAGGAGGTCTGGGCCCGTTCCCCCGAGGAGGGAATGACCCGACGGACGCCCAGGAAGTTGTCCGCGGACGTGCCCCAGAAGGGCGCCACGTGCGCGACTGCGCCGCAGGAGTTGGTGTGCGCCATCAGAGGGGGGCCTCCCGGCTCGACCGATCCGAGATACATCACCACATGCCGGTAGTCGCAGATCTCCCCTGCCGGGCACGTGTCATACAGGACGAGATCGCCTGGCCTGATCCGCTCGGGGCTGATCGTGGCGTAGTGGGGGTCGCGCTCGGCTCCGCCCCACGGCAGCATCATGCGGGTAGAGGGGGCCCACGAGGCTGTGGCGGTCTGCATGCCCGCACCCTCGGCATAGGCGCGCGAGACATAGGACGAGCAGTCGTAGCGCCAGGGGGCCAGCCGCCCGACTCCGTCGCACGCATAGGGGGCACCGAGGCGCACCAGCGCCCACTTGATCGCGAACGCCGCCTGCGGAGTTGATGCTCCCGCCACCGCCTTGCGGCACAGCGTCCGCACGTCCACGCCCGACGGGACAGTGCCGTCGAGCACGGCCTTGGGGCAGCCCGAAGGACCGACCACCGTCTGTGGGGCCGCTGACGCGATCAGCGCGTCCAGTTCCTCGCGATTGTCTGCCAGACGTGCACGAACCCGGGCGAGTGCGGCTTCTGCCTCCTGCTGCTCCTCCCGCGCACTCGTCACATCGATCAACGTGGCGGCCGCCGCGGACTGCGCCACGACCGCACCTTCGCGACTCGTGCGGAACTGGAGGTCCTCATCGCCCGTGGCCGAGCGCAGGTAGATGACGGAGTCGATGGTGCGCAGCAGGTCGTCGGGCTCGCTGCCCAGCACGCCGATCACCACGCCCATATCTGTGGTGCCCGAGATGTAGAGGTCCCTGGCCGCGGTGTCGAGTTCATCGGCCGCCCCCGCGTACTCGAACTCGGCGCGGTTGCGCACCCGCATGGCAAGGCCCAGATCACCGGAGGCCGCATCTGCCGTGGCCTGCGCGAGGGCCACCCGCGACTTCAGTTCCGCGACCCGCTCGATTCCTGCCTCGATCGCCCGCCACAGCCGGGCGTAGTCATCGACGAATCCCGGGCTGACCGGCGGGGCGGCGTCTGCGTGAGCGCGACGCTCCTCCTCCCGATCGGGCTTCGGCTTCGATGCACCAGATGACTCCGGCGTCGCCACCGGGTCGGTGTCGGCATCCGCGGCAGGATCGGCGTCGTCCAGGAGCACCTGCGGCAGCGTCGGGTCCACCCAGCCGTCACGACGGGCATCCGAATCGCCCTCGGGGGTCACGACGTCAGGCGTGCTCACGGCCGAGGCAGAGCCCCCAGTGGGAACGTCACCCTCGACGGCACCCAGCCCCGGAAGGCCCACCCCGATCGCACCAACGGTGAGAAGCGCGACCAGGCTCAACCGAGCGGCACCTCGCGAACGCATGGGCGCATTATGGGCACGCCTGCATCGCGGCCCGACGGTCAGTGCCCCGGATTCAGGCGTCCGCGGCGCTACCATGACGTGTGGCCCGCTTCCCCGGTGTGACCGCCATCGCCGCACGCGTCGGCGAGTGGCTCCATCCCGCAACGGCGCATCGTCGGCTCAGCGACGCCCAGTCGGGCATCCAGACCCGCGCCGGACTCGTCGGAATCATCGCGATCGCGACCGGAGCCGTGGCCGTCCTGCTCGCGATTGCCGAGGTCGTCATCACCGGCATCGAGCCGGTGCCGGGCGACGAAGCCTTCGGGCTCGCACTGATCCCCGCGGCCGTCATCCTCGTGGTGGTCAGCGTGTTCGCCCCGCAGGCCATCTTCCGCACCAGAGCGGCCGCACGCACGCGCGAGGTGCTCACCAATCCGGCGGCGCCCATGCGCCCGTGGAACGCCACCGTCATTACCTTCGACGCCGTACTCGTCGGCGCACTGCTCGCGGGCATCTACTTCGACGGAGTTCTCGCCCTCGCCCTGTTCGGGCTCGCGTTCCTGGCCCGCATCGTCTTCCAGAGCACCCGCCACCTGCTGTCCGATCCCAACGCACGCTTCCACAGCCTGATGTCGGCGTGGAACACCGGCGTCACCGGTGCCGTTGCCTTCCTCATCGTCAAGCCGCTGATCCCCAGCATCGACGAGGCCGCTCCCCTGTGGCCGCTGCTGTTCGCCGCCCTGGCCGCGATGTACGTAGGCCTGACGCTCAATGCGATGGAGCGGTGGGTGAACCGGGAGCGCAATCCCTGGGCCTTCGCGCGTGACGCCATCGATCCTCGTCGCATCATCGTGGCCGTGGTCAGCGCCCTCATTGCGTGGTCCGTCTCCTTCGTCGGCATCCGGATCGACACCCTCACGATGTCCGCCGGTGCCATCGCCGGCACGCTGGCCGGGCTGGGAATCTTCGTCGCCGCGTGGCTCGTCCTCTGGTACACCTCGATGCGGCTGTGGCGGCGCGACGCCCTGCGCACGATGGCCCTGTGGTCCGCTCATCAGGCGGAGGTCGTCGGACGCCTCACCGACGGTTCACTGAACTCCGAGCTCGCCGCGCGCGCTGCCGTGCGCATCACCAGCCGCATGGCCATCTCCGTGTTCGGCGCGACACGCGCGATGGTGGTCGTCTCCGAGGGTCATCAGGACTCGACCAAGGAACTCATCGGAGTCGACGTCTACGACAACGCTCCTGCCCCCGATGCTCGCTCCCTTGCCGTGCTTCCGCACCTGCGGATGCCGCTGTATCCGCTTCCCGGCCACCCGAGCACCAGCAGCGTCACGATCGCGGGTTGGCTGTGGCCGGGCTGGTTCCTCACTCGCTCTCAGCAGATCGTGCAGCGCTTCACCGATCTGGCGACCCAGGCCCTGCTGGTTCCCATCCTCGCGTCGGACGACAGCCGGGTGTCCGCGGCCTTCGACGACATGTTCACCACGGCCTCGCGCTGGCCGAGCCTGACGGCCTTCGAGGAGGCCGTCAGCCGCATGCGCGAGCAGGCCGACGCCAGCCCCCAGTCGAACTCCCTCATCGTCGCGGTCTATGCCATCGACGACTTCGGCGCCCTTGCCGGCGGCAAGTTCGAGCACGTGGCCGTCGGCCAGGTCATGCGGCTGGCCCTGGGCAATCCGGAGTTCGCCGGTCACGACGTCTTCGTCGCCTATGAGGAGCCCGGACGCCTGTGGATCGCCCTCGGCGGCGGTCCGATCATCCGCAACGGGGTTAACCTCCTGCGCGGCATGCAGCAGTACATCAACGATCACGGCAGCGTGCCCAGCGCCAAGCTGGACGTCGACGTCCACGTCAGCGTCTCGTTCGGCTATGCCGCGCACCAGGTCGACGACTTCACCCTCGACGGCCTGCTGGCCACCGCCCGCGATCGTCTCGCCATCGATCAAGCCTCGCGCGACCCGTTCGCGGTCGACGCCCTTCTGACCTACGACATCTCCCCCGAGGACATCATCGGCAGCGTCGATGCCCCCACCTCGAGCACCGACGTCCTCTCACTCCTGCGCGCCGATCACGGCACGCAGTCCGAGGGCGGCGAGCGACGCTTCGCACTCACCTTCACCCCGATTCACAGCCTCACGTCAGGCGCGATCCGAGCCCTCAGCACCGCAGTGTCATGGCAGCGCACCATCGGCAGCGTCGACGCCTCGCAGATCGACGCCTTCCGCGCGATGATCAGCCGCCAGGTGGAACTGGCCGGGGCCGGTGCGCGGGTGATCCTCGGTGAGGTTAAGGCACTGCTCGAGGAGTCCCGCGAGGTCGGCCAGAGCGATCTGCCCGTCATCGCGTGGATGCCGTCGGTGCTGCTCACCGCCGATGCAGGTCACGAGGCGCTGCCGAACCTCGTCACGCCCTTCCTCAACCGCGCTGAGTGCGCCCGCACCGTGGTGCTGCTCGACACCATCCCGCTGGGCAGCGGTCAGGCACTGCGCCTGCTCCATGACCGCGGGGTCAAGATCGCCGTCACCGCAGGGGCAGCCGTGGCCGCGGATCCGTCCGACCTCTACGGGTGGCAGCGCTGGGCCATTCTCTTCCCCCAGCACGTCGCTCAGGGATCCTCCGGCGTCGATGCGCTCACCATCCAGCAGACCGCCAGCGCCATCGCCAATCAGGACACGCGCCTCATCGCGGTCGCCGACAGCAGTGTCGACGCGCACGAGCTGACGGCCAACAACGTCACGTGGGCGATGGACCCTCGAGAGAGCGTCACCGTGACCGGCACGTCGACCATCCGAGACGGCCTGCTGGGCTGAGGGATTCAGGCGCGTCGAGCGCGCTCCCCGCAGCCAGGCGCAGCCGTCACTTGCGAGGCGAACCCGCCGCCATCCACGCCTCACGCAGTTCTGGGGCCACGCGGCCGCGCTCGGTGACCTTCATGCCGTTGGCCCGCGCCCATGCTCGGATGATCGCCGCGTCAGTGGGGGCCTTGGCCGCACCTCGCTTGCGTGCCGCCTTGCGCGGGGCTGCCGGCTTGCGGCTTCCACCGCCCACAGGTCGGCCCGCCTTG
>Ga0181564_10005234_pt1 | contig 10813 bp, 10 predicted proteins | sample 011ome_24_FD_134512 | JGI IMG/M metagenome (GOLD analysis project Ga0181564, IMG submission 134512) | Coastal salt marsh microbial communities from the Groves Creek Marsh, Skidaway Island, Georgia - 011513CT metaG (megahit assembly) | ecosystem: Environmental > Aquatic > Marine > Intertidal... | reverse complement strand
CTGCCGTTCATGGCGGTGCTGGCCAACCCCGAGTTGGTGCAATCTAACGCGGCGCTTAACTTTGCATTCAACCTCAGCCGCCACATCGGCATCCACGCCCCCGAGCAATTCTTGTTTGCCCTCGGGGTGATGGTGTTTGTGCTGCTAGTCACCTCGCTGGTCTTCAAGGCGCTCACCACCTATGCTCAAACCCGCTTTGCGCTGATGCGCGAATACAGCATCGGCAAGCGCCTGGTGGAAGGCTATCTTCACCAGCCTTATAGCTGGTTTTTGAGCCGCCACAGCGCAGATTTGGGCAAGACCATTCTATCGGAAGTTGGTATGGTGATCGGCGGAGGTATGACCCCGCTCATGACGTGCATTGCACAAAGCGCGGTCGCACTGGCGCTGCTAATCTTGCTCATCATCGTCGATCCGCTGCTGGCACTCAGCGTTGGCGTGGTGATGGGGCTGGCCTATGCCGGCATCTTCGCCTTCATGAGCGGCTGGCTCAAACTCCTCGGCCAAGCGCGCATTGATGCCAACCAAGAACGCTTTACCGCCGTGAGCGAAGCCTTCGGCGCCGCCAAAGAGGTGAAGGCGCGCGGGTTGGAGCAGGTCTATATCCAACGCTTTGCCAAACCTGCAGAAATCTATGCCAAAGGCCAAGCTACGGCGCAGGTCATCAGTCAGCTACCGCGTTTCGCGCTGGAGGCCATCGCCTTTGGCGGCATGCTGGTGGTCATCCTTTACCTCATGGCCAAAAGTGGCAGTTTTACGGCCGCGCTGCCCATCATCGCGCTCTATGCGTATGCCGGCTATCGCCTCATGCCCGCGCTGCAAAATATCTATGCCGCCTTTACGAAGTTGCGCTTTCACGGCCCGGCGATTGATGCTCTTTACCAAGAGCTCAGCAACTTGCAAGCTGCGAACGTCCGGAAAGACCCCATTACTCCGTTGCTGTTCAGCCAAGCCATCACGCTAAACCACCTCAGCTACCGTTACCCCAACGCCCCGAAACCGGCGCTCAAGGGCATTGATCTCTCCATTCTCGCGCACGATACGGTGGGCATTGTCGGCGCCACCGGCAGTGGTAAAACCACCATGGTAGACGTAATCCTCGGCCTGCTTGAGCCGCAAGAAGGCGCATTAACGGTCGACGGCCAGGTCATCACCGCAGCCAACCGCCGCCAATGGCAACGCGCCATGGGTTATGTGCCCCAGCACATTTACCTGGCCGACCATAGCGTGGCTGCCAACATCGCCTTTGGTGTAAACGCGAAAAATATCGATCAATCAGCCGTCGAGCGCGCCGCCAAAATCGCCAACCTGCATAATTTCGTGGTCAACGAACTACCGCAAGGCTATGCCACCACGGTCGGTGAGCGCGGCGTGCGCCTCTCGGGTGGGCAACGCCAGCGCATCGGCATTGCCCGCGCGCTCTACCACAACCCGCAAGTGCTGATTTTGGATGAAGCCACAAGTGCGCTGGACAACCTCACCGAGAGAGCGGTGATGGAAGCGGTGAACAACCTCGGCCACGACATCACCATCATCTTGATCGCGCATCGCCTCTCCACCGTGCGACGGTGCGACCAGATCTACCTATTGGAGCATGGTAAGGTGAAAGCGCAAGGGACGTTCGAAGAACTCACGCAAGCCAACGAGCGATTCCGCGTAATGGCGGCTTCGCACTAATCACAACTGAAGCAATCATATGTTAGAAAACTCCTCCATCCTCATCACTGGCGGCACAGGCTCTTTCGGGCATGCCTTCGTGCCGATGACGCTAAAAAAATATGACCCGAAGCGCTTGGTGATTCTCTCGCGCGATGAGATGAAGCAGTGGGAGATGGCCAATCTCTTTGGTGATGATCCGCGTGTCCGCTTTTTCATTGGCGATGTTCGTGACAAAGACCGCCTCTATCGAGCGCTAGATGGTATAGATTATGTTGTCCATGCGGCTGCGACCAAGATTGTTCCGACTGCAGAATACAACCCTTTTGAGTGCATCAAAACCAATATCGATGGTGCGATGAACCTTATCGATGCCTGTATCGACCAAAATGTGAGGCGCGTGGTAGCACTTTCAACTGATAAAGCCAGTAGTCCAGTCAATCTGTATGGCGCAACGAAACTAGCTAGCGACAAACTTTTTATTTCTAGCAATTCTTCCTATGCGGCTGGACACGATACGAGCTTTGCTGTCGTGCGCTATGGCAACGTCATGGGTTCGCGCGGTTCGGTGATTCCGTTTTTCACGTCGATCAAAGATAGTGGCGTGTTACCGATTACCGATACGCGTATGACGCGCTTCATGATCTCGCTTGAGGACGGGGTGGAACTGGTGTGGCACGCCTTCGAAGATATGGTTGGTGGCGAGATTTATGTCAAGAAAACTCCATCGATGAAAGTCACTGATGTTGCGAATGTGATTGCACCCGACGCAAAACAAAAAATTGTCGGCATTCGCCCGGGCGAGAAGTTGCATGAGCAAATGATCGGCGCGGAAGATTCCTGCTCTACCTACGAGTACCCCGAGCACTTCAAGATTCTGCCGCAGATTAACAACTGGGCCGAGGACCAAAAACGAATTAAGGATGGCGTTAAGGTCCCCGAGGGTTTCGTCTATGCGAGTGATTCTAACCCCGTCTGGATGAGCGATGCTGAGTTACAAGCGTGGATTGACACCAACAAAGATTCCATCGGTAAGATTTAACGCCATGATTCCATACGGTCGTCAAGACATCACCAAAGTTGACATTGATGCGGTAGTGAAAGTTTTATGCTCGGATTTTCTCACCCAAGGCCCGATGGTGCCGCGTTTTGAGGCGGCCGTTGCGCAGTATTGCGGTGCACAGCATGCCGTTGCAGTGAATAGCGCTACGAGCGCTTTGCATGTCGCTTGCCTCGCGCTGGATCTTGGGCCCGGAGATTGGCTGTGGACGAGCCCGAATACCTTTGTGGCTAGCGCTAATTGTGCGCTGTATTGCAGCGCGAAAGTCGATTTTGTCGACATTGACCCTTACACCTACAACATGAGCGTGAAGCGCCTGAAGGAAAAACTTGAACAGGCTGACAAAGAGGGTCGACTCCCCAAAATTGTCATGCCAGTGCACTTCGCCGGCCAGCCCTGCGATATGTCAGAAATCCATGCGCTGAGCGAACAGTATGGCTTCAAGATTATCGAAGACGCTTCGCATGCCGTCGGCGCGTCATACAGCAATATCAAAGTGGGTTACTGCACTCACAGCGACATCACCGTCTTCAGCTTCCATCCGGTAAAAATTATTACCACGGCCGAAGGCGGTATGGCGATCACCAATGACAACGAGCTGGCAAATCGCATGCGCCGCCTGCGAACGCACGGTATTACCAGCGATAAAGTACTGATGCAGCCGCGCCCAGACAATGAGATCTGGAACTATCAGCAAATTGAATTGGGCTTCAACTACCGCATGACAGATATCCAGGCCGCATTGGGGTTGAGCCAAATACAACGTTTGGATGAACTTGTAAGCCGAAGGCATGAAATTGCTGAAAGGTACAACACGGAGTTGAGATCATTGCCGATCTCTACGCCTCATCAGGCGTCTGGCACATACTCCAGCTATCACCTTTATCCGATTCGTGTCAGTGAAGCCGAAAACGGAAAGACACAACGACAAGTTTATGATGCGCTTTGGCAAAACGGTGTCGCGGCAAACCTGCATTACATTCCGGTTCATCGGCAGCCGTATTACGAAAAGTTAGGGTTCAAGGCGTGTGATTTTCCTGAGTCTGAACGGTTTCATCGAGAAGTGGTCAGTATTCCGATGTATCCAACGCTTGAACCGCAGCAGCAAGCGGCTGTGATTGCAGCGCTGGCCAAGGCACTGAGTTTATGAAGCTCTGCATCATCCCGGCCCGCGGTGGTAGCAAGCGCATTCCCCGTAAGAATATCCGAGACTTTTGCGGTAAGCCGATGATTGCATACGCCATTGAGGCAGCTAAGTCGTCAAATTTGTTCGATAGCGTAGTTGTTAGTACAGACGATAGCGAGATCGCAGCTATTAGCGAATCTCATGGGGCAGAAATACCCTTCATGAGACCAGGTGAATTGGCGAATGACTATGCAGGGACGGTTGAGGTGATCGCACATGCAATCAATGAATGTGAAAAAAATGGTCTGAAACCCGAAACAGTCTGTTGTATATACCCGTGTGTGCCGCTTATTCAATTAGAAGATATCCGCAGTGTTTTAGTTCTACTTGAATCAAATTCGCATGCTGACTATGCGTTTCCTATCACTGAGTTTCCCTCAGCAATTCAGCGTGGTCTGAGAAGAGAGGATCAGGGCTTAATCTCATCTTTTTATCCAGATTATGAGAGTGTGCGTTCACAAGACCTCGAACGCGCTTATTACGATGCTGGACAGTTCTATTGGGGGTACCGGAATAGTTGGCTAGAGAACAAGGGAATCCACAGTAGTGCCGCAGGCTTTTTGATTCCCAGTTGGCGCGTAGTTGATATCGATACAGATGACGATTGGAGCAAAGCAGAACTCATCTTCAATCTTATTAATACTAGGAACAAATAATGACTTTCAAGACTGAGCAAGAAGAATTTTGGGCGGGTGATTTTGGGGATGACTATATCGACCGAAACAAGGGAGATAAGCTTTTAGCCTCAAACCTGAAATTTTTTTCAAAAGCATTGGCGAGAGCAACCAATATAAATTCTTGCATCGAATTCGGTGCCAACATCGGAATGAATCTTCGGGCGCTCAAGTTGCTTCACCCTGAATTAAATTTAAATGCGATCGAGATTAATCAGCAAGCTGCTAGGCAATTATCAGAAATAATCGATAAAGAGAATGTTTTTATTGGCTCGATATCTGATTACCCAGCTGATCGGGATTTTGACTTGTCATTTATAAAGGGTGTCTTGATTCACATTAATCCAGATGAGTTGAATGCCGTTTATAAAAAGCTAGTAGATTCAACAACCCGTTTTCTATTAGTTGCTGAATACTATAACCCTTCTCCAGTAGCGATACCTTATCGCGGTCATACCGATAGATTATTTAAAAGAGATTTTGCTGGTGAAATTCTAGATCAGTATTCTGAAATGAAATTGATTGACTATGGTTTTGCTTACCACAGAGATATTGATTTTCCGCAGGATGATATTTCATGGTTTTTGATGGAAAAAGAATTTGAATGACAGTTTCAATACTTGATTATGGCTTAGGAAATTTGAAATCACTTTCATGGGCTTTGGATAGAATTGCCTGTAACCACGTTATTACAAGCAACAAGGATGAAATCCTATCGTCGACTAAGATTATCGTGCCAGGTGTAGGTGCTTTTGGCCAAGCGGTTGAAAATATTCACTCATTAGGGCTATTTGACGTAATCAAAGAAATTGCTGCTAACAAAGAAAAACGGCTCTTCGGCATCTGCTTAGGGATGCAAATTTTTTTCGAAGGTAGTGATGAATCACCTAAAACTAAAGGACTGTCATTACTAACCGGCAGATTCGAAAAGCTAGATGCAAGCGTATCTTATGTCCCACATATGGGTTGGAATAATCTTGAGTCAGGACACAAATCAAACTTAAAGTATTTGGGCAATCTTGATGAAGATGCAGATTATTATTTTGTGCATAGTTACGGTTTGATGAATACTAATCAACTTAATTTTGCTACTACTGATAGAGGCGGAAAATCGTTTGTTTCATATGTGGAGTGTGAAAATATAACTTGCGCTCAATTTCACCCTGAAAAAAGTCATTTAAATGGCTTGAAATTATTGAAAAATTGGGTTGAATCTTAATGCTTAAGAAAAGAGTAATTCCTGTTGTGCAATTAATGGGGAACACGGTTGTTAAAACCGTAAATTTTATGAACCCAAGGCAGGTAGGTGATGCTACCGCTACCGTAAAAGTTTTTAGCGCTCGCAGCGCTGATGAGTTGGTATTAATTGATATTGAGGCATCGAAATATAGCAAGCAGCCAAATTTTGACTTCATTGAATTCGCAGCAAAGAATTGCTCTATGCCCTTAACTATTGGCGGTGGAATTGATTCTTTCGATACAGCAAAAAAAATTTTTTCAGCGGGTGCGGATAAGGTGTTGATTGGTAGCCTATTGCATGAAAAACTAACAGAAGTCGAAAAAATAGCAACGCACTATGGCCAACAAGCGGTTGTGGCTGCAATTGACTGCAGAAAAGACAAGGCTGGTTACATTACATATTCGTCATCGGGTGGTGAGAAATCAGTTTCCTTAGAGCGACACTTTAGCAATGCTGTTGAGTGCGGTGCCGGTGAGATTCTCTTAACTTCCATAGATCAAGAGGGGTTGATGGAAGGATTTGACCTCGAGTTGATTCAAGAGTCAGTAGAATTAAGTTCTTTACCAATAGTAGTGAATGGTGGTGCCGGCAATGCTCAAGATTTTGTCGAATGCATGAAATTTGATATCAGTGGTGTGGCAGCTTCAAGTGTTTTTTTGTGGGAAGGCTTAACCATAAAAGATATTAAATCCCCCCTCAGGGATATCCAGATTCCGCTTACAAATTTTTGAAGTAGATAAAATGAGATACTGTAAAAAATGTTTGTTTCCTGAAACAAAGCCAGACCTTTACTTTGATGAAGCAGGCATTTGTGATTCGTGTCGTTCAGCTGAAAGAAAGCATGGAATAATTAACGCTATCGATTGGGATGATCAAGCTTCAAAGTTTGAAAAGCTCGTAGATGGGGCCAAGAAAAATAGGAAAGGTATCTATGACTGTATAGTGCCTGTTAGTGGCGGTAAAGATAGTACATATCAAGTTTTACAAGCTAAGAACAAGCATAGAATGAAAGTGCTTGCAGTCACATTTGATCAGTTTGATCAGACCGATGTGGGAAAACACAATATCCAAATGCTACAAGATATTGGTGTGGATCATATTCACTTTACGCTTTCACCGAGGGTGGTTAAAAGTCTTGTGCGTAAAGGATTCGAGTTAGTTGGTGACCCTTATTGGGTAAATCATGTCGGAATTTTTACAGTCCCTTATATTTTTGCGGTAAATTTTAAAATTCCCTTAGTGATATTTGGTGAAAACCCACAACTTGAATACGGTGGACCTGAAGCCAGTAGAGATTCGTTCATCATGGATAAGCGATGGAGGCAGGAGTTTGGAGGTATGCGTGGCCTTAGGGAGTCCGACATGGTAGATTTGGATATCTCTGATGCTGATCTTGCCGCGCTAAATTTTCCTGATTCTGATGATATGGAATCTGCCGGTGCAATGGGTGTTTTTTACGGTAGCTTTTATAAATGGGATATTGGTCTTCAGTTACCTAAGGTAGAGGAAATCGGGTGGAAAAGATTGCCGAATCCGCCTGAGGGTTCCTGGGTAGATTACGAAAACTGTGATATGAGGTTTATCGATATTCGAGAGAGAATCAAGTTTTTGAAATTCGGTTACGGCCGCGCGACAGACCAAATTAACATCGAATTACGCAATGGAAGGATCAGTAGATCCGAAGGGCTTTTGCTTGCCAAGGACTGGGATGGGAACGTCTCAAGGGAGAATGAGGATGCTTTTTGTGAATATATTGGCATCGATAGGGGGGAATACCTATCCATACTAGATAGTTTTGTTAATAAAAATATATTTGATGTCATTGACATTGGCGTTTACAAACTAAAAGAAGAAAGGTGTTAATAGATGCTATGTGCCTTCAGGGTAGATGCATCCTTTCTCATCGGGTCGGGACATGTGATGCGCTGCCTTACTCTTGCACATGCGTTATCTGAGCTGGGTAATAAGGCGCTCTTTATCTGTAAAGAACACGATTCAAACTTAATCGATAAGATAATCGATTCACGTTTTGAGGTCAAAGGGCTTCCTATAAACTCGTGTAATCATGATGGTGCGCCTCTTGCGCATGCTGAATGGTTGGGTGGTACACAAGATGATGATTCAGAAAAAACGATAGCGGCAATTAATTCAGTTGAAGTCGATTGGATGGTTATTGATCACTATGCAATTGATGAGTGTTGGCATAAAAGAATTCGACCTCATGTTAAGCGCATTCTTGTTATCGATGATCTTGGTGATCGGAAACATGATTGCGATATTTTGTTAAATCAGAATCTAGGTGCTACTAAAGAAAAATACCAAGAAATGGTGCCTAAGGATTGTGAGCTTTTGCTGGGACCTGAATACGCATTGCTTCGTCCAGAATTCGCGCAATGGCGTGATAAAAGCCTTGAAAGAAGAAGGCATGTAGCAGAGCCAAAAAATATTTTGGTCTCGTTAGGCGGTGTTGATCCACAGAATATTACAACTGGTGTAATAAACGAGTTATCGAAACTTTCTGCTCTTGCTGATGCAGAAGTTAATGTGGTTTTGGGTAGCCAGTCACCGCATATCAATGCCGTTGAAATGGCGGCAAAAAAAGCTTCCCTTAAGATTAACGTGCATGTCGACTCTATAAAAATGGCGGAGCTGATGAGTCAGGCGGATTTGGCAATTGGTGCTAGTGGGTCTTCCTCTTGGGAGCGGTGTGCTCTTGGGTTGCCAACTATTAGCTATGTGATTGCGGATAATCAGAGATCCCTTGCTGAGGAATTAGCGAAAAATGACGTATCAATGATGGTTCAGTCAACTAAAGATTTGCCCAAGGCTATTGGCGAGATAAAAGATTCGCTGAACGCTTTCTCGCTATCGTCAGCAGGATTGATAGATGGTATGGGAGCTTCAAGAGTAATAAATAGTTTGTTATTTGGGCGCTTCAGAATTTTGACCGACACCGAAGAATTGGTTGCAATAAATCTAACTAAATTATCTAGATTGCAGCTTATTGATGTGCTGGAAGTAAGAAACCACCCTGTAGTAAGAAATGCTATGTTTTCTAGAAAAGAAATAAGCCAAGAGGAACATTTTTCATTTATCGAAGAGCTCTCTAAAAATACATCTAAACAGTTTTTCGCAATTTATAATGGTGGTGGCTTAATTGGTGTTATTTACTTTACGGCCATTAACTGGGGGTTGCGTGAGGCAACATTTGGGATCTATGCAAACTTAGAAAGAACGATTAACTGTGCAGGTAACAAATTGATGTCAGTAGCTGAGTCTATAGTTCGTAAACTTCATATTAAGTACCTGACACTTCAAGTTGATTCAGAAAACTCAAAAGCAATAGCGTTATATGAAAAATGGGGTTTCGTAAGAATCGAAAGTTTTGAAAAATGCGGCAGAATCTTCCTTGGTTATAAAGGTGGATTATTGTGAATGATTTATACCTTGTTGCTGCAGTTGGGGAATGGAATCGTAAATTATTCCAATCGAATACAAAGAGTGACAAGGCCAAATGGGACTATGTTTCATCTCCAGAAGAATTAAAAAATTATCTTTCAGAAAATAATCCAAATTACATCTTTTTCCCTCATTGGCGTTGGATAGTACCTCCTGAAGTAGTGAATAAATACAATTGTGTCTGTTTTCATATGACAGATCTGCCCTTTGGACGTGGTGGATCACCTTTGCAAAATCTGATTATTCGAGGGTATAAAGAAACAGTCCTTACCGCTGTTAAAATGGATGAGGGTTTGGACACTGGCCCCATATACTTTAAGGAGCCTCTTAATTTAGATGGAACTGCACAAGAAATCTATATTAGAGCTACTGAGTTAATATGGCCCTTGATACGAAAAATTTTGGACGAAAAACCAATCCCAGAGCCTCAAGTAGGTGAATCCGTTGTATTTAAGAGACGGTTACCTGTTGAAAGCGAATTGCCTGATTTAGATTCACTTGAAAAAATATACGACTTTATTCGAATGCTCGATGCGCCCGGATATCCTCATGCATTTCTCGAGATAGGTATGTATAAAATTAATTTCACTAAGGCAAGTTTGAGCAATGCAGAGTTGACCGCAAAAGTGACAATCCAGTTAAAAGAGGCAGATCGTGGGTAAGTCAGTATTAGTTGTGGCGGCTCATGCAGATGATGAGGTTTTGGGGTGTGGCGCAACTATTAAGAAGCACGTTGATAGTGGTGATCAAGTCACAATAATCTTCATGACGGACGGTGTTGGTTCAAGGTTGGCAGATTCAGCTCAAGTGTCACAAAGAAACCAGGCTAAAGAAAAAGCCCTCCAGGTTCTTGGAGTAGCTACTTCGTATCAATTTGATTTTCCTGATAATGCTATGGATTCAGTCTCACTTTTTGAGGTAGTCAGGCTTGTTGAGGACGTTATAGATAAAGTTAAACCGCAAATTATTTATACCCACTTCCACGGGGACGTGAACGTGGATCATCGAATTTGTTTTGAAGCGGTTATGACGGCAACAAGACCTGTTCCAAATCAATGTGTAAAAGAAATATACGGCTTTGAAGTGCTATCAAGTACAGAGTGGCAAATAAAGCCAGATGTAGCATTTACGCCGCAAATGTATGTGGATGTTAGCGATTGCTTTGAAGATAAAAAAATAGCCTTAGAGGCTTATAATGATGAAATGCGTGATAGTCCACACAGCCGAAGTTTTGAGCATGTAGAAATCTTAGGACAGCATCGTGGGCATACAGTTGGTGTCAAGTATGCTGAAGCATTTATGACTTATCGAATTCTTAAGGATTTACTCTGAAAGATATTTTTATTGAAGGAAGGCCTATCGGTCTCGGACATGCTCCCTATGTCATAGCAGAGCTTTCAGCTAACCACAATGGACACCTTCAGCGAGCCTTAGATACTATTAGCGAGGCTAAAGCTCGCGGGGCAGATGCAATAAAGTTGCAAACTTATACCGCTGATACGATGACCATTGATTGCGACTCTGAAGATTTCATGATT
>Ga0181564_10005231_pt1 | contig 10817 bp, 4 predicted proteins | sample 011ome_24_FD_134512 | JGI IMG/M metagenome (GOLD analysis project Ga0181564, IMG submission 134512) | Coastal salt marsh microbial communities from the Groves Creek Marsh, Skidaway Island, Georgia - 011513CT metaG (megahit assembly) | ecosystem: Environmental > Aquatic > Marine > Intertidal zone... | reverse complement strand
CTATTCCTAGCCTTAATGCAGTACTGCTTTTGCATAATTCTTCTAAACTGAAATTTTCACTTAGCTCCATTTAAACCTCGTCTGGAAAATCATAGATTGGAGCATTGCCAGTAGGATTACCATCATCATCTGTAGGCACTACAAACAAAGCCTTAAAAGCATCTAAATCTGCACAAGCATTTATAGCTGTTTCTATTGTGCCAGTAGCTGTTCTTACAGCATCTCTATAAGTGCTTATATCAGCAGGAATAGCAGTAGACTTTTCTGCATTTCTAACAACATACCAATCTGACTTAGCAAGTAAACTATTAGCAGTTACTTTTGTTTGTTCTATCCAAATAGTTTTTAGACCCTTAGTAACAACTTGATTGCCATCTTGGTCTAGTATTGGATTGTTATCTTCGTCTACTTCATTGATATCTGTTAGGCTACGTTCTACATCTCTTGCCCAATAAAATCTATTGTCATAGCTAGTGTCTGGGTCATCTTGCCACGTTACACCCCATTGGGTTTTATCTTCTTCTGACCAAGCTGATGCCCAATTATAAGGGTGTTTATATCCATTATCATCAGTCCAACTCTTGCCAACTTTTAGAGTTCTTCCATTGTATAACCAAGCCATTATATTCTCCTATCTTCCAAGTGCATATTTAAAAGGTGTCTCTGCAAAAGCCATATAGATATGTGTTCCACTATTAAATGCAGTAGATGTATTTCTTATTTTAAATCCATTTGATACAAAATCAGCAGTTGTATAAGTTCTATCTGTATCTGAAGTATCTGGCAAAATATAACTATCTGTTGGATTATAAGTATCTCTTACAGCATCTACTAACCACCAACTTGCAGAGCCATCAGTCTTTTTAATCAATAGCCAAGCAGGTCTAAATCCTAAATAAACAAACGTGCCATCAGTTGAACCATTACCAGTATAACTGCCAAATTTACTGTAGCCATCTATCTCTGCGAAACAATAAGCTATATAATTTGACCCACTTTTATTTACATTAGCATTACCATTTGCATCTACATCACGAACAGTAAAAGTTGTTGAGGAAACTGCTTTAATTTGGCTTGAGTAACCACTTTCAGCACTAGTACTATTTAACAAAATATTTTTTTTGGTGTAAGTACCATCTGCACTTAAATCTTCGTGATACACCTGCCATCTATTAGCATCTGTTCTATTTTTTACAATTACCATTCTTGGTGTTATGCCTAATGAATGTCCGATTGTAATATCAGAGTTACTTGTTCCATTTCCAGTATAACTAACAATGCTAAACCCTGCATCTGTATTTGCACTTACTGAACTTGTTATAGAACCATCTGTATTGCTTACAGCAGTTCCTCCTGCTTTCCAGTTCCAACCAACATAAACTCTTCCAGAAGTATTACCATTACCACTTGCTTGCATGTCAAAGCCATCAGAATTAAATGCTGTAACAGCGACATCATTAGCTTCTGCATTTGTAAGGTTTGAATAAAGAGTTTCAAAAACTGTGCCACCATTTAACCCTCTAACACTATCAATTAAATGATGATTATCAGCAGCATCAGTCCGTTTAAACCATAACCAATCTGCTTGAAACCCTACTCCACTTATACTTCTGACAGTTGCATTTCCTGTCCATTCAACTGTATTAAAATAATCATCAGCTTGTGTATCTGCATTAGGACTAATAGTAGGCTCTGGAAGATTAGCTGTGCATAATGCTAGATAGCCACTCGGTACAGAATACTTGAAATCACCTATGCCATTTGCATCTGTATTGCCACCTGCTGTAATTGCTCCTGCAAAAGTGCTATCTTGACCAGTATTTAAAACACCAGTATTATTATATGCACCAACAAAAGGTCTGTATCCTGCTAAATCAATACTTTCAGTTGGATTAGTTCCTGCACTTGGGTCACCAATTGTAGTAGTTGCATTACTATAATAACTATTATCAATTCCAACAAATAATTTATTATTATCAGCATCTATAGCAAATTGTAAAATAGAGTTAGCTGATATTGTATTGCTTGTACTTGATGATTGAGAGCCATTACTCAAAATACCCAACGTTGTGTCATTATATATACCATAAAATCCAGTAGTAGAACCATTATTGGGTTGAGCAGAAATATTAGTATCTTGAGAAGCTACACCTGCCCATATAGCTACTGAACCACTTGTTAAAGTTGTATTTAAAACCTCAAAATACCATTTACCACTTGATGGAATAGCAAAAGTTCCTCTTGATGCTCTAAAACTTGCACCATTATTATATTTTAAATTGCCCTCAGAAATTGTGCCACTAAAAGGGTCTAATACATTCAACGTAGCAAAATTATTCTCTGGACTATCTGGCATATCACAATCAGAAGCAACTATACCACTAGAGTCAAAGTGATTATCATTGCCACTAGTATCTGCTCCTATTGTGCTAGATGATGCAGTACCAGTTCCAGTTTGATTGAATTGCAATCTAAAACCATTAGTGCCATATGAGCCAGTATATGCTTTGGGTATCCATACACCATTTTTTGTTTCGCCAAACGATGTTGGGTCTAATGCTGTGCCATCTACAAAGTTAACTTCTGCAAGGTATCCGTCAAAATAATTAGTCCCTGAAATCTCAGCACGACCAATGCGATGTTCATTGGTGCTGTTGATGAAATAATCTTGGTTTGAAGGCTGCGTGTTGGTTTGAAGCGATTGCTCAATGCCGTTTACATAAAATTTTGCAGTAGTATTTGCAGCATCAAAATAAACAACAATATGATACCAAGCTGAAATATCACGAAAAACAGCACTGGTTTGAAGATGAGCCTGTGTTGCAGATGAGAAGTAGCTAAACAGTTGAAGAGTATCAGATGAAGTAAACTCAAAGGTTGTATAACTCAAAGAAGCAGATGCAGAAGACATAATTTTCTGCTGTGAACCGAGCAAACTACGTTTAACCCAACCAGACCAAGTCCACGTTTTTCTATTCCCTGCACTTGCAGGTGTTCTACTTAAATAAGCACTACTGCCATCATCAAATCGCAATGACTGTGTAGCAACTCCATTGTAGAAGCCACCAGAAGCATACATCCATTGTGAAGAACCGAAAGGACCAGACATTATCTCTCCTAACTAAAAGCTAATTGAGGTGTACCTAACAATATACGACCACTAGCAACAACTATATATGGCACTATATCTGTGGCACTTGCTGCACTAGATAAAGTCAATCCTGCTCCACCTGCTGTTTCATAATCTGTGCCTAGTGATACTGTTCTGCCACCAGTTCCATCTTGTATAAACGTAATAAACCCAGACTGACCTACTTGCTCTGTTGATGGATTGTCAAGTGTTACGTTTCCAGTAAGTGTAAGGACAAAGTTTTGATTAGCTCCAAAGTCTAGTGTGACATTACCAGTATTAGTTGTGTCTGTGTCTGTTGTTGCTAGTGCAGTACCAGTTACTTGTATGCCTGTTGAGGTGGTGGCTAGTTTTTCTGAGTTGTCATAATACAATTTAGTGTAGCTGTCTGACTCAACACGAAGCCCAACTTCAGTTGTTCCTGCTTTACCTATTCTTACAGACGCATCACCTCTAATGTATAATACACCAGTGCCTGTATCATCAATATAGCTACTGCTACCATCATGATAAATCTGTAGGTCACTACCTGCACCAAAGATAGCTTTGTTATTATCACCTAATGTAAGGTCACCAGTCATAGCATCACCAGTAACAGCAACAAAGTCAGTAGATGCAGAGGTTGCAGCAGTACCTAATCCTAAGTTAGTTCTTGCTGTTCCTGCATTGTTAAGGTCTGATAAGTTATTAGCAACAGTTAGAAAGTTAGCAGCAGTTAATGCTGCATCTGCCCATGCAGAACCAGTATATACCTTGAGATTATTGCTAGTGGTATTAAAATACAAATCACCTTCTGTTAAAGCATCTCCATCATTATCATCTATTGGGTCACTTGCTTTTGCTCCTAAATAAGTATCATCAAATGTGTCAGCACTTAAAGCAGCAGCAGCAGCACTTGCAGCAGCAGCAATAGCACTATTGCTTGCATTAGTTGCATTTGTACTAGCATTTTGTATTGCACTAAGATTATCTGTTACGTTTTGCAGATTAGTTGTCTGACCTGCTACTGTGGTTACATTACTTTCTATACCTGCTACTGTGGTTACGTCAGATGATATGTCAGCCACTGCTTCAATGTTTGCTGATATGCCAGCAACTGTATTGATAAGAGCAGATTGTGATGAAACCGTTGTTACAGAACCAATAGATGGACCAGCTTCTGCTGCTCCTGTTATCTCATTAAATGCTAATACATTTCCTTTTCTACTAGTTTTATTAGGCAATGCTATTTCATTAGCATCATCTGATTCTGCCATTGTCAAAGCACGATCATTCTTGTTTTCAATTTGTTGCATTACTGCATAAATTTTATCAAGATCAGTGTTAAGACTAGATATATTAAAAGGTCCCGATGTAGCAAAATCACTTATTCTAGTGATAGGAACATCTCTAAATATAGTTACTGTACTACTTGTGTAGACAGAACCCAGGGTAATATTACCACCTGAGAATCCGTCATCTACGGCTGTACCATTTACAGCAAAAGTATTAACGCCAGTTCCTCTTTCTATTATTGTATCAACACCTGAGCTATTTGTAATAATTACGCTGATGTCGCCTAATGAAAAAAATGGAAAATCTATTGTAAACTCTGTTGAGTTAGCAGTATTCCCACCACCACCTATTGTATGTTGTATTCGTGCATCATTATCATTAATCAAAATAGTAGCCATAATATATACCTTTACTAATAATGCACCTTCTTGTTAATTCACATCGCTGTTAAAAATCCCGTCCATTATAGGGTCTGCCCAAAACAAATTTCCCCCAGGTGTTATGAAACGTGCAGACTTTGCCGTGTTATGATCTGCTTCCATTCTTATAATGTCACTTGCAACTGCTCCACCAGTAGACAAATTGCTTGCAGTGGGACCAAAAATAGCTCCAAACTTTGCTCCACTAGGTATTGGCTTTTCTGTTGCACTACCAAACATTGGTCTCATGCCTAATTTATAATCTGATATTTTTTCTAAACTATTATTAACATCTGTAAACCAACCAAGCATACCACTTCGATCTACTGCATTTATTAGTTTGTCATTGTAAGTATCTTTACTGTCATCAATGCCATATTGAACATTTTTAATTTCATTGACTATTGCAGCTAATCCTACAAGCATTAATGCACCTTGCCAAAAAGCAGCATCTTTTTCTTGCATACCAGCAGTTAGCAAACGTACCATTGAGCCTTGACCATAACCTTTAAACTGAGTCATCATTGACCCAAGTTCTGTAGATGTCCATAAAGCTCTGTCACCAGCTCCTGGGGTTATAATAGTTCTTTCAACTGTTTGATTAAGAGCATTTCTAAAACTTAATCTAGCATTACCATCTGTCCATAAATCAGTTTCAGGTAGCCATTCGCCATCTTCTTGTTTTGCGTGTTGGTTCATTTGCAATCTCATTCGTGAGTGCATTTGTTGATCTATACCATTTGCTAGAAACTTTTCTTGATCTCTTGTAGATATAGCGTTCCAATCTTTCATAATGTTTTCTGTCATACGTAACATGCTTACATTGCCAGCAAACTCTTTCATAAACTGATTCCAGTAGTTTAAGCCATTGAGCATAAAGAAAACACCTACACTTTGGTTCATGTTTCTTTCCCAAGCAAATCGACTGCCAAACATATCTCCAACATCAGTAAACTGTGCAGATCGTAATCCTAAATAGGCATCTGCTGATATACCAGCTTGATTTAATTCTTTTTTAGATAATTGTTTTATTGTTGTTCGTGCATTTTTAAAAAAATGTTTTAAACCTTTATCATTAACTTGCTTAAAACCTTCAACCATTACCGATCTTGCTACATCAGGAACAGAACTAACTACGGCACTTCCCATGCCTACTAATATATTAAATGACTTAAATGTTCTGATAGCACGGCTAGATAAAGCATGTGGGTCTTTAGAAGCTCCATAAGTTCCTCTCAACCTATCTCTTAAACCTCTTATGTCTCGTAAATCATCTTGTAATTGTTTAGCTAATGTTTGCCTCTCAGCAGTAGTGGGGGCTTGTTTTATTAGCAATTCATATTCATCTGTGACTTGTTTAATGACATTTGCCATTGATACGTCACCAAAAGCTCTTGTCAGCTCAATGTCCATACCCATTGTCGTTGTATGATGTCTTAAAATAGATTCAACATCATTTTCTAAAAACTCTACAACTAATCTGTCTGGTATCTCAAATGTTCTTGCTTTTGTAGATGATGCTTGTGTTATCCAATCAACACTGTCTAAACCTTCATCTAAGTTATAATAAGGTTTACTTCTTGTAACTTGATCTATCATTTCATTTGCAAATTTATTGGCTTGTGCTTCTGTCAAACCATATTGGTTTCTTGACCAATTTTTAACTATACCAATAAATGCTTCAGAGTTTTCCATGATTTTATCAACACGCCATATCCTGGGTAAAAACCCATCAGCCGTATTAACATTGACACCATTAGCTTGTATCTTGGCTAGATTTCTTTGAGCATTTACTAACTGTGCTTGCAAGGCAACTTTAGTTTCACCTTTGGCTTTAGCTATTTTAATCTCAATACTTTTAATTTGTTTTTGTAAACCTCTTTCAAACAACCTTACTTCTGTAGCTTGCTTTTTAATAACGTCTAAATGTTCTCTAGCCTTAGAAGCTGCACTATTAACATATGTAGTAGCACCATCTATTACTTCGTCTCCATTGTTTCTTAATGCATTAGAAACTCTTTCTCTAAACTGATATTCTGTTAACCCATTGGTTTTATTAAGAAAATCTTTACCTTTTAGTTTGAGCATTTGCAATGATCTGCCAATATCCCCGTCTTTAGCTAAAATGTTTCTGTAACCTAGATATTGTTCGTCCATCATTCTCATAACATTAACAAGACTAGGTGTGTATGTGGTTCTGAAATTGGTTTCTAATGATTGTGTCATAGCTTCATTGCCAGCTACTTTCTTTTGTATCATTCCACCAAAATCAACCATTTGGCTTACTACTTTACGAACTATAGGATTAGGACTTTGCGTTAATCGTGTTACTGGATTCCAAGGTAATTTCTCTAACCCAACACCAGTTTCTTTTAAAGCATCTCCGTCCATTGATTGCCACATAGATTGTCTTTGTCTTTCAGGACTTACGTTAGCTCCAACTGGTTTCCATGTGTTTGTAGTTACATCTTTAACTGGATTAAACGGTTTTGACTTGGTTTGTGTTTGAACAGTTTTTGCTGGGTCAACAGACTCACTCCACAATACGCCACCTTTACCACTATCATAATAAATACGATTACTATATTTACCTAATATACCTGTTAATGCTCCACCAATTAAACCAGCTCCAGTTAAAACAACGGCTGACTGACCTAGTGTTCTATTTTCTATTTCATTAGCCATCATTAATTCTTCAGGTGCTATTAGTGCTGATGTAAATAATGCACCACCAGTAAATCGTTTACCTAATCTTGATGCCCTTAATACTTTTAATGGTGCTAATGGAGCCAAAATAGTAGGGGTAGCTAAAGAAGAAACTACTTGTGGAACCCATTGTTCTGTTTTTGCTAAAGTATTTTGATCTTCTAAATCTACATCTAAATTTTTAATTCTTTGTGCAGTTTCTGCACGACTGCCACTATTTAAAAAACGCCAAGCACTGCCTTCATAACCTTTAAGTTGTGGATCAGTAGTGTAATCATAGCCTTCTTCTTCAGTATATTGAGGATCAAACATAGCTCTTTTAAAAGATTCATAAGGTGCATATTGCCTAAATGATGCTCCCCAAACTTCTTGACTAGTTGGTATATGAGGACTATGTGCTTCTGGAAATAATAATTCTTCTGCAAAAGGCATTACGTTTTTGTTAGACGTTGGCTCATTCATGTCTTTTATAAAGTCAGATTTTAAATAGTCTTTCATTATTTTTCTAACCATAAGCTAAAGTCTAATCCTAAGGTTTTAAGAAAAGAATTTTTCTTTGCAGCATCATATTGAGTAAGGTTAATTGGAGTTTGTTTATCTAAAGGAAGTATAGCTTGTGCTTGATTATATAAAGTTTGTAAGTCCATAATAATAGAGTCAGGACTCATATTAGAATTCCATCTATTATAAATAGCTCTAACTTGTTGAGCCTTCATTCCTGGTAAACCATAGACCCATTTTCTAAAATCATTATCTTCTATTGTATTAATAGCATTTTTGTAAGCTTCGTTTTGTGGAGATGTTGCCCAGTCAAATCTAAAATTATTGTAAACTTCTTGCTTACCACCATATCCATTTTTTATATAAATTGTATATGAAGGTGTTTTGCCATAGTTCTCATTAGGAACAATTTCATAATCCATTTTTTCATGACCTTCTTTAAAGCCATCATTTCTATTCCACATATTAGGCTGACCATTAATGCTATAATGAATATATTTATATAAATCTTCACTTTTAAGCTGTATGGGTAAAGCTTCTGAAACACCATCATCTGTTTGTGTTGTAGGCATTGTGCTTTCAAATTGTTTTAAAGGAGGATTAAATGTCCATCTTTTAACTGTACTACCATTTTCACTTTTGCTTTCCATAATACCAATTTGTGAAAATAATTTTGTTAAAACTTTACCCATAGCATAGTTCATGCCTTTATTATCAGGAGTGACGTCTCCACTAGATGCGTATGCCCAAAACATATCGTTCATCATAGTCATCATTCTTGGGTCGTCCATGATGACATCTGTCAGATTATCCATACCATTTTGTTTTTGATAATCATTAATTAATTGTCTCATTTCTGATGTTTTTTCATAGTTAAGTTTTATGCTGGGATCAATTGCAGAAAATAAATTACCCATTTGAGTATTAGATAAAATTAAATCTGTAATATAATCCTGATTTGTAAATGATTTAAATGTCTTTTCAAACACTTGATATTCAGTTTCACCATTAGGAGCAAACTTAGATATAATCCTTTGTTTTGACTCAGTATTTGGTATAGCTATTTTATTAGTTAAATCCATACCAAATGACCTAGCATTACTAATGGCATAATCATTTATATTAGAAGCTTCTAATACTAAGCCAATTTTACCATCAACCTTGTTATTAACTCTAAAACTTTCTGACAACATTGCATAAGCCATTGTAACCTTAGTAAACATTTCATCATCGTTGATGTTTCCTATTTGATTAAAAACCTCTACTAAAGAAGGGTGCAAAGTATTATAGTCAGTTGTAAATCTAACGGCTTTAACTAGGCTTGCATTTGCTACATCTTTATCATTAGATAAAATATTTATAGGCTGATCTACACCATTAATTCTTATAGTTTTAGGAACGCTTTTAGTAAGCTCTAATTGTTTTATTACGTCTTGACCACCAACAAAGCCACCTTTTGTGTGGTTGTCTTTTATCTCTATAGCTTTGTATCTATTCTCAGTTTCAACATTATATTTTCTGGCATAAGCATCTACTGCATTAATATATTGCTGAACTGTCATTATGGGTTTAGCCGTACCACCTGGCATTTTTACACCAATAACATTAAGTTTTTTTAACTTATCTATATTATTATAAAAATAACTTGGTGGGTTAGCATAACTTGATGAGGCTCCTAACTCAGCAAAATAAGGTGCAAAGTTAGTGTCTATTCTGTCTGTTTCCTCAAGACTATATCGTGCTTGCCATTCTTTTCTAAAAGCAATAAGTTCTGCCGTTTCTACCTTGCCTTCTTTAATTCTTTGCATAAATTGTGCAGTAGCAATTTCTTTTTGATACGGAGTTGAGTTAGCTATTTCATCTAACAATAATAAATTAGTATCTTTATTGGCTTTATCAACTTTGTTGGTTAAATTAACTGTTCTTCCATTAAGAACTTGTATTGCGTTTGTTTCATGATTTTTATCCATACCAAGTGATTGTATTTCTAATAACGTAGGCATATTTGTTAAATCACCAGTCACTATTTTATTTAGTACATCTTCATATAAATCTAATGAAGCTTCTCTATCTTCTTGCTTTCTTTTTGTAACAATATTGAAAAGCTCTTTAGCCTTTTGTTGACCAGCTTGCCTAATAGCATCAGAGTCAATTGTAGGATCACTATTGTTGTCTGCTACATTATTAATCATTGACAATATTTCACTATGAGGAACTTGAGCAATGTGAGCTGAAGTCACTGATTTTTCTACTACATTTATTTGAAGTGTATTTTTATAAGCATTAATTTTGTTTTCAGCATCATCAGTTGTATTTGAATTAGCTCTAATTATGTCAAAGATTTTATTTTCTTCTTTTGCAAACAACTCATTAGTTGATGCACCATCTCCAGCATCGTCGTCTATATTTGATTCAACTATAAAACTACTTCTTCTGTCTGCTAAATTAATAAGACCTTTATTTGCTGAAACTAATGCTTGTGTTTTAAGATTTTGTATATGTATTGCAGAAGCTTTTCTTGTTGCACTACCTACAATCCTATTTACTGATGGTTGTAGTTCATTCCATACTTCAGGTGCAACTTTACTTTTCCATTCATTTGCATATGCAGTTAAGTTAGATTCTACTATTGTTTTACCATTTGCGAATGAACCTTTGTATTGCTCCAAAATATCATTTGCATGATCTCCAATATGATTTTGCACGTTTAAGCCAAAGGCATTAATAGCGTGTTGTTTAAATCTTTCTTTTGCCACTGCTTGGTTTGATTTATTTAACATATCAGG
>Ga0181564_10005228_pt1 | contig 10822 bp, 9 predicted proteins | sample 011ome_24_FD_134512 | JGI IMG/M metagenome (GOLD analysis project Ga0181564, IMG submission 134512) | Coastal salt marsh microbial communities from the Groves Creek Marsh, Skidaway Island, Georgia - 011513CT metaG (megahit assembly) | ecosystem: Environmental > Aquatic > Marine > Intertidal zone... | reverse complement strand
TGCAAGAAAATTATCCAATAAAGCATCACTGATTTGATCAGCAATTTTATCAGGATGCCCTTCGCTTACGGATTCAGAAGTAAAAAAATATGACATTTAAAAGTTGCTTTACGGAAGGATTCAAACGGTGCGTTAGTAAAGCAACACTGCTTTAGCATTTTTTTATCGAGGTTGCAATCAGTCAAATCCTTCCTCGTTTGACAGTCCAAAATTACATATTTTTTTTAAAACGCAAAGTTTCCCTGAAAAAACTTTAATTCTAGTTTTTTAAAAAGCCGTTTTCTTTTTTGTTTTCAAAAAAGCAGCTATTTTGCAGTGATACTTTTAACAGAAACAATGCATATCGCGATTGCGGGAAATATTGGGGCAGGAAAAACAAGTTTAGCTGAACTCATTGCTAAACACTACAACTGGGAAGCCCATTTTGAAGATGTAATTGATAATCCGTATCTCGATGATTTTTATACCCATATGGAGCGCTGGTCATTCAACCTCCAGGTGTATTTCTTAAAAAGTAGATTTCAACAACTCTTGGCGTTTCAAAACAATAAAAAAACCATCGTTCAGGATCGTACGATTTATGAAGATGCTTTTATCTTCGCTCCTAACCTCAACGCTATGGGCTTGATGAATCAACGAGACTTTAAAAATTATCGTGAATTATTCGATTTGATGGAGTCTTTGATAGAAGGTCCAGACCTGTTGATTTATCTTCGCAGCAGTATTCCCAATTTGGTCAATAAAATCCATAAACGTGGACGTGATTACGAAAACAGCATCAGTATTGATTACCTCAGCAGACTTAATGAACGCTATGAAGCTTGGATCAGTACTTACGATAAAAACAAAATGGTTATCATAGATGTTGATGATTTGGATTTTGTTGAAAATAAAGACGACCTGGGAACGGTACTCGCCGAAATTGATAAGGGTCTCGCTAAGATTACATAAAAAAAGGCCAGTAAAACTGACCTTTAAAATTCTCTAAAACTTACTTTTTATTTTTGCTTTCCCTCCTCTTCTATATATTTGTGAAGTTCGGATAGAGCTTTTGAATCAGCAGTCACTTGAACGGTCATTTCGTTCTCACCTTTTTCAGTAGTGATGTTAACTTCAACCGTTTTGTCAGCTACTTCGCCAGATACAACTAATTCTACGGTTTGTTCTTGAACCGACTGGCTTAAATTATAAGCGGTCATTTCTGAACTGTCCATCGCAATACTTGGCGCTATAACCAACGCTACTACAGACATCAATTTGAGAAGGATATTTAATGAAGGTCCGGAAGTATCTTTAAAAGGATCTCCAACAGTATCACCAACCACAGCGGCTTTGTGAGCTTCTGTTCCTTTTCTTCCTTCCTCTTCAATCATTTTCTTTGCATTATCCCAAGCTCCACCGGCGTTAGACTGGAAGATGGCCATCAACACGCCACAAGTAGTTACTCCTGCGAGTAAGCCTCCAAGCATTTCAGCACCTCCTGTAAAACCAACGGCTACGGGAACAACAATTGCAAGTACACCAGGCAATACCATTTCTTTAATGGAAGCTGTTGTTGAGATTGCAACACATTTGTCGTATTCAGCTACACCATCAGCAGCATCAAATATTTTTCTGTCTGCTGCAGTCGCTTTGGACATATCTGAGTCGTATTTGATCATCACGTCAAGTGCTGCTCTTAAAGCAGGAATATCTCTAAACTGACGACGTACTTCTTCGATCATCGCCATGGCTGCTCTACCTACTGCATTCATCGATAAAGCAGAAAATACAAATGGCAACATTCCTCCAACGAGAAGTCCCGCCATGATTTTAGGTTGTGATACATCAATGGCAACTATACCTGCAGTTTTCATAAAGGCTGCAAACAAGGCTAAGGCAGTCAAGGCTGCTGAAGCAATTGCAAAGCCTTTTCCAATCGCAGCAGTAGTATTTCCAACTGCGTCTAATTTATCTGTTCGCTCGCGAACTTCGCTAGGGAGTTCTGCCATTTCAGCAATTCCACCAGCGTTGTCAGAAATCGGTCCGTAAGCATCTACTGCCAACTGAATACCTGTATTTGCTAACATTCCTACTGCAGCAATTGCAATACCGTAAAGACCTGCAAAATAATGTGAAACCAAAATCGCTCCTGCAATTAAGATAATGGGAACTGCAGTTGACATCATTCCTACTCCTAAACCAGCGATAATGTTTGTAGCTGCTCCAGTTTCCGATTGCTTTACAATAGAATTCACAGGTTTGGTCCCTGTGCCTGTATAGTACTCTGTTACTTTACCTACTGCCAATCCGGCAACGAGTCCAGCAATGGTAGCATAAAAAACTCCCATAGCTCCTGAAGGTAAACCTTCAACACTTTCCGGGATAAATGCGTTTATTAAAAAATACGATGCTACAAGCATCAATCCAGCTGAACCAAACTCTCCCAAGTTTAAGGCCGCATGTGGAGAACCTCCTTCTTTAACTCGTACAAAGAAAGTACCGATTATAGACATTACGATTCCTACCGCAGCTAAAGCTAAAGGGAGGTAAACAGCACCTAAACCGTCAAAGCCAGGGGTTATGATTAATGCTCCCAATACCATGGTTCCAATAATTGACCCTACATAAGATTCAAAAAGGTCAGCTCCCATACCGGCAACATCCCCTACATTATCACCTACGTTATCTGCAATAGTTGCAGGGTTTAAGGGGTGGTCTTCTGGAATACCTGCTTCTACTTTTCCTACTAAATCAGCTCCTACATCGGCCGCTTTGGTATAAATACCCCCACCCACACGTGCAAACAATGCAATGGATGAGGCTCCAAGTGAAAATCCAGAGAGCACATTAAGTACTTCTGTGATCTCCCAACCTTGACCGCTGTAGATGGCGAATAAACTACTTAGACCCAATACACCTAATCCAACAACACCCAAGCCCATTACAGCTCCTCCGGCAAAAGCGACTTCTAGTGCTTTTCCTAATGATGTTCTGGCAGCATTGGTCGTTCTAACATTTGCTTTAGTGGCTACTTTCATTCCGATAAATCCAGCCAGTGCTGAACAGATCGCCCCTACAATAAAGGACACTGCTACCATACCGTTGGACCCAGCTTCTGCCTGTCCTTTAAAGAATAAAAGGATTGCAACTGCAACTACAAAAATGGATAAGATTTTATATTCCGCTTTTAAAAAGGACATTGCCCCGTCAGCGATATTTTTAGCTATACGAGCCATTTTCTCATTTCCAACTTCTTGCTTAGAGACCCAATTGTTTTTAATAAATACAAAGAGAAGCGCTAAAACTCCAAAAGCAGGTAAAAATTGAATGATTAGTTCCATCGTGATTTTTTATGATTAGTTTGTGATTTTTCGTCGGTAAAAGTAGTAAAACAAAGCTGAATTCAAAACCTCAGCAATAATCTATTTGGCAAGGGAGGAAACAGCAATTGACTACTCTTCAGTTTAAAATTATTTATAAAGTACTTTTTTGATTGATCTTACAACATCTTCCGCATTGGGCAACCACTCTTTTAACAGTACTGGTGAGTAGGGAGCAGGGGTGTCTGCGGTATTGATTTTTTCAACAGGTGCATCCAAATAATCAAAGATTTCACTTTGAACCTGATAGGTGATTTCAGTTGCAATGTTTCCAAATGGCCAAGACTCTTCGAGTATCACGAGGCGGTTGGTTTTTTTGACTGATTCAAAAATAGTCTGATAATCCATCGGTCTGATGGTTCTCAAATCGATGACTTCACAGTCTATATTTTCTTCTGCGAGAATTTCAGCAGCTTTCAAGGCCTCTTTTAAAATTTTTCCAAAGGAAACTAAGGTGACGTCTTTGCCTTCGCGCTTGATATCAGCAACACCTATGGGTAAGGTATATTCTCCTTCTGGCACTTCTCCTTTATCCCCATACATTTGTTCAGACTCCATAAAAATTACGGGATCGTTATCTCTGATCGCTGATTTTAAAAGTCCTTTTGCGTCGTAGGGATTTGAAGGCACAATTACTTTTAGACCTGGGCAATTTGCATACCAGCTTTCAAAAGCTTGAGAATGGGTTGCTGCCAACTGACCCGCAGATCCTGTAGGCCCTCTAAAGACAATAGGACAAGGGAATTGTCCCCCAGACATTTGCCTAATTTTAGCTGCATTATTAATGATCTGATCAATACCTACCAAGGCAAAATTAAAGGTCATAAATTCGATTATAGGACGATTACCGGTCATGGTAGATCCTACTCCTATACCTGAAAACCCAGCTTCTGAAATCGGAGTATCGATTACTCTTCTTTCTCCAAATTCATCAAGCATGCCTTTTGAGGCCTTGTAGGCCCCATTGTATTCTGCTACTTCCTCACCCATCAGGTAGATGGTCTCATCCCTCCGCATCTCTTCGCTCATCGCCTCTGCAATGGCCTGTCTAAATTGTATGGTTTTCATGTATCCGTTATCATTGAGGCGCAAATTTAATCAATAATTATCTATTTGCTTTACTCAATAAACAAGGAAAATAAGCGTTAGAAAAAAATAGTCCTTGATTTATTAAAAAATAGTGTACTAAAAACATAATTTTGTCCTTATGAAACTAAAACAAATGACGGTTAAAGGAATCTCCTACAGCGAAACGCAGACTGGAGCCTATGCCCTGATTTTGAGTGAAAGCGAAGGTGATAGAAAACTCCCTGTAATCATCGGTGGATTTGAGGCTCAGTCCATTGCCATTGCTTTAGAGCAAGAGGTCAAACCCAGTAGACCACTGACTCATGATCTTTTTAAAAGTTTTGGTGAGCGTTTTGAAATAATTGTAAAACAGGTCATTATCCATAAACTGGTAGACGGTATTTTTTACGCCAGTTTGATCTGCGAACGCGATAAAATAGAAGAAATTATTGATTCTCGTACTTCGGATGCCATTGCTTTAGCCCTGCGCTTCGGAGCACCCATATACACCTATGACTCTATTTTGAAAAAGGCTGGCTTTACCGCTGCGGTATCCTCTGGTGAGAAAAAATTATCTGAAGACAATTGGATTCAAAACTTTGTAACCGAACAAAGTAAAAAGACCATCTCTAATGAGGAACTTAGTGAACTTTCTGTAAAAAAACTCAGAGACCTTCTGAGTACACTTGTCCTTCAAGAAAACTACGAAAAGGCAGCACGAGTAAGGGATGAGCTCTCCAAAAGAAAAAGCTAAACTGCTTTGTTAATTTTTTTTGAACAATTTTTTTAAAAGTCAGACTTCCAATCTTTGAATTGCAGCTATTTTTGAGTAATGCTATTCACACAAACGAATGAAACAATATTTAGACTTACTGCAACATATCGATACCCACGGGGTTGAGAAAACTGATCGCACTGGAACTGGAACAAAGAGTGTTTTTGGATATCAAATGCGGTTTAATCTGGCGGAGGGTTTTCCCTTGGTAACAACCAAAAAAATCCATTTAAAATCTTTAGTACACGAATTGCTTTGGTTTTTAAAAGGATCGACCAATATCGAATACCTTCAAGAAAATGGCGTTCGGATTTGGAATGAATGGGCAGATGAAAATGGAAACTTAGGTCCTGTTTACGGTCATCAATGGAGGAACTGGAACAGTGAAGGCATCGACCAAATTCAGGGTGTTATTGATACCTTAAAGTCTAATCCAGATAGTCGCAGGTTGCTTGTTTCAGCGTGGAATCCAAGTGTGCTTCCAGACACCAGTGTTTCGTTTTCTGAAAATGTAAGCAACAACAAAGCCGCGCTACCCCCTTGTCATGCATTTTTTCAGTTTTATGTTGCGGATAATAAACTTTCTTGCCAGTTGTACCAACGCAGTGCTGATGTATTTTTAGGTGTTCCTTTTAATATCGGTTCGTATGCCCTATTGACCATGATGGTTGCTCAAGTTTGTGGATTTGAAGCTGGTGATTTTGTTCATACTTTCGGTGATGTACATATTTACTCCAACCATCAGGAGCAAATCAAAGAACAATTGTCACGATCTCCCAAGCCTTTACCCACCATGAAACTCAACCCAGAGATCAAAAATATATTTTATTTTACTTACGAAGATTTTGAGCTTTTAAACTACGATCCACATCCCTTAATCAAAGGCAAGGTGGCTATTTAGTTCCCTAAAAGTCTTTAAGGTTTTTAACAACTTATTCAGGTCGTTTTCTGTATTGTAAAAATGAAAGGAAACACGCACACCGGAACTTCTTTGTACACATCGAATATTGTGTTTATGAAGAAAGGCAAATAGTTCTTCCCCTCCTTTGATATTAAAAATTGAACTGTGTTTTGATCGTTCACTTACCCATTGGGGTAAAAATTCATTTGCTATCAACTGGCTTTTTACTTCTTCACTCAAAGCAGCTTTTTCTTTAACTAAGGATTGAAAGTCGTGTTGAACCAATTCTCGAATCGCAAAATCTAGACTCGCCATCCCAAGTATGTTGAAATGTCCATTAAAAAAACGTTCTCTAATTGCATCAACTTTTTGGCTTGTCATTGCAACAAAAGCTTTAGAAAGCATTACTATACCGTTGCCAAAACCTCCGAGTAGCCATTTATATCCGCTGCCCGCAACTAAATCAAATGGAGATTTATCAAAATGAAATGGGTGTGCCCCTAAAAATTGAGTTCCATCACCAATGATGATCAAGCTAGGGTACTCCTTTTTTAAACTGAATAAAAACTCTTGATCAATCAACAAACCGGAAGTATATTGCACTATACTCAAGGCCAAAATTCCAAAGGTCTCTGATTTTAATTTTTCTTTAATGGCCTGCTCTATCTGTGGTTGCATAGCAATTTTAGTACTATCAAAGCCTTCCTCCCTAAATGCATCAGTCAAAGAAGGATAATCTTCTTCTATCAATAAGACCTTCGCTTTTTTGGGCAAAAAAGAAAGTGCTGTTCGGATTCCAGTAGAAAAATTTGAGGTACCTAAGCAGCGGTCAGCAGTTAGACCGAAAAATGATGCAAAATTTTGATGCATAGAATCCAAGTCATCGTAAGCTTGCATTTTATATTGGTCTCCCCCATTTTGGAGGTAGAACTCTTCGTGTGCTCTTCTAAATTCAGCTAATTGAGTGGACATCAAACCCACATAAGCAGTATTGAGGTATGTTGTATTTGTTAATAACGGATAGTACGCTTTTATCATGGGTTGAAGAGAAAGTGTATTTTTGCTTCAAAATTAACCTTTTAGTAGGATGAATGAATCAAAATCTTCAAAAGAAATAACCTTAATTGCAGCGGCATCAGAAAACAATGCCCTTGGGAAGGACAACAAACTCATCTGGCATCTTTCCGAAGATTTAAAACGTTTTAAACGACTGACTCAAGGCCATGCCATTATCATGGGGAGAAAAACTTTTGAATCCATGCCAAGAGCCTTGCCCAATCGAAAAAATATAGTGCTGACGAACAATAAGGACTATCAGGTTAAAGATGCTTGGGTGGCTCATTCAATTGATGAAGCATTGCGTTTGACTGATGGAGACCCTCAACCTTTTATTATTGGAGGCGGAGAAGTTTATAAGCTATTCCTTCCAATTGCTGATAAAATTGAGCTTACTCGTGTACACAGCAGCTTTGAAGCAGATGCTTTTTTCCCAGAAGTGGATTCTACTCAATGGGATTTAGTTGAAGAAGAAAAGCATCACAGTTCATTTGACCAGCCTTATGATTATTCCTATTTGACTTATAAAAAAAAGACTAAATGAACGCATTTGTATTTCCAGGGCAAGGAGCTCAATTTCCCGGTATGGGAAAAGACCTTTTTGAAATCAGCGCCATAGCAAAAGAAAGATTTCATCAAGCCAATGAAATTCTAGGTTTTGAAATCACTGAAATCATGTTTGGTGAAGATGCCGAAGCATTAAAACAAACCAAGGTAACTCAGCCTGCTATTTTTTTACATTCTACCATTTTAAGTGAGGTCATGGGCGACCGCTTTCAGCCTGAGATGGTTGCTGGTCACTCGCTTGGCGAGTTTTCCGCCCTAGTAGCGGCAGGTGTTTTCAGTTTTGAAGAAGGCCTGTCTCTTGTTAGCGAACGTGCTTTAGCCATGCAAGTAGCATGCAATGAAGCACCAGGAACTATGGCAGCGATTCTAGGTTTGGAAGACGAAAAGGTTGAATCCATTTGTGAGTCAACTCCAGGGGTTGTGATTCCGGCCAATTACAATTGCCCAGGACAATTGGTTATTTCTGGAGCTGTTGATGCTGTTGAAAATGCCTGTGAGGCATTTAAAGATGCTGGTGCCCGTCGTGCCCTTTTACTGCCTGTAGGTGGTGCTTTTCACTCTCCTTTGATGGAGCCTGCCAAAGCTCGTTTGGCAAAAGCGATTGAAAACACCACTTTCAATGCTCCTAGCTGTGCTGTATATCAAAATGTGACTGCAAAAGGAACTTTAAATGCTGATGAAATTAAATCAAATTTAGTAGCACAACTTACTGCTCCAGTACGCTGGACGCAGAGTGTTCAGCAGATGATAGCTGACGGAGCCCTGCATTTTACTGAAGTTGGTCCTGGAAAGGTCCTTCAAGGGTTGGTCAAAAAAATAGATCGCAATATAGAAACGGCTTCAGGGAGCTAAAACCTAATTTTTGTAAACAGTACCATTTTTCATAACAAAGCTCACATTTGTCAGTGTGGAAATTTCATCCTCTGGATTTTCATCCGTAGCGATTATATCTGCCAAATAACCCGTTTTTAATTGCCCTAACTGATCGGCTTCATCCAATAAATCAGCATTTACAAAAGTGGCTAGATGCAAAGCTTCACTAATGGGCATACCCACCTCGTTCATGTAAATAAATTCCTTGGCATTGTCTCCATGAGGATAAACCCCAGCATCTGTTCCAAATGCAAGTGGTACTCCAAATTCATAAGCCTTTTTAAATGTATTCTGAATTTGTGCTCCAATTGCAATTGCTTTTGGAACTATAATAGCGGGATAAGAACCTGGAATCTTTGCTTGTTCAGCAACAAATTTTCCCGCAGAAATGGTTGCAACTAAATAGGCGTCTTTTTCTTTCATCAATTCCATGGTTCGCTCTTCGATCAGGGTTCCGTGTTCAATAGTCTTTACACCATTGGCTACTGCGCGATACATTCCCTCATCCCCATGGGCATGAGCAGCAATTTTAAAACCATAATCAGTAGCTGTTTGAGTTATGGCTGCAATTTCTTCATCTGTAAATTGAGGATTTTGTCCGCTTTTAGCTACACTCAATACCCCACCAGTAGCAGTAATTTTAATCCAATCTGCTCCATTTTTATAACGCTGTCTTATTGCTTTTTTAGCATCATCTACGGAATTTATCACTCCCTCTTTCGGTCCTGGATCTCCTTCAAAAGTATTTTTAAAACCGTTGGTAGGGTCTGCGTGACCACCTGTTGTACTGATAGCTTTACCCGCAGTAAAAACTCTTGGCCCAGGAATTAGTCCTTTATTAATCGCATTGCGAAGGGCAATATTTACCCCGGTACCTCCCATATCACGAACAGTTGTAAATCCAGCCATCAAGGTGCGATTGGCTATCTCTGCCGCTTCAAAAGCGGTATCCTCAGGATTGTTCTGAAAAACTTTTAAATACCGATCTGGACTGTATTCACCCTCTATGTGAACATGCATGTCGATAAACCCTGGGTAAACCGTCTTTGATTTTAAATCAATAACATTCGTACTCGTTTCTTTAGGTTGTTGGTACCCCTTATCAACGGATTTGATACGGTCTCCTTCAACCACAATCGTATGTGGTCCTACAAATTTTCCTTTTTTAGCATCAAAAACTTCCCCGCAATGGAGATAAGTCGTTTGTGCAGAGATGAGACCAAAGATTAAAAAGAAACATAAAGTGTATCTCGTTTTCATATAAAAATTTTAATTAAAAAAATCTAGAACTGTGCTAGCAATATACTCAATTTGATTGGTAGTCAATTCGGAATGCATGGGTAAAGAAATAACCTCTTTGACCAATTGGTTAGTTACTGGAAAATTAGCAGGATCTACACTGGGGTCGGCATAAGCTTTTTGAGCGTGTAAAGGAACTGGATAATAGACTCCACAGGGAATTTGGTGCTTGTTTAAATGGGCTACTAAAGCATCTCGATCAGCTTTGAGTAGTCTCAGTGTATATTGGTGAAATACGTGGGAGTCACAATCCTTAGATCTAAAAGGGGTGATAAGTTGATCGTGATTTTTAAAGTAATTAGTATACCTAATGGCTGCTTCTTTTCTACGCTCATTGTAAAAATCCAAATACTGTAATTTAACTTTTAGGACAGCTGCTTGCAGAGCATCTAACCTTGAGTTTACTCCCACAACATCGTGATAGTAACGGGTGTACATACCGTGATTAACAATTCCTCGAATAAAGTGAGCCAAATCGTCATCATTGGTAAAAATAGCACCGCCATCACCGTAAGCTCCAAGGTTTTTGGAAGGGAAAAAGGAAGTTGCTGAAATGTGACCTAAAGTTCCCGTTTTAGCTTTCGTTCCATCTTCAAAGGTATGGGTAGCTCCGATACCCTGAGCATTATCTTCAACCACTGCTAAATCGTGTTTATTAGCGATTTCTAATATGGAGTCCATATCAGCACATTGTCCAAAAAGATGGACTGGAATAATGGCTTTTGTTTTTGGGGTTATGGCCTTTTCAATAGCTTTTGGATCTATATTAAATGTCTTGGGATCCACATCAACGAGAACTGGTTTTAGCTTCAATAAAGAGATGACTTCCACCGTAGCAGCAAAAGTAAAATCTGCGGTAATTACCTCATCTCCTGGGACCAATTGAAGTCCCATTAAAGCGATTTGAAGCGCATCCGTTCC
>Ga0181564_10005220_pt1 | contig 10833 bp, 5 predicted proteins | sample 011ome_24_FD_134512 | JGI IMG/M metagenome (GOLD analysis project Ga0181564, IMG submission 134512) | Coastal salt marsh microbial communities from the Groves Creek Marsh, Skidaway Island, Georgia - 011513CT metaG (megahit assembly) | ecosystem: Environmental > Aquatic > Marine > Intertidal zone... | reverse complement strand
TTCCCAAATAATATTAATCCACATGAAGATCCCGACCCTGACGCTTCTTTTACTGAAGATGTATTTTTCGTTAACCAAAAAGTTAAAGAAGATGATGCTGTGGTTGAGTTTGAGCTTGTATCTTTATTAGAATTAGAAAATGCGAATATACCAGCAAGGGTTGTTTATTCTAACAATTGTCCTTGGGTATATAGGTCTGATATAGGCTGTAGGTATACGGGTAAACCAATATCTGACAATAAAAACAAAAGGTTTGTTCCTAGTGGTTATAATGAAATAATGGTAGGAGAAAATGTTTACTTCGAAGATGAATTTGATGCAGAAGAATTTGCCCCAGGAACTGATTATAATGAATGGACCATTAATAATATTTACTCAAAAGGAGACGTAGTTAAAACAACACCTTTCGATTATGACCCATCCTTAAATCCGTCATCTATTTATGTCTGTGTAAAAGATAATACAAGGTCTAACCCTATATTCGATAGAGAAAGTTGGCGCCTAGATGAATGCGATAAAACTATATGCGGTTGTAGATTAAGGTTCTCGGATATTTCTGCAGAAGAATCTGGCGGGGGAAAAAGGCAAGGTGAAGATTGGATTGAGTCTAATAAAGGTTTGCCGTTTGGGGGTTTTCCTGGAATTGAACCTTATGAGTTTAAGTAATATTGAAAAAAGCGTAATAGCCCACTCAGAATTAAAACCAAACGAGGAAGTATGTGGTTTAATATTAATTGAGCCATCTGGAGAAGTTGTTGTTAAGAGAATAGATAATAAACATCCTAATAAAAAAAATGGATTTTTTATACCTCAATCATTTTTAATTCAACATTTAATAGACCAAACAATTCTTGGAATATATCATACGCACCATAAATCATCAGAGAGACCTTCGATAATTGACATAAAAATGTCGGAAGAGATATGTTTGCCATATTTAATATATAGCCTTAAGACTAAAAAGTTTTTTCTTTATTTCCCCGAATCTTTTGAGCCCAGTGATCTAATAGGAAGATTTTACGTAAAAGGTTTCAATGAATGCTCTTGTATTTTTAAAGATTATTTTAAAAAAGTTTTAGGAATAAATATAACAAAATGGAATAAAAATTACTGGCTACCAGAAGAAGATGATAAAGCAAATAATTTGCTTCTAAAAATACTAAATAAGCATTTAAAAAGAGTTAACACAATAAAGAAACATGACGTGATAGTTTTTGAAATAAAAAAAAACTCAAGATTACATATAGGGATTTATTTAGGGGACGATTTCTTTATCCATCAACCAAAACATCAACTATCTCAAAAACAAATATTAGACGAAAGATGGCAAAGTAAAATAAAATACATATATAGGTATCGATAGTGTAATTAGTTATTAGGAAAAAGGAATGAAAAAAGTTTTTTTACATGGTAAATTAGGAAGCGTTTTTGGAAAAAAATGGGAGTTTGATGTTGAAACACCCGCAGAAGCTTTGCGAGCGCTTTTCGCTAATAATGAAGAATTAGAGCGTTACATCAATAAAAAACAAAAAGAAGGGGTCCACTATGTAATTAAAAAATCAAAATCAGGGAAACCAATCCGAAAAGAAGATTATGAATTAAAAACCCAGAAAGACATTCATATTTTACCAGCACCAGAAGGGTCAATGATGGCACTAGCTGGCTCAATTTTAACAGCTGGTGTTAGCGCTTATATAACTAAAGAGTTATCAAAACTAAATAAAGAAAATAAAACTCTCGAAATAGAAACGAAATCCTTTTCATATAATGGCTCTGAAAATAGATATCAACAAGGTTCAACATTGCCATTAGGTTACGGGCAAATGAAGGTTGGTAGTAATGTAATATCTTCATGTATACTTAACTACGAATACGATTCAGAGGATGGTGACATAGTAAATTTTGATGGAGGTGTATTATGTATAATACCCAATTATTCAAAATATTACCAAGGAAATGTTCTAGGTACAGTAAATGAATTTAATGGAGACCCTAACTTTAGTAAGAATGATCCATTTTACTTATACATAAAATCAAATAAGGCTTCGACTAAGTTCGGAGCAAACGATGGATTATATGGAAATGTCCCACCAACGCCTAACCAAATGCGCGATAAAATCGCTGGAGGTTTTATTGGAACATTAACTTATGATTATAATTTTGGGAAAGGTATAGATTTATCTACTCTTCAAAACTTTCAAGGAGGGAATGGAAATTGGTATCCAAGTAAAAACGACGGAGGAGATAACATCCTTAACGGAATACAAGTAAATAGTACTTCTTTTGTATGTACACAAAGTGTTCCATCTCAACAATGGGAAAGCGCAGAGAATAAGACATTCATACCAATAGAGCAAAGAAATGGTTCATTTTTGGAGGTAGGCTCAAGGTATAAGGGTGGAGTAAAAGAAAATGGTGTGGGTTGGCATAAATTAGAATCGGTTGGTATATATAAATCAATAGATTTAGTTTGCGAAGGACCTATTAAAGGTTTTGTAGACTTAAATAATCAATACCAAGAATTCTCGACAGGAGCTCTTGCAGCCTACGACCCAGACAATCCAGTTTTAAGAAACAATGAAGATGATTATTTGAGAGGGGTTTATTTAAATGACGTACAGGTAAAAGAATTAAATTCGGCAGGTAATGATTCTTATAATTTTAATGAATTTGATATTGATATAGCTTATGATGACAACGGGCTAATAGGTAGTGAAAACCAAAGGCTACTGGAAGATCAATATACGTTTATCGCTAATACTACTGATTATAACGCAAGACTTTACGGTCCAAGAAATTACGATGCAAACGCTATATTTGCAAACACAAAAAAAGAAGAATATGACGCAAGGAAAGTTTACGCTAAGGATGAAGTTGTTATTTTTAATGAAGACCATTATCAATTTAATTCTGGAATAAATCAATATTTTGATGACACATTACTTTATAATTCAGGGGAAGATATTGTTGCGGTCACTGGGGCAGACATTGATAATAAATATTATTTAGCGTCCACTGGTTTTAGTTCTTTCCCTCAATTTAGTGGCGAGTATATAGATATAGACTCTACTACGGAAATCTTTTACGAAGAAAACGATCAAGTGACTATGCCTGTTGACATAGAAGGTGGCGAAGGATATTTCCTAATGGGAAGTAATGCCGATAAATTGATTGGAGTTTTTGATGCTTCTAGAAATTATTCAACAGGAAATCTTGTCAGTGATGAAGACTTTCGTAATCATGTCTTGATGAGTAAATCTAAATCAGGTGGACCTACAAACGATGCCACCCTTTTTAAGATAACTGGAGAATATGTAGCTGATAGTAATTTAGGATTAATGAGCTTCGCATCACCAATAAGCGTCGATGGAATTAATGATCAAGGAACTAATGAATCATACACTTCACCTATATCAAAAGTATTATTAAATACTACAGATCCAGATATACAAAACATAGTAAAGACACGTATTGATGTTACCCCAGAATCCGCAGATGATCTAGAGTATTCATTCTGGGAAAAATTAATTATTAATTCTGTTGACGATATAACTTTAGCGGGTTCACCGATAGACCCATTAACGTTTTTTAGGATATCTGATATATCTTTAGAGATTGAGCCTGATGTAAAAAGTATAAACGAAGAATACTGCATAACACATTCTGTTAAAAATCCTCTTGTTGATCAGGTATATGTAAGTTTAAAGGTGGAGCAGTTATCATTCATATACCCCGGAGATGAAGTTGTTGTAACATTTAAACTTGGCAAGTTAATATCAGCGCTTATAGGAGCTGTTATTGGAGGAGGTATAGCTAATGCTGTGGGGTTTGGAGGTGGAATGCCAGGGCCTACAGTAAACTTTGGTGCTGCAGCTTTTGCGGCTATTGCTGGGGCTATTTTAGGGGCATTACTTTTAGGTGGAGCTAAATTTAAAATTGGAACAAAAATAGAAAACTCGGGAGAGTTATGGCCTAACCGAGCCAAGTTCAGAATAAAATACGGAAATGAAGGTGAAAGATTATATTCAACGGACGTCTATATATATGGAATAGCTACAACCGAATACAATAAAGATATCAGAATATTTCTACCCCCAAACCCTGACAATAAAGATCGAGTAGTTAAAGTTTACAAATTAAACAGAGAAAGAAACCCTGTAAAAGAAGGAGAAATGGCAGCAAGATATAATGAGAGTCTATCTTTGGGGTCAATAACTGAAGTCTCTCCTTATCGATTAAATTACCCTAACTCTGTCGTAATAGGCACTAGGGTAAATTCTAAGGATGTACCATCAATACCTAAAAGAAATTACCATTTAAAGTTAAAAAAAGTGGCAGTACCTTCAAATTACGACTCGGAAACAAGAGTATATGAAGGTAATTGGAATGGATTATTTAAGGGCCAAGATTCATCCACAGACCCGATCCCGGAATCATCTAAAGAATGGAGCGATAACCCAGCATGGTGCTTGCTAGACTTACTTACTAGCAAAAGATATGGAGTCGGTAAGTTTGGCATAAATAAAGAAGACATAGATAAGTGGACTTTATATAGAATGGCTAAATACTGCGATGAGTTAATTCCAACTGGTTATGCGCCAAAATATAAAAAAAGAACTTTTGAGAGAAAAGATGATAAAATTATCGCCCTAACAGGAGAAATATCAGATGAAGACTTCCTTTTAGAATTCTCTAGAGCTGGAAAAATGATGGCTTTATATGGAGATGAAAGAAATGAATCAATTAAAATTTTCTCAATAGATGTTGATAATAAAGAAATTACTTTATTTGATAATGTAAAAAATGAAACAGGAGAATGCGCTGTACAAATAGATTACCCTTTAATAGAACCAAGATATACGATGAATGCATTCATAATGAACCAACAGAATGCTTATAATTTAATTAATGAAATAGCTTATATATTTAGGTCTTATATGTATTGGTCTGGGGGAAAAATTAACTTTTTCCAAGATGAAAAAAAAGAAGCCCTAATGTTATTTTCAAATAACAATATAGAGCAAACTGGTTTCTCGTACTCAAACACTCCAAGGACAAGCAGAACTAACTCTTGTAAAGTTAGATATACAGATAGATATAATAATTTTGACCAAAAAATAGAATATACTGAAGATTCAAGTTCTATAGCGAAAAATAGAATCGTAGAAAGTACTGTAGATGGGTTTGGGATAACATCACAAGCTCAGGCTAAGAGATTATCTCAATTCCTAGTCGCATCTAGTAATTTAGAGACAGAAATAGTTAGTTTTTCCACGTCTATGCTGGGCGCATATTTAAAACCGGGTGATGTAATAGAAATTTTAGATAACAAAAGAACAATAGGTAAGTTTTCAGGGAAAGTTTTATACTCAGATATATCAGAAGATTTTAGTGTTTTGTACCTCAATATAGATTTCCCTTTATCTATAAAAATGCATGAAGATTTTGATATATTAAAAAAAATAACTCTTTATAATTTGACAGGAAATGAAACACTGGAATCCTTAAATGAAAAAACAGAAGTAACTGATGAAGATATTATAAACATCAGAAAGCCTCAAATATTAGAAACTAATATAGGAGACATAGATAATTCTGGAACAATAATTAAGATTTATAATAACCCTTTTGAGTTTGTGCCTGGAGATTTTACTTGGAAACAAGCCATGGATAATGCAGAACAATTAGGGGGAAAGATCGCTGTGATAAAAAACAATGATCACTTAAAAATGATAAAAACAATATTACCAAAAAACGCATCAGCCTGGACCGGTGGCTTTTTTAAGAACATAGATGGAGAATATAAAGTAACATGGAAAAACTACTCAGAAGAAACGAAGACTAATATAAATATTGAAAATTGGGAAACAAACAACCCTTCCGATCCAAAACAAGACACATTTATAGAAATAGTTGGAAGCGATGATTATATAAACCATGGAAAGTGGAAAAACACATCGGGTGATAACACTAAAGGTTACATTATAGAAAAACCATACAATCAAGATTTTTTTGCGGGTTTAGGCAAGATTAAAGGTTCAACTTTTGTGATAGAAGATGATAATAACTTAGCTAATAAAAAAGAATATAAAGTAATGTCTATAGTAGAGAAGTCTAATGGTGTATTTCAAATACAAGCCCAGCAATATAATCGTTTTAAATTTGAGAATATAGAAGAAGATTTATCTTTGAGCGCCCCTCCGAGACCTTTAGTTTTTACAGAAAAATCATTATCTCCTCCTAACGAAATAAATGTAAGTATACTTGAGCCTGAAGCGCCTGAAACTTTATTTGGCTTGAGGGCTGATTGGAAAAAAGATGCTTCTGCAGTTTCCTATAGAATTCAATTTTATAACGGCAAGGAATTAATAAATACTTTTGAGATTGCAAGCCAAAACCAAGAAGATATATCTTTTGAGTTTAGAGATAAAAATATTTTAAGTGAGGGAGATTATTTTGCTAGAATTTATTCGGTCCCAATTTAACCAGATATTAGGCTTAACATTATTCTAGTTTCTTTAGCGGGTATGTCCTCCCATTTTTCTGCATTTTTAATTGCATCGTTTTGATAAATTCCATCGATTTTATCCTGCCACCACTTTTTGATATATTCTTTTCTAAATTCATCAAAAGAATCGCAATTAAGAGATTCTTTCGCTTTCTTCTCTAGTAAGCTAGATGGACTCAACGGGTTACCCGCGCTTTTCTTTGGAGCGGAAATAGATTGACCTGATTCTGACTTATCTATTTCATCGTCACCTACAATGTGAACCTGTAAAAAGTTTCTAACACACCTCACGAAAGCTCTATTGCAAGCTATAGTCTCGAGGAATTTTGTAGCAAAACTACTTGTATTATTTAAGGTAGCATTCGCCATATCTTGGAAAGCTACAGGTTCACCAAAGGTTTCATAGTTGGGCAAGAAAGTAACCGTGCATATAACAGAAACATGATCTTCTTCGCATTTTACTACATCATACGATACATCTGAAAAACCTCTTAGTTTTGCTAACTCTTTAATTCCACTGAGCTTTATTAATAATTGATAGTCGGATAGCCCCTCAATTGACCTGGGCATATCTTTACCTCTAGATTGAAACCAACTTTTATTAGGGAATAAATGCTCTTCACCAACCATTTCTCTCCAGTTAATGGATCCATCTTCATTGAAGCTATACTGTATATTTTTAAGTAAACCATTCTCATCTCTACTAAAAAGATTAGGTCCTGCTGAATTGTCGATGTTTTTTTCTTCTACTTTTACGTTATTTTTTGATTTTGCCATGATTATATATATTCATATGCTCCACTTCTTCCCAGAAATCTTCTGAATCTATTAATTCTTGATGATTTTTGGTTTTTATTATATTTAATTTCCATGCAGCTTTACTGTAGTATTCTTTATTTTTAGATATTAGTGTTTTATTACTATGATAGTATGTATTATTGCATATATCTTTGGCAAAGTCAAGGTCTTTTTTAGTAGGACAAGAATATTCATCTATAACATAATCAAAAAACTTAAACCTAAGGTCTGATATATTTTCAGAACTCTTACATATTAAAGAGAAATGAGAATTGATTTTGGAAAGATCATCGATGTACTTGGGTTTAAACTTATCATTAATAAATATAGTCATGCCCGCTATATTCTCTTTATACTTCTCGATTAAACCAAGGTCAAAAGGTTTATCTATCATTAAATTAACTTTTTTAGACAACCAATAAGGTAAAGCCTCTTCTAATAATCCGTAATCGCAGCGCAGGTTGACTACTTTATTTAATTCCAAATTCTTGTCAGGAATAAAATCTGGAACAACCTCTAGTATTTTATTGTTATAATAACAACCTATGTTTATAGTGCAAAATTCTTTTAAATCATGCTTAATGTTTAAAAATGAAAAAACAGATTTAGCTATTGATTCAGGTTTAATCTCATTTATTCTTTTCTCGTATTCTTGAAAAGAAAAAGAGGGTTTAATTTTTGAGAAATCAGGGGTTATTACCTTTAGTTTATTTTTACTAGACCATACAGGCTGAATACACTGCGGGTATATATTAGAATATAGCGCAACACATGGAATATTATAAAAATTAGCTAGATGAGAAAATAAATTACCAGAACCAAGGTGCATTTTAGAGTTCTTAATTATATGAAATATATGTTTATAAGACACACCTGATATAGATTTAGAAAACAAACCCGAAGGTTTTTCTTCTGGCTCGCAAATCTCTATAATTTCATAACCTTGATCTCGTAACGGTTTTAATGTTAATTCAATAAAAACCTCCCAATAATCATAATAACAAGCGTTTGTTTTTTCGCTAGGAGTATAAAAAGTAATATATCTATCATTATCGATAGGAAAAAAATGATCATATATGACTGGCTTGTCATGATGAACCCCTAATGATTTTCCGTATTCTTGTAAAAGATGACTCATGTATTATTAGTTATTGGATATAAGTTATTAATATCTTCTCCGTTATGGGTATAGCTTAATACTTTCTGGGTTGAAATCGTAGGAAAAAAAGCAATAGAGAAATAGCCAGGGCGACTACCTTCACCTTCTAAGAATAAACAAGAATCTATCTGCTCCGAATAAGGCAAAACTTTATGCACGTCAGGGTTATCTTCTATTAAGTCAAAAAATTTAGGCTGAGTAAATACATATATATCTTTATTTTTATAAGTATCTTTTAAGTTAGAAATAAAAGAATTAATCATGAAGACATCTACCGCGCTTCCAGGTAAAACAATAGCTAAGCGAAGAGAAGGATCGTCTCCTGATAATAAAGAATCTAAATCTAAAACGTTTTCAATTTTAGAATTCTCTTTAGAGGCTACCTGTTTAAAGAAAGCTAATATTTTTTCTCTAGAAATTCCTTCGGATATTTTTTTCATCCAATGAATGTGCCCTTCGTCATAATCAGGATCCACGTCCATTTTTAAAATATTACTATATATGTCGCACAACCAACTTGAATCATCCTCGATATTAGGCGGCATATATTCTGGGTCTCTTAATTTTTCAGAAAAGTCAAAATCCCATTCGCAATAATCCATGTTATCTAATATAGATTCTAGTTTATTACCTATAACATTCGTGGAGTAATTATCTAATATGAATTTTCTAGCTTTTTCACCCATTAAAGATCTTTCTTCTAGGGGCATTTCGTAAACCTTCTGTAGTTGGTTTGATATACTAGAAGGTATGGTACTAGCTTTAATGAATTGCGTTCCAGGCTCTCTATATTCAGCCCATTCTAAAGGCAGCCCCCCGCTTTCTTCTGAGGCATGCTCTTCTCCACAACTATAGTTAGTGGTTAATGTTATGAGCTCACATAATTTAGCTTCTTGTATGGGTATTTCTTGCCCTCCAGAAGTAAAAGGATGACAATAAACATCGAGTAAATTATAAATTTCATTGAGTTGATCCTCTGAAACACCGTTCGAAACGCTAGTGGTGCTTTGAGTATCTTTAGATCCACAAAATTTACAGGCTTGTTTTTCTCCGGAAAATGGTTTTATTTGATAACGATTACATTCAGAGCAGTAATAGGTGGTTAATACATCAAGATTAGATATTTTTTTCTCACTGATTAATCGAGGTATATCCCAACCTTCTGACCAGCTTGTATGTAATAATAATTTAGTATTAAGCGATGGATTGTTGTTTTTAAATTGTAAAAATCCATCCAATAAATTAGGAACACTTTTCCTTAATTGATTTCTAAAAACAAACCCAATAAGGAAACAATTACTATCTATTAAGTTTTCAGATCTTAATTCAGCTACTTCCTCCTGGCTTAGTTTAAAGAAATTAGAGTCATCAACTATTCCGTGAAGCGTTTTCACGTGATTAAACCCCTGTTTCTTCATTTCTCTTTCTGCGAATCCCGCCCAAACATAATAGTTATCGACATGTTTGGCCGCTTCTAAAGCTAGAGGTAGGATTGGTTCTGAATCTAGTGTTGTCCAAATCATTGAGTTTATCTTACTCCACCACTTCCTCTCCCAATACTTATTAAAAGCCCAAATATCTTCGGCGCCTATATAGATATCAGGCTTAAATTCTTTTATTAATGAGTCTATAGTTTCAGATCCGTAACCAGCAGACCTCCAAACACTAGGATCTTTTTTAAGAGATTCTATTTTAGCTCTATCGTCAGGTAAAGTTCCCACACATTTCCATGGAGATTTTGATAAAGGGTGATAAGATTTAGTAAATCCATTAGCAGCTTCTATTATTTCATACTTCCCTGTACCGTATAAATACTTTAATACGTTTTTAGCATTTTTACCAAAGCCCGTAAAAGCCTTACAGTGATTACTATGAAAAAGTATTTTCTTCTTTTTATCCATCAAATGGTTCTGTGTAAGATTTATCAAATCTGTGACGATAAATCCTGTCTAGAAGTCCTTTAAGAAATGTTACTATACAAGTACATTCGCCTGGCTCTAAAGATAGTTTGAATAACGCTCCTCCGCTTTTAGATATGGTAAACCCGAACGCTGGAATAGTTTGCTTTGACTCGACGAAATCTTTTGTTTTACTATCATAACTTTTAATTGTAGAAACTTTATCCCATGGGGTTAGCTTTATTGTTGTTTTACTGTCTCCACTTTTGTGAAATGTTGCCCATTCATATCTATTGGTTATCGCGCTGATGATTGCGCCACATTCAAATTCGTTAAACTTAACAGTTACTGTTTTTTCTGGGTTACTAGAGTTCCCTTGAAATGTACCCGATCCATTATTCCAAGAGTACTGAGCTATCGCATTAGTAAACAATACAGGCTCCCCGCTTTTTTTATCCCTACCTATCGAG
>Ga0181564_10005218_pt1 | contig 10836 bp, 5 predicted proteins | sample 011ome_24_FD_134512 | JGI IMG/M metagenome (GOLD analysis project Ga0181564, IMG submission 134512) | Coastal salt marsh microbial communities from the Groves Creek Marsh, Skidaway Island, Georgia - 011513CT metaG (megahit assembly) | ecosystem: Environmental > Aquatic > Marine > Intertidal zone... | reverse complement strand
TCCCGCCCCCTTCACCTTTAACCTCGCAGCCCAACCTGCCAACCATTCGGGGGTTTTGATCGATTGGGGGGACGGAAGCGCCCTGCAAAACGTGGGCAACTGGGACGGTGCTTCTTCCATCCCACACGAGTACAATCCCGACAAGTGGCAGACCTACACCATCCGGGTCGTCACCAATGCCTGCCCGGGAGGCACAGAAGGCATCCTCGTCTACGAGCCGGAGAACCCGGGAGCGGCATTGGTTTATGGCAACAACAACTCCGGTTGTGCCCCTTTTGACGCCTACCCGAAAATTGACATCAACCTCGCCTTCAGCCCGACTTGGAGCTTCAGCCTGGATTGGGGAGACGGTTCCCCTGCAGATGAATTCACCATGGAAGACGTCCTGACGGACCCAACCTATGATACCCTTCGTTTCAGCTCAAGTGTAGGCGACGAGATTTTCCGCATCCTCGGTGCAACGCACGTCTACGACGCCCAAGCTTGCGGCTCCGGTGCGTGCGACCACACCTTGACACTCACCTATTCGAATTTCTGCTCCGTTCGCGGATCCAATACGCCTTACGTTCCGGGAGAAACCATCGTGGGAACAGGCTACAAGCAAACCACCCTTCCCAATGCCTTCCTCACCTGGGATGTAGACGAAGCCGAAGTGGAAGTGGCAGACCCCGTGCTCTGCTGGCCAGAGAACCAGACCACTGTGAGCAATGGGGCTTGCCCGAATTGCTGTGCCGCTTCAGAAGGAAACAACCTGGCTGGCAACGGAACCATCCGAACGGAACGCTGGAATTTCGGAGCGGCAACCTACATCGGCACCGGCCCGGATCCCACCAACTGGATCGATTGGGGCGCCGACTGCGCGAGCGAACAGGACCACCTCCTGTCCTTCCCCGGTCCGGGCATCTATACCGTAACGCTGTACACACAGAACCACTGCGGCGTGGACAGCGTAACGCAAGAAATCATGGTCACTCCCCCTCCAACAGTGGAAGTGACTTCTGACATCACAACCCTTTGTCCGGGCGAACCCTTCCAGTTCGAAACCGTGGCTTGGGCATCAGACCCTCCCCTGACAGCGGAAGACCTGAGTTTCAACTTCACTTACGGAGACGGGGCGTTCTCCATGACCATCCCCATTGTGGGCGGACTCATTCCCTTCGAGGGCATTCCGTCCCAGCCCGGGCACGTCTACGACGCAGCAGGTTCATACAATGCTTCCGTCCAGGTCTTTCCCACCCTCGCTCCTCTCTGCTTCGGAACAGATGCCATTCCAGTATCGGTTCTGGTGCCTCCCACCGCCGATTTCACGCTGCCCGAAGACACCTGCGCGCTTTCGGCCACAGTCCAACCTGATGATGCCTCAGTGGGCGCACTGGACTACACCTGGAGCCTCGATGGATCCGGCGTCATTGGCACGGACCCAACGGCACCTGCAGTCCCGCTGAATGGAGCGGGCGACTATACCTTCACCTTGGAAGTGGCCTCTGCCAATGGCTGCACAGACAGCCGAAGCCGCACGTTCACCCTTGCCGGAGTGCCCGAAGCGGCCTTCAACTCCGAGCCCGCCTGTCTGGGCAATCCCGTGGCGCTGGACGGCGGTCTTTCCATCACCGACGTGACCCAAGGTGGCCCCATCACCCAATATGCCTGGAACGTCGAAGGAACCGACCTGGCCGGTGAGACCACCTCCTTTGTTTCGGAAAATGCGGGCTCCATTCCCGTCACCCTCACCGTTACCACGGCTTCAGGCTGTTCGGATGAGACAACGGAATTCGTTCAAGTCCTTCCCAAACCAGAAGTGGAATTGGCCACACCGGACACCATCGGATGCAGCCCCTTCAACTTGGCGCTTGAGGCCAGTGACACCACGGGCAGTGTTGCCTCCTCGGCACTGAGCTGGTATTTCGGTCACGGTTCATCCAACCAGCTCGATGCAGACGGCACACACACCTGGCCACCAAACAACGGAGACGACACCCTGCATTACACCGTGCTGGTAGAAGCGGGAATCGGCACATGCAGCGATACGGCATCCCTCACGGTTTCTGTTGCCCCCGCTCCGTTTGTTCAGACCAACGGTGGCGATGTCTGCAGCGGCACACCATTTGATTTCGAAGGGAATGCCTTCAACCTGGGAGGAGAAGGACAATGGTATTGGGAGGTGGACAATGTTTGGTCCGAGGCCGCACAGGATTATGGAACCATCACCAGCAACTTCGAAGGTTTCTCCTACACCTTCGTCAATCCCGACGGCTTCACCGACACGGTCACCGTTGACTTGTCCGTGACGCGGGCCAATGGCTGTGCCGCCACCGATGCGGTCGCCTTGCTGGTCCGACCTGCATTCACCCCGCAGGTGGAAGACGCCTCAGGTTGCGCACCCCTGGCTTTTTCGACTCCATTCCAAGGAGCACTCTCCATGGACTGGGACTTTGGAGACCTTGCGAATCCAGGTCCCGATGGCGCTACAGCCCACCTCTACAATACGCCCGGTACGTACACCGTAACCGGACAAGGAACGAGCGTTTTTGGGTGCAATGGATCCAATCAGGCGACCATCGAAGTCTACGAGAGTCCCACGCCCACCCTCTCGGCACAAGATGCCTTGTGCGCTCCGGAACCTGTAATGCCCCTGCGTTCAGATGCCGCCACCGACGGAGCCTCCTCGTGGAGTTTACAAGTGGACCTGGGTACCATCTACCCGTGGAACGGTGCGGTGGATACCGTGTTGCAACTGGCGCCAGGCAACCACCTGTTGACCCTGATGGCAAGCAATGACGAGGGGTGTACCGCAGAAGCGAGCACCACCGTTCTCGTCCAGGAAGAAGTCACAGCAGAATTCAACCTCCCTGCTGGCGGATGCGAGCCCATCCCCTTCAGCGTCAACAACGTCAACCTCTCTCCCGGTGCCATTCCCACCTGGATCATCGACACGCCATTCGGTACGGACACCGTAACAGGAGGAACGCCGACCGCTCCAGATTGGATCGCAGCACCTGGGTCTCCCGGCATGGCGGGCATTCCTGCTACCTACGGCATCGTTCTCCATGCATTGGATCCGCTGACCGGATGCTCAGCAACCGCATCGGATTCCATCTCCGTGCAACCCCAACCGGTGGGCCAACTGACCATAGATGGCCTGAGCGGTTGTGATGTCATCGCCACGTTCACTTACTCCGGAACGGCGGACACCTTGATCTGGGATTTCGGTGACCCTTTTACCCCAGAACAGGAAACAAGCACCCAGGCCCAAATCTCGCACGCCTACCCAAACCCATTGGGAACGGGTTATTCCACCATGGCTACGGTGACCGCATTTTCTTCAGGGTGTGCGGACCAAGACGAAGTGACCCTCAACATTCCCGCCCTGCCTGTGGCTGGCTTTTCCCTGCCGGATACCCTTTGCCTCGGCGAAGGACTCGAGCTGGTCAACCTCTCCACGGGCATCCCCCTCGGTTTGGGAACGGCCGGAAACGCATGGACCTGGACCTTGGGAAACGACACTTTGGTCGGGTTCGAACCAACCGCTCCCGCCATCGACACCGCCTTCCTTTCGTCCGACCCGCTCAGCAATGCCTTGCTCGACATCACGCTGAATGTGGTCCACCCCGAGAATGGGTGCAGCGACGTGACCTCCACACAGGTGGTCGTCCTCGGACAGCCCCAGGCCAGTTTCATACTGACACCCGATGTGGTTTTTGATGCCCCGTATATCGCCAACATCATCGACCTGAATCAAGGGCCTGCGGGCATGACCACCACATGGCAGGCGGAAGGCGACGGTGAAATTGACCTGACCGAAGGCACCATTGCCTGGGATGACGACGCATATGGCACCCATGTGGTCGAAGTGACGTTGGACAATTACGGCTGCAGCGATTCCTATGCCACGGCCATTACCCTCGTACCCCCACCCCCGGCCATAAGCTTCGAGGGCGACACCACAAGCTGTGCCCCCCTTCAAGCTGTATTCACGGCCATTCCCGAAAGTGCCGTCGACAGCCTCGTCTGGTCATTTGGCGAAGGCACAACGCGCACGATAACGGAAAACCTGACCGAAACCGTAGGGTTCAACTACTACGAACCCGGCACGTACGAGGTGTGGATCACCGCCTATGGCCCCGGTGGGTCCGCCATTTCGGAGTCCCATACGGTGGAAGTCCTGGAGCAAGTCAATGCCGGCTTCACCATGTTCCCCGACGAATGCATCGAGGTAGGAGACATCCTGGAATTGACCCCCAATTTCGCCTATGACAATGCCACTTACACATGGCAATTCGGCGATGGTGCCACCGTATCCTCTCCGGAAGGGAGCATTGTCACCCACACCTACCTCTCCTCGGGCGACCCCTCCATCACCCTGGTCATCGAAAACGCGCTCTGCACGGACAGCACGGAACGGAGCACCTGCGTCATTGAATTCCAAGGAGGTACAGTGGGTGTCCCTTCGGCTTTCACACCCACTTTCGGCGGGGACGGGACGGGAGCCCAGGCTTACGCAGACGACGACTTCCGGGACAACGATGTCTTCTTCCCCCAGATTCAGGGCATCCCGGTAGCGTACAGCTTTACGGTGTACAACCGTTGGGGCGAGCAAATCTTCAGCACATCTGAACCCAATATTGGATGGAATGGCCATTTCCAAGGGAAAATGTGCAAGCAAGACGTTTATGTATGGCGCGTGGCGGCAGTCTTCCTCGATGGAACTTCCGTGGAACAGGCCGGTGATGTGACCCTGATCAGACGATGAAATTCATGAAGCATATCCGATGGGCCGCACCTGTTCCGTGCACCCTGCTCCTGTTGCTCCTCACAACGGGTCAGGAAGCCCATGGCCAGGACGCTCAGCTGACGCAGTTCTACGCTGCTGCTACCCACTTGAATCCCGCCTTTGCCGGGGGCACCCTTGAGAATCGGGTAAGCTTCCATTACCGCAATCAATGGCCGGGAATACCGGGACGCTTCGTCACATACGGTGCCGCCTATGACGTATTCATCCCCAAGATCAACAGTGGCATCGGTGTCATTTTCTCTTCGGATGAAGCCGGCACCGGCGCCCTTGGCACCAACGCCTTTGCCTTTCAATACAGCTACGAAGTACCCTTGGGCGACAAACTCTCGTTCCGACCCGGGTTGCAGTTGGGTTGGAGCAGCAGGGGACTGCTGAATTGGCAGGACCTGGTGTTCGGCGACCAACTGAACCGCGGAACCGCGGGTGGAGGCGCCACGGCCTCGCTGGAAGGCCTGCAAAATTTCCAGCTCGTCAGGAACTACTTCGACGTGGCGGCAGGCGGCGTCGTTTACGGCAAGAAATTCTGGTTGGGCATGAGCAGCCGCCACCTCAACAGCCCGTCGGAAAGCCTGACGGATGCCACGACGGCACCCGTGCCCATCTGGTTCAGTGCCCACGGCGGCGTGCGCATTCCCTACACCAATGGCCCCACGGGGTCCAACCAAGACCTCTTGATTGCCGCATCCTATCGTTCGCAGGGCACATTCGATCAGATGGACTTCGGATTCAGCATGGACAGTCCTTTCCTCACTTATGGCATCTCCTATCGGCAGATGCTGATGAAAGGCGCCCCGGACGGCGCTCCGAACCACGACGCCATCTCGCTCCTGCTCGGTCTCACCGAAGAGAACTTCCGCGTGGGATACAGCTATGACATTACGGTTTCCACCTTGGGATGGGGCATCTCCGATGGCGCACACGAGCTGACCCTCAGCTATGTCTGGAGGACTCCCAGCCACTTGCGCACCAAGCCACACCGTGTCCTGCCCTGCGCGGAATTCTAAAGGGAATCAACCGGCTTCGACAGGGAGCACATTGACTTCCCGCTCGAGCGCAACCCCGAACCGAGCATGTACATCGTCCTGCACATCCTTGGCCAAGGTGAGCAACTCGGAACCCTTGGCTCCTCCTTTGTTGACCAGCACCAAGGCCTGCCGATCATGGACCCCATGCGTTCCTCTGTCATGGCCTTTCCAACCTGAGCGGTCGATGAGCCAACCAGCCGCCAACTTCACCCCACCGGGCGCTGGGTAATGGGGCATGTCGGGGTGCTTCTCCTTGAGGGTCCGGGCCACGTCGTCCGCAACCACCGGGTTCTTGAAAAAACTGCCCGCATTGCCCAAAACGGCCGGGTCGGGCAATTTGCTCCGACGGATCCGAATCACGGCATCGGATACATCCCTCGGAGTGGGCTCCTGAATTTTCATTTCCTCCAATTCCGAACGTATGGCCCCATAGTCGAGGCGCAAAGCCGGTGATTCCAGCAATTCGAACGTCACGGAAGTGATGATGAACCTGCCTTTTAACGCCCGCTTGAAGACACTTTCACGGTAACCGAATGCACAATCGGAATGAGAGAATTGAGTGGCCTCCCCGGTGCTCACATCGACGGCCTCCAAGGACGCGAACCGCTCTTCCAGCTCCACGCCATAGGCCCCGATGTTCTGCATGGGGCCGGCACCCGTGCTGCCGGGAATGAGCGACAAGTTCTCCAGTCCATACCACCCGCGCTCCAGCGCCGTCATCACAAACGCGTGCCACGGAACGCCGGCACCTACTTTCACCCGGATCCGACCTCCCTCTCGACTGAGTTCTTCCACCCCTTCCATCGCTGTCCTCAGCACCAAACCGGGCAAATCAGCGGCCAGCAACACATTGCTCCCGCCCCCCAGCACATGCAAGGGAACCTCCTTGGAACGCTGCCACTCCAAAGCCTCGCGCACCTCCTCAACAGAAGTGCAGGACACGAAGTGCTCGGCGCAGGCCGGCAATCCAAAAGTGGTGAGCTCCGCGAGGGAGCGGTTACGTTCCATCAACACGTTCCGAATTAACGGCAACCGAGCGTCCATATTCCCAAGGTCACCCGAGGCGTTTCAACCGCTCAATGTGGCGTACCTGCTGCTCGTATTCCGCCTCCCCCATCGAAACCAATGCTCCGGAAGCCAACCGGTCTTCCAACGCTGCGACATGCAGGCGGTCGGCATACGTTTTGACCTCCATTTCATAGCGCTGATAATGCCCCCCCATGCGCTGATGTTCGACCCAATGTTCCGGGGAAAAAAGGGCGTAGAGGGTGTTGCCGTCCGGTGTTGCAAACCACCGGGGGTATGACGATGCGGACATGGGTACAAATTAAACTGCGGGATGGCTCCGATTCCCGAACTTCAGGCCATGCATCCTACCCTCGGCATCTCACCCTTTGTATTGCGCCATTGGCTGCTCTGCATCTGCTGTCTGCCCATCGCATTTTCGGCTTCGGCACAAGATGACGACCGCGGCTACCGCGTAGCCATAGGCGATCCGGTTCCCGACTTCGAATTGACAGACCTCCAAGGTCGGACCTGGTCCAAAGCATCCTTGATGGGACAGGTTTACATCCTTCAGTTCACGGCCTCGTGGTGCGGCGTTTGCAGAAAGGAAATGCCGCACCTTGAGTCCAGGGTATGGCAAAGGTTCCAGTCCCAAGGCCTCCAACTTCTGGGTGTGGACTTGGACGAGCCTGCGGAAAAAGTGCAGGGCCTTGTGGACGATACGGGAGTAACCTATCCGATATGCTTGGACCCCGGAGGCATCCTGTTTGGCAAAGTCACGGTACCCAAGGCAGGTGTGACGCGCAATGTGGTCGTAGGGGCTGACGGAAACATCGCCTTCCTGACGCGGCTGTTCAACGAAGAAGAATTCGAAGCGATGATCGACGTCGCTGAAGCATTGCTGGAGGAAAAATGAAGGGGGACTTTGATTCAAGAAGGAAGGAGGCCGAAACCCTCTATGCGGAGAAGCAATGGGCGGATGCCGAATCGCGCTTCACTTCCCTGCTCGACGAGATGGAATCCGATGGGGATCTGATCCACGATCGCGCGGTCTGCATTTTCCAGCTCGGCAGGACCAAGGAAGCCCTGCAGGAGTTTGATCGGGCCGTGCTGCTCAACCCGGACAATCCATACCGCTATGCCTCCCGGGCCTGGATCCGCGCCGCCATGAAAGATGTGGACGGTGCCATTGAAGACTACAAAAAGGCCCTCGAACTGGATCCGGACGACGCCATCGCATTGAACAATCTAGGACTGCTCGAAGAGCAATACGGAATGCGCAAATCAGCGCAGGAACGCTTTCGGCGCGCAGACACCCTCATGGGCATCCTCAAAGACGCAGGTGTCGACCCCCCCGAGCCGCAGGATTCGCAGCCTTCTTCCCCAGATGCGAAACGGGCAGAAGAAGACCCGCCCAAAAACAGCCTGTGGCGGGAAATGGGAGCGGTGTTCACCAACCCCTCACGGCGCAAGGAATTCCTCGCCTTCATCCGCAACGGTTTCCGCGCATGATCAGGGAAGGCGATTTCCTGCACCGGATCATCGAGCGGCTTCGGCAAGAAACCTTCTCGGACTGGGGCAACATCACCATCCTCTTGCCCGGACGCAGGGCGGGACGGAAGTTGACAGAGGCCCTCAAATCCGAGATGCCACCGGGCCATTGGTTGCCGCACATCACCACTTTGGGGGAATGGAGCAGCGCACAGCTGGGCCTGCACGTGCCCGGCAAGGTGGAACTGCTCGTCGAACTGCAAGAAGTCGCCGAGAACCTTCGCCTGAAACACAAGCTTCCAGAATGGGGTTCCTTTGACCGGTTCCAACCCTGGGGTACAGCTGCCCTCGCTGACTTCAACGCACTGGACCACCACCTCATCGACGTCCGGCAGGCCTTTCGTGACCTACGCAACATCAAGGACATCGAAGCGTGGAGCTTTGACCGACCCCAACTGACGCCTGGACAGCTCGCCTTCCTTGACCAATGGAACGCACTGTACCCCCTGCACAGCGCCTTTCACGAGCACCTTCAGCAACACGGGTCCACCACATCCGGAATGCTCGCCCGCCTCATGGCCACCGATGAGCATGCCCTTTCCGCGGTATCCGGTCCGGTGTGGATGGCAGGTGCCAACGCCCTCACCCCTGCTGAGCACAAAACCGTGGAACGGCTGGTTCGCATGGGCCACGGCGAGTGGCTTTGGGATACGGACCGCAGCTACGTCTCCGATGGACAAGAAGCCGGCAGGTTCGTCCGACAGATCGTAGAACGAAGCCGGTGGGACTCCCTTCCCCATCCCATGCGGGACGCGACGGAATCCAGCTCGGGTGCCACCCGGGAATGGAACCTCATCACTTGCAGCTCCCGCACCATGCAAACCCAGTACGTTCGGGCGCAATTGGAAAAAGGGGAGCACCACGGAGATCGAACCGCCGTCATCCTGCCCGCCTCGGACATTGCCCCTCCCCTTTTGGCCGCCTTGCCGCCAGATACGGGAAAGGTCAATCTGACCATGGGCGTTCCCCTGGACAAAACGCCCTTGCGCAGTTTTCTTCACCTGCTCTTCGGACTGCACGGCGACCGGGGAAGATTGCATCACCAGCGGCTGTGTGGCCTGCTCGCCCATCCCCTGACGCGAGCCCTGCAGCCTGCAGCCTGTCAAAAGCTGAGCGCCCTGACCCGATTCTGCGCCAAGCACACACACATCCGCCTGACCCCTCAAGATCTAGAATCCTTTCCCGAAGTGAGCGCAATGCTCCAACCCTGGTGGGAGGGATGTGCCGCCGCAAAATCCGAACGCCACGATGGTACCGCCACCGTGCTGTCCCAGGTGGCGCGGTGGACGGACGACCCTTCGGGCAAAATGCCCCGCGACCCTTGGCTCGCCGCCACATGGATGGGCTTTCGCGACATTGTGGCGCTCCACGAAAGGAGCATCGCGCGCACGGGCATCCCTCCGGACGTCAAGGAGACCCGCACCCGTTTCCTGCAGTGGATGGCCCGTCAATCCGTAGACCTGTCGGGGGAACCCCTTCAAGGGCTTCAGGTCATGGGACTGCTCGAAAGCAGGGGACTGGATTTCGATGAAGTCTTCATTCTGGATGTCAATGAAGGCACCCTTCCGGACGGCACACCGCCTCCCACCTTCATGCCCCTGGATCTGCAACGCTCCATGGGACTCCCGGGAAGGCCCGAGCGGGACGGAATCTTCTCTGCCTACCTCCACCGATTGCTGCACCGCTCACGGAAAGTGCACCTCCTCCACGTAGGTGCTGACCTCGGCGACAGCGGCACGGAACCCAGTCGATTCCTCGGCCAGCTTGAGGCATGGGCCAAGGCTTCCTCGCCAGGCGTCACCCTGCACAAAGCACTCTGGTCCACCCCTCTCCCCGATCCTGCCCCGCTTGTTCCAGCACTGGGATGGAGCGATGACGCCCAAACCTCCATCGACCGAATGCTCAAAAAGGGCATCAGCCCTTCGGCTTTGAATCAGGCGTTGAACTGCGAGCGTCAATTCCACTACCGCTATGTACTCGGCCTCGGCGAGGCGGACACTGTGGAAGAGCACCTGGAGGCGAGCACCATCGGCACCATCATCCACTCGGCCGTGGAGGAAGGGTTGAAATCCACCGTGGGCCGCGTTTTGCGGCGAGAAGACCTGAAGCAGTTGGCCGCTGAAGTGGAACCCCGCCTCGTAACGGCCCTCGCCCAGGAGAAGGCGGGAGCGCAGGCCGATACCGGTGAGAACGTGCTCGTTCTCCGCATGGCCGCTGCCATGGTCGGCCGTTGGGTGCGGGACGAACTGCAGGAATGGCGGGATGACACCACGGTCACCATCACGGGGTTGGAAGAGTACATGTCCCGCTCCTTCCCAATCGACGGAGGGCGAAACATCACCTTTCACGGATTGGCAGATCGCGTGGAAGTCCACAGAGGCCCCGGCGGTGAAGTATGGCAAGTGGTGGACTACAAAACCGGCAAAGTCGAAGGAAAAGACCTGAAGCTCAATGCGAAATGGC
>Ga0181564_10005201_pt1 | contig 10857 bp, 5 predicted proteins | sample 011ome_24_FD_134512 | JGI IMG/M metagenome (GOLD analysis project Ga0181564, IMG submission 134512) | Coastal salt marsh microbial communities from the Groves Creek Marsh, Skidaway Island, Georgia - 011513CT metaG (megahit assembly) | ecosystem: Environmental > Aquatic > Marine > Intertidal zone... | reverse complement strand
TATGCTCTCCAGGATGACCTTGGTCCTCTTATCGTTCTGGTTCAGCCCATCCACCATGCCGTCGATCTGATCGAGCAGGCGCGAACACCGCGTGGCGGTCTGAGGCAGGTCCTTCGCCGCGTCGATGCGCGCCTGGACCTCGCTGCACATCGCGTGGATGGCGCGGCCGAGGTCCACCGTCAGCGCGAACAGGACGTCCGCCATGGTGCTTCAACGCTCGAGCGGAAAGTCGTCTAAAAGCGGATGCCTGTCGTTGTTGAATGAAAGAATTATCGATCGAACAATTGAAGAATAACGTTATGCGGGCGCGCGACGCCGCGACCGAGAGACGAGAGTACAAAACAGGTCACTCCTTCTTCGCGGTCCGACTTCGAGGGAACCGAGCGTGCAAGACGTCGGAGGCGCGCGAGGTAGAGTGACTGGGCACGAGCGTTCGGGGAGGGATGCGGAGATGACGCATGCGTGTGTATTTTGAGGTGATTTTCCGCGATTTTCCGAGATGCAGGTTTACGCACGACGGTCTATATATCAACCCAAGAGTCGCGAGCCAGGTCTAAAACTCAAGAGCAGCGAGCCCCCCGGCCGGGCTTCGCTCCGGCAAATTGCGAGCCAGGCTGCCAGGAGCCACTCCTTTCATATTTGGAGCCGCGGCCCAACGACGTGCAACGAAAAACGAGCGTGCCGTGTCGCACTGTTCCCGGCGCGGTGGTCGCGTGGGCGGACGACTCGCGCTTCTCGCGTCGACGAGTGGCCGACGCGAACGAACGGAGGAATCGCGAGGGGACGAAGGCGGTCACCTCGGTTGAGCAGGGCGCACTCGGGGGCGCTCGGGAGCGAGCGAGATGAAGGTCACGTCGTTGAGCCTTTGGAAATGGAACGGGGACAACGTCGAGCCGACGTGCCTGGGTAAGGCAGAGGACGTCGCCGAGTTCGGCTACTTCCAGCGCGGTAGCGTGCGCGAGATGCTGACGTTTATCTCGCGCACGATCGTGAAGCGCACGCAGCCCGGGCAGAGGCAGAGCGTGGAGCAGGATCAGTACCTCGTGCACGTCTCCAACCGCAACGGGCTCGTGGCCATCGCGGTGATGGACAAGGAGTACCCGAGCCGCTCGGCGTTCTGCGTGCTGGGAAAGATGTGCGACGACTACGTGGAGAAGGTGGTGGGCGAGGCGTGGCGCACGGTCACCGAGGACGACGCGCGGGGCGACGCGATCCTGGCGGACGCGATCGTGCGGTACCAAGATCCCATGGAGGCGGACAAGATCCTCAAGATCCAGCGCGAGCTCGACGAGACCAAGGTGGTGCTGCACAAGACCATCGACTCCGTGCTCGCGCGCGGCGAGAAGCTGGACAACCTGGTGGACAAGTCCACAGACCTCTCGCTGGCGTCGCAGATGTTCTACAAGCAGGCTAAGAAGCAGAACCAGTGCTGCACGATGATGTGAGCGAGGCGGGGACGAGACGTCGACGTCGCGCCCAACCGTCGCGCCGGCGCGACGACGCGCTCGAGACTAAATGCTCACTCCCCCGTGCGCGCGCGGTCGCGGCGCGAACGATTTTTGATTTGATTCGCACGACATCCACAGACTGACGTACGCACGTATACGTCGCGAAAGCGCTCTCACGCCGGCTTTCGCGCGAAACTCACGCTGATGTTCTCTCGACGAGCGCGTCGTAGGCGTCGTAGCACTTTTTGAACGCCGCCTCGGCGTCGCGCTTGGCGGCGGCGCCGGCGTGGCGGTCCGGGTGCCACTTCATCGCCGCCGCGCGCAGCGACGACTTCAGGAGCGTTTTGTCCAGTGCCACGCCAGGCGCGATCCCCAGCGCCGAGCGGTCGGGACACGTGACGAAGGCGTCGCGCGACCGGTCGTCGTCGTCGCCTCCGCGGAAGGTTTCTGAACTTCGCGCGCGCGCGCGCGCGAAGTCCTCGAACCGAAAGCTCCGTTCGAAGCCCTCGTTCGCGCTTTTTCGCGCCCCCACCCTACCCCTCGCCGCGGCAAAACGAAACGCGCGCCAAAACGCGTCCGCTTCGCCAAACCCTCGCTCTTCGTGCCAGTCGACGGGATCGTCGTCGCGAGACGTCTCGCGACGGCGGCGAGACGTCTCGCGACGACGCGACGATTTCGCGTCGCCGCGCCGGTGCTTGTACTTGACCCCGCGCGTCCCGCCGCCCTTGGGCGCGCCCGAGCCTAACCCTCCCGCGCCGCTCCCTGATCGCGTCGTCTTCGTCTTCTCACGCCGCGCGCGCCGCGTATCAGCCCCGGTGTCGCTCGCGGGTCCGCTTCCCGGTCCCCGCCGCCCGTCGCCGTGCCGCAGCGCCTCGGCGACGAACGCCTCGTACGACGCGCCGTCGCCGACGTCGTCCGCGAACACCGCGCTCGCCCAGTCCCGCGCCCACCGCCGCTTGCTTCCCCCGCCATCCTTGAGCTCGCGCAGCTCGCGCGGGGTCACGTCCGCGCCGCGCCACGCGCGCAGCTCGCGGCGAGCCGCGCGGCGGAGCGCTCGGCGACGCGCCTGCTCTTCGTCGGGACCATCCGCGCGAGACGACAGAGGCGCGGCCGACCAGGGCGCGAGCCGGGCCCTGGGGGTCGCGGCGTGCGCGGCGGATCTCGGGGATACGGCGGAGGTGGACGCCGCGCCGCCCCGAGCCGCCGCCCCGAGCCGCCACGCGCGCCGCAGCATGTTCGGGAAGGAGACCTCGAGGTGCGTGGCGTGCGAAACACCGAAAGTGTGGAGCGTTGATCGTTTCTGCCCAACCGACCAGCCATCGGGAAATCGAAAATTCCGAGGTACCTCTTTCAGACTAGTTCCCATACGAATACGAGCCGGCGCGCCGCTTGGGAATTTTTGCTCGCGGCCTTTGCTGAAGTTGAAAAGGCCCCTCCGACAACCCTCCAGCAACCCGGGCGCGCCGAGACACGCACAGACGAGGCCGCGCGCACGCGCGAGATTCGCGCGCACGCGAGATCAGAGCGACACACGCGGAGACGCGCTTTCAGGACGCTCGCTGTCACCGCGCGCTCATCGCTTCCGGAGCGCGGGCGCGGAGAATTTTCGCGGGTCTGACGCGACGATCCGCAACCAGCAAGTCATACGGCGAGAATCGCGTTGACATCGTCGAGGTCGGATATCGAGTCGACGCCCCGGGTCGATTTTGCGCTCGAGCTCCGCGCGGATCGACAGCATGGCGGACGTCGCGAAGATGCCGGCGTCGGTGCCCACCGGTCCGATCGGCGCGCTCGCGGGCGACGACGGCGTGGACAGGCCGGGTGACGAGATCCGTGACGCGGGGGCAGAAGGAAAAACGTCACGCTCGGTGGCGACAGCGGGGCGAACCGAAACGGCCGCGGCCGCGGCTGGCGACGGCGAAGGCGCGCGGGAGGGAGGGGCGAACGCGAATGAGGACGACGCCGACGCCCGAGCGACGAACGGCGCGCGCGGCGGCGGGGCGATCGCGGAGGGCGCGCCCTCCGCGAACGCGCCCCCCCCCGCGTCGGGGGACGCGGACCGACCCGACTCGGAGGAGAGGGACGACGAGGACGACGAGAACGACGAAGACGCCGACGATCCGAGCTTGGCCACCTCCGATCACGACGACGAGACGCCTTTGATCCCCCCCGGCGGGATCCCCCCGGGTGGCGCCGATGGCGCCCCGGTGCGCCGCCGATCGATGCGCTCGGCGGCGAACATCACGCAGGAGGAGCTGAGCGCGTGTTTCCACCTCCCCTCGGAGGCGGCGTGCCGGCGCCTCGGCATCGGGCTGACCGTCCTGAAGCGCCAGTGCCGCAAGTTCGGGATCAAGCGCTGGCCGTTCCGCAAGATGAAGAGCCTGGACCGGCTCATCACGAACGTGCAGGCGGGCATCTCCCCCGGCGACCAGAACCGCACGCTCGTGAAGTCCGTGGAGGAGCTCGAGGAGCAGAAGCAGCGCATGCAGGAGTGCCACGAGCTCGACCTGGACGACGACACCAAGCGGCTGCAGCAGGCGTACTCCAAGGCGAACCACAAGGCGCGGCGCGCGGCGCACCAGACGGACATGGGCGGCGTCGGCGGGCTGCTCGCGCTCAGCGGCGGCGCCGAGGGCGGGCTGGGGGCGTCGTCGGCGGCGGGGCTGCTCTCGCGCCAGCCCAGCGGCGGCGAGAAGACCATCGCCGAGGTGCTCGAAGCCGCCAAGGCGCAGGCGGAGCTTCTGCGGGGCGTCGCGTCCACCATCCCCGCGCTCCTGCCCGGCGCCGCCGGCTCGAGCGCGAGCATGGCCGCCGCGGTCGCGGCGGCGGCGGCGGCGATGAGCGCGCAGAGCGGCACGGCGGTGTCCGCCGCCACCGTCTCGGCGCTGATGCACGCGTCGGCGACGCGCGACGCGGGCGGGCTCGCTGCCGCCGCCGGCGGCCCCACGAACGCGCCGCGCGACAAGAGCACGCGCAGTGACAAGAGCGATGGCGACGCCGTGGACGCGCGCAACCCCACGGACGCGGTGGTGGGCGCGTGGTCGCCCGCGCGGCCGGTGAAGCCGCCGGCGGCGACGGCGGAGGGCGCCGCGCGCGGCGACCGCGGCGACGCCAGGCTGGAGGAGCTCCTCTCCGCGAGCGGGCGCGACGTGGCGTTCCAGCGTTCCGACGCGCGCGGCGGTGACGAGTGGGACGACGACGCGCGCGACGAAGGAGAAAAAGCGCTCGCGGAGAGATCCGCGGCGCGCGGCGCGGCGGCGAAGCGCGAGCGGCGGCCCGGGTGGGTGGAGACGCGCGGGCGCCCGCGGAAGCACCCGCGGCGACACGAGGAGGACGCGGCGCCTTCGCCCGGGGAAGCCGAGGGCGACGACCCGCTGGCGTCGCTGGCGGCGGCGGCGCTGGCGGTGAAGGGGCGCGGGCGCGGGCGCCCTCTCGGCTCGAAGAACGGCTCGGGGAAGAACGCCGTCGCGAAGGCGGGCGCGGCGGCGCCGGCGGGGGGCTCCGCCGTGCGCAAGAGCGCGGTGACCTTGCTGGTCACCGAGCACGCCGACCGCGTGCGCGAGGCGCTCAACCGCACGATCGACGCGCTGGTTAGTGTCGACGCGAACGACCGAGAGGCGCTCGCGCGGGGGGTGAACGAGGCGGTGGGCGTCGAGAGCCTCAAGCTGCGCGACGCGCTCAACGCCGCGCTCGGCGCGAGCTAACGTAACGATGAGCGGATGAGAGACGACCGTCGTAGTAGCTTTTTCTTCGGATATCGACACTAGAGTACTCTTATCGTGGTACGTATGACGTATTAACATCGTATTAATTGTATTAACATCGAGAGACGCGCGCGTGAGGTCCTCCCGCTCGCGCGTCGAACACTCCGCCCGGAGTACGCTCTCGGCGTTTGAAACGTCACGCGGCGAGCGCGTTTCGTATCCTCGCCGCCGCCGCGGCGAGCACGAGCGCTGCGAGAAAGCACGCGCACCCCACCGAGCCGAGGAGCACGACGAGCGCCCTGGTGTCGTACTCCACCAGCTGTGTCTTGGGGTGGTGAGGCCGCCTCGGCGCGCCTCTTTGGTCGTTTCGCGAGTCGTACACCAAGTCCCACTGCTCGTCCCAGGTCTTGACCACTTCCTCGAAGAACCCCTCGAAGTCGCCGCGGTATTTCTTCGCGGAGATCACCTCGCTGTACCCCACCGGGATCTCCACGCCGTACGACGCGCTGCCCCGCTTCTGAGACAGCACGTGCTCCTTGTCCGCGGCGATGATGATCTGCACGTCGAGCTGGCGGGACCACGTGTACTTGATCAGCCCGCGTCTCAGCGGTAACGCCTTGGGGCGGATGTTGCGCGTGCCCTCCGGGTACACCACCAGGCCGGAGAAGTCGGGGAACTTCGTCATGTGATCGTCCAGCTGCTTGTTGAGCGCGTCGTGCGCGCCGGGCTTGTTGCGCTTGAACGCGAACACCGCACCGACGGCCATCGCGGGCACCGCGAAGAGCGGGAACACGTACACCACCAGGTACCGGCTCAGGATGAACGCGCGGCCTTCGGTGAGGTACATGTCCACGAAGAAATCCGCCCACGCGCGGTGGTTGCACAGGTACACGCACTTCGAATCCTTGTGCAGCGTGCGGTGGCCCACCAGCGTCAGCGCGCACCCCATCACGGTCTCGGTCATGAACTTGCTCCAGGTGAAGGAGAAGGACGGGCGGTACTTCTCGCCGAAGCCCCACACCGAGGGCGAGCCGAACACGAAGGACAGCGGGAGGCTCAGCGAGAACACGGGGAGGACCGCCATGAGGGTCAGGAAACCCACCACCTTGCCCACCGCGCCGTCGGGGGTCGTGCCGGGCATCACGGCGAGCGGACGACGGGAAGCCGGAGCGGGGCGCGGGTCGCGCGCGACGATGTCTGTCTGCGCGACGACGAGAGCGCCGCCGTGCCCGATCGAACCGGAAGGAACCAGGAGGCCAATACCTTTTCTTTCGGGCCCTGGCGCCCTGGCGACGTCCGCGTCGCGTCTCTGTTTCACAAACTCTTGTTGAGTTTCGCGCTTTCGCCTCCCGCCTGGCTCACACCGACCAGCGCGCGCGGCGCGGCGCCCGGTCGCGTGTCGATGTTTTAAACCATGGTGTCCAAGGTTGCGGTGACGGTACGCGCCGCGCGCTTCGCCCGCGAACCCCGCGAACGCACCCCCGGAACGTCTGACGTTCGTTCACCGACGACTCGGCATCTGACGTCGGAACGACACCACCCTCTCCTCTCCGTCGCAGGCTGCGCTGGCGACGGCGCTGCTCCTCGTGGGGTTCTTGTTCTTCGAGGAGCTCTCCGCGGCCACTGGGGCGTTCTCCGCGGCCGTGCTGACGAGCTTCCGCGCGAACGCAGACAGGACCGCGGTCGTCACGGAGCGGATCGTGCGTCTGAAATCCAACACGAACTCGACCGAAGCCGCGCGGAACGACGACGGCGACGATCCCGTGGTGTTCACCGCGCCGCCTGCGCGCCAGAGTGCCCCCGCGCGCTCCATCCCGCCGGAACCCCCGGTCGCCGAAGAGCCCCCGCCGGTCCCACCGCCGGGGCTTCCGGAGGGGTTCGACGTCGACGAAAGGGAAAGCGAGGCGGCGGCGGCGGCGCGAGCGCGAACGACGCGATCGGACCGATCGTTCGGCGCCGGCTTCGCCGCGTTTTTGGCGAAACATCCGCTCGTCGTCGCCGCGCGCGAGGCCCCGATGCGCGTCCTGCCCTTCCACCCGTGCCGCAAGCCGTGCGTTAACCGAGGGCGCTGCAACTTCCAGACCGGCGCGTGCGACTGCCCGAGCGGCTGGCGGGGCGTGACGTGCGGCGAGCGCGACGCGTTTCCGTGCGACGACCCGAGCGGCCGAGCGGTGATCTCGCGGTGCGCGGGGACGTGCGACGAGACGAACAACCGGTGCGAGTGCGGGTCCGAGACGCCGTACCCCAAGAGGCAGATCGGCTCGTGGTGCCAGCCGGACTTAGTGCGGGACCGCGGCGTGACGCGGGAGTCGTGGCAAGACCCGCGCGCGTTCACGGCGAACAAAAACGAGCCCTTCCCGTACCACTGGGTGTTTGGCGTCGCGGCGGCGCGGGCGCAGGCGAACCTGACGGAGTCGTTCGCGCGCGGCGAGGTGGACGACGAGGTGACGCGGGGAACGAAAGACGCCTGGTGCTTCGCGAACGTGTCATCGAGCGCGCAGACGGCGACTGGCGCGTTGGATCCGGCGGCGCAGTGCCATATGGCCTGCCCGCCGGGACTCGGGAACGAGCCGAACTGCGACGTCGCGTTACCGGGGACGTACTGCCCGAACCAGTGCTTCGGCAGAGGCGAGTGCCTCGGCGGGTTCTGCGCGTGCGAACCCGAGTGGTGGGGAGCCGATTGCTCGCTCTCCGCGAGCAATCGCGAGAGCGTCCCCGCCACGGCCGGGATGCTCGAGGGTTCAGGAGCGACGGAGAAGAAGGAGGATTTGGACGCCGACGCCGCCGAAGCCGACGCTGAACTTTCCCGGCGCGCGTCTCCGCTGGTGTACGTGTACGAGGTGGACCCCGAGTTCCACTCGGGCCAGCACCAGCGGCGAAAGACGGAGCACGACTGTGTCCCGCGGCGGTACGCCGAGCACGAGAACGCGCCCGATCCCGAGAGGACCACCCGGTGGTACTACTCGCTGGAGACGACGTTTCACGAGTTTCTGTCGCGCTCCGCGCACCGCACCACCGACCCGGCGGAGGCGGACTACTTCTTCGCGCCGATCGCGAGCGCCTGCTTCAACTTGCGGTACAACCGCCCGAGCCCGAGGCACTGGGCCGCTGATTTGGAAATCCCGTCGCGCCCGTTCGGCGTGTTCACGTTCTGGGACGCGTACGCGCGCGCGCTGCGCGCGCGAGCGCGCGACCCGTCCGTCGCCGCCGCGCGCGCGGCGAAAGGATACGCGACGCCGCCGCTCGACGACGATTTCACTTCCGAAGTCGTCGACTTTTCCGACCACCTGTTCGTCACGCCGTACGACGAGGGCGCGTGCGTGCTCCCCCCGTCGCTGCGCACCGGCGTGTTCCTGACGCACTGGGGGAACGACGGGTCGACGCACGCGAGGTCCACCGCCGGGTTCTCGCTGGACCGGTGGCACGGGCTTTCGCAACCGACGGATCGTCTGCGGGGCTGGCGGTGTTACGACCCGGCGAAGGACCTGGTCGTGCCGCCGTGGAATCGACGCGTGGCGAAGACGTCTTCGAGCGGCTCTAAAGCGAGCAAAACGGAGACCGACCCCGCGGACCCGCGCTTTTGGGCGCGGGGCTTAAGGAACGCGACGTTTTTCTTCGCGGGCGACTTGGGCACCGCCGAGGGCATACCGCGGAGCGGCCCGCACGCGGACCCGCGGTACTCGCTGGGCATACGGCAGAGGGTCACGAAACTGTTACGCGATCGCGAGGACGAGGGTTTCTTCGTTTCCGGCCGCGACGAACGCACGTACGAGTCCATGCTTCAGTCCTCGACGTTCTGCGGCGCGTTCCCGGGCGACGGCTGGAGCGGCGGGATCCTGGCGTACGTGCGGTTCGGGTGCGTCCCCGTGATCGTGCTCGACGGCGTGGACATGCCGTTCGAGCGCGTCGGCGCGTTTCGTTCGCCGAACGACACGCTGGGCACGGGGTGGGACACGGAGTGGCGACCGTTCGCGCCCGAGCCGACCGAGTCCGTTTTGAGAAACGTGACTGCGTCCGCGCTCGAGAAAACCGGAGAGGGCGCGAACGAGACGTTCCCGCGGAAGGAGAAGGAGAAGACGAAGACGAACGCGCGGCTTTTGAGTGAGCCGTTGTTGGACTACGCGTCCTTCTCCGTGCGCGTCGCCGAGCGCGACATCGAACGATTGGATGTCATTCTGAAACGGTTCACGGACGCGGAGGTCCGCGAGCTGCAACGGGGTGTGGAGGACGTGCGCGCGCTCTTCTCGTACGACGTCCCCGACCAGCCCGCGCGCGGAGGCGCGGCGCGGCCGCGCCGGGAAGACGAAAACGACGAAAACGACGAAAACGACGAAAACGACGAAAACGCCACCGAGCTCGCGCGGCTGAAGGGCGGCGGCGCGGCGGACCTCGCCGAGCCGGGGGTCTGGGGCGGGGGCGTCGGGGAGTTTCCCGGCGTGCCGTGGGACGCGTTCGAGATGATCATGGCGTCGCTGAGGTACAAGCTCGAGCTGCGCGAAGCGGAAAAGAGGGGGGAGGGGGGGTAGGGGGTAGATAGCTACGCGACTTATTACGTGTGTAAAGTTTGAGTTTCAGTGAATACGTTTTTTTAGAGCGACCATGTTCGGAGCGGCGTTCGTAGTACGTTCCGCCGACTCGTCCGCGGGACACACCGCGTGTCGCGCGGCGACACCCTCGCGCTCGCCCGCGTCGACTCCTCGCGGCGAGCCCGGCGATGGCGTGGGGCGTCGCGCCCGAGGCGCAGCGCCCCGCGCTGGGCGCGGGCGCGTCCACGAGCGGCGATCCGGGCCTCGCGCCGGAGGATGCCGCCGTCCGTCTTCTGCGAGATCTGCTCGCGGCGTTCTTCCAGGCGTACCTGGAGGACGCGTCCGAGGTTCGCAAGCCGCAGATGTCGCGCCTGCTGGCGCAGGCGCACCAGCACGGGCTGGTGGGCGCGCGCGTGCTCCCCGCGCTCGCCGCGCTGCACGACGCGCTCCGGCCGGAGCTCGATGCCGGGCCCGAGAAGTTCGCCGCCTTTTACCACTTCGTCTTCTTCGTCGCGCGCGAGCGCGGGGACCGCAACCTGCGCGCCGAGGCGGCGACGCGCGCGTGGGCGTTCGCGCTCGCGGGCGGGCGGTTCAGCCTGCTCGAGCGCTTCTGCGCGTTCGTGCGAGGCCGGAGCCTGCCGAGAGGCGTCTCCGAGGACACGTGGTGCCAGGTGCTGGACTTCGCCAACGCCGCGCGCGCCTTCGCGTCGGCGGAGGACGCCGTCGCCGCGTACGACCCGCGGGGCGCGTGGCCCGTGCTGGTGGACGAGTTCGTGGACCACCTGCGGGGAGGCGTTTCGGTCGTTTCGGTACCAGCTGAGAGCCAGAGCACCAGTCAGAGCGCGAGTCAGAGCAGCCCGCAGGAGGACCGGTGGCGCGTCGCGGGGTGGGCGCGTCGCGACCGCGATTCCGGGTTTTCGCCACCCGACACGTGGGACTCGGCGATGGACGCGAGCGCGCGGTCAGACGCCGCGGTGTACACGGGCGGGGGCGCGGGCGGGGCGGGGCAGGGCTTCGGGCGGTACGACCGCGCCGGGCCGAGCGGGGGGGGGGGGACCCCCACGGGGGCGGGCGCGGCGGCGACCCGGGGGGGGGGGGGGGGGCCGGCCCCGGGGGGGGGGGGGCGGGCGGCCGGGGGGGGGCCCCGGCGGCCCCCCCGGGGGGGGGGGGGGGCGGGGG
>Ga0181564_10005192_pt1 | contig 10867 bp, 8 predicted proteins | sample 011ome_24_FD_134512 | JGI IMG/M metagenome (GOLD analysis project Ga0181564, IMG submission 134512) | Coastal salt marsh microbial communities from the Groves Creek Marsh, Skidaway Island, Georgia - 011513CT metaG (megahit assembly) | ecosystem: Environmental > Aquatic > Marine > Intertidal zone... | reverse complement strand
CCTCCGAAGGCCACGCGGGATATACTACCTTAAGCCCTGGAACATGAGTGAACCATGCCTCAGTACTTTGACTGTGGTAAGGTCCAGCTGCGACCCCTGCACCTGTAGGCATGCGAATGACAACGTCTACAGATTGCCCCCAGCGCCAATGCATTTTTGCGAGATTATTTACAATCTGATTAAAACCTGTAGTTACAAAGTCAGAGAACTGCATCTCCATCATGGCCTTACCACCGGCTATAGCATATCCTAAAGCGGAACCTACAATGGCACTCTCACATAGGGGCGTGTTTCGCACACGCTCTTTTCCATAGGTCTCAACCATACCGTCAGTGGCTTTGAATACACCTCCGTAGTCTGCAATATCCTGTCCCATTAAAACCAGCTCTGGCCACAACTTCATAGACTCATTCAGTCCGTCGTGAATCGCGTCAATCAAACGCATTTCCGTGGTTTCCAAGGGCTGTACTTTTAATTCTTGGGCAGGCGCGAACAAATCTTGTTGGAGTTCCTCTTTGTCATAGCTCGGTGCAGTACCTTCTAATGCCTTGTGAAAAGCCACATCAACGTTTTTCTTGCATTCCTCCATCCGCTGAGCCAATTCCGACGCCTCCAAGCCCCAATCTTGCAATCGCGCTTCGATCCTTTTCATAGGTTCCGATTTCATGGCCTCTTCTATCATTCCTTCGGGATAATATTTGGTACCACTAGCTTCTTCATGACCTCGAATTCTAAAGGTTCGCGCCTCTAAAAGAATGGGTTGCTGCTGTTCCCTTGCAAATTCAGCAGCTTCCGTAAAATACTTTGAAGCATTAGCTAGATCATTAGCATCGAATGAGCGTGCTTCCATACCATAGGCTGGGCCTTTACTCGTGAAGGAGTCAAAGACAAATTGCTCGTGTTCCGGGGTGCTTAAGCCCCAATAATTTCTTTCTACGACAAATACGACGGGCAACTTCCAGACGGCAGCAACATTCATAGCTTCGTGAAAATCCCCTTGACTCGTGGCCCCATCACCGGTAAAAGCAAGTACGCATTTCCCAGAGTTGCTCAACTTCTCTTTCAGCGCTAGTCCACAAGCAAGACCAAGCTGAGCGCCCAAATGCGAAATCATTCCAACGATATGATGCTCCTTGTCACCGAAATGGAAGCTGCGGTCACGACCTTTGGTATAGCCTTCCAATTTTCCTTGAAACTGCGCAAAAAGTCGCTCTAAAGGCAACCCTCTTGCCACAAAAACCCCAAGGTTGCGATGCATGGTACAGATATATTCGTCCTTTTGTAGGGCATGTGTAGCGGCCACCGACAGCGCTTCTTGCCCGAATGAACTGAACCATTTAGAAATTTTTCCCTGCCTTAAATAGATGAGCATTTTTTCCTCAATGGCGCGGGCCTGAAGGAAGTCGTTGAGCAATTCGATCCGGTGGTGGTTCATAACTTCTAACTAGAGTGTGTTCTGTTTGTAAATAGGACCGAAAAGGTAGTTATTTTTGTAAGATCAAGTCATATTTAAGCACATCTGCTATGATCCCAAATTTGGATTTTAATCAATGGAAAAACGGTACAGATCAAGAACGTAAATCGTTTGTTGATCAACTCGGCAAAGCCTACACTGAGATCGGATTTGTAACCATTAAAAACCACGGATTTGATGAAGCCGTTCAGGAAGAACTGTATCGTCAAGCCGCCTCTTTCTTTGAATTGGACAACTCGACCAAATCACAGTATGAAAAGCCCGAGCTCGCAGGGCAAAGAGGCTATACAAGTTTTGGGAAAGAACATGCGAAGGGAATCGATGCGGCTGATCTCAAAGAGTTTTGGCAGGTCGGTCAACCTTCGCCCGCATATGATGGCCCAGAATACCACGATAACGTCAGTGTTGCTGAGCTTCCAGAATTTGCGCCAAGTTTTAAAAAAGCTTACCAGGATTTAGAAGCGATTGGCCAGGAAATGCTCAAAGCCATTGCTCTGTTTTTAGGATTAGACAGCGAGTATTTCAAGCCATGGGTTGACGGAGGAAATAGCATCCTACGTGCCATCCACTACCCTCCCATCACCTCTGATCCAGGAGATAGTGTACGTGCAGGACAACACGAGGACATCAATCTTATCACTCTTTTGATGGGCGCAAGTGCGGAAGGTCTTGAAGTGTTGAATAAAAAAGGAGAATGGATAGGGATTACCGCTATACCGGGTTCGCTCGTGGTGAATGTCGGAGATATGCTGCAACGATTGACCAATGGCGTTTTAAAATCCACAACACACCGAGTGGTCAACCCACCTAAAGAAAAATGGGGCTCTCCCCGCTATAGCATACCGTTTTTCCTGCACCCCGTGGGTAAAATGCCATTGAACGCATTGGAAAATTGCATCAATAGTGATCGTCCAAAAGCATTTGAAGACATCACTGCTGGAGCTTATTTAGAGGAGCGCCTCATCGAAATTGGTTTGAAGAAATAATGGTTCGCATAGATATCATTACTGTCATGCCCGAATTGCTGGAAGGGCCTTTTGCCCACAGTATTTTGAAGCGTGCTGAACAAAAGGGACTTGCACAAATACGCTTGCACCAGCTCAGGAAATTTGGCACGGGTAAACATCAACAAGTAGATGATTATCAGTACGGTGGCGGTGCAGGCATGGTGATGCAATGTGGCCCCCTAGTCGATTGTATTGAAGCGCTGCAAAAAGAATGTGACTACGACGCCATACTTTACATGACGCCTGATGGAAAGCGCTACGATCAAGGTGATGCCAATCAACTTTCGATGATCGGTAATATGATCATCATATGTGGACATTATAAAGGAATCGATCAACGCGTTCGTGATCATTGGGTGACTCATGAATACAGTATTGGGGATTATGTATTGAGTGGTGGTGAGCTGGCTGCAGCGGTAATCACGGACTCTATTGTTCGTTTACTCCCTGGCGTACTCAACGATGAAACTTCTGCGTTAACCGATAGTTTTCAAGACAATCTTTTAGCGCCTCCTGTATATACGAGACCAGAAGATTTCAGAGGACATAAGGTTCCTGAAATACTAACTTCAGGCAATACTAAGGCTATCGAATTATGGCGCGAAGAACAAGCTTTTCAGCGCACAAAAGAACGTAGACCAGATCTGTTGGAAGATTAGGAGATTAGAAGATTTGAAGATCAGTGATAGCTTCTCTTCCAAGATGCTCGTTGATAGAAGAAATAATTTTCGTCTTTACCATGAGTAGCTCCTTTCGCACGACTGCACTTTCGAGCTGGACAAATAGCACTTTGTTTTGGACTTTTTTACGGGTGGTCTGCTTCGAGATGGATGGGCCTAAAACTTCGTCCCAGGCTTGCAGCACTAGGGTTTCATCATGTCCTTTACGCAGGCGGTAACGATCGAGCCAATGCGATAGGGCCTCGCCCATGTTCTGCTCGTTAGAGGATCTGTATTTCGCCATTGTCTAGTAATTCAAAGGTGGTATGCTGAAGTTGTAACTCTTTGCTCAGCGTCAGCATACGCTCAGGGTGTGTATCAGTGATGAATATTTGACCGAATTGATCACTATTGACCATTTCAAGAAGATTCGCAACACGGCCCTCGTCGAGTTTATCGAAAATATCATCGAGCAACAGCAATGGCGGCATGTTTAAATGCTGCTTACTCACCTCAAACTGTGCTAGTTTTAGTGCGATTAAAAAACTCTTCTGCTGACCCTGCGAACCAACTTTTTTAATAGGATGCTCGCCTAGTGTGAAGATCACATCGTCTCTATGGATACCAGCACTCGTGTATTGTAACACGCGATCTTTTTCGAGCTTCTCCGCTAAAAGCGATTTCATGTCTTTTTCGTGTAAAGACGATTTGTAGGCAATACCAACTTCTTCCTTACCTCCCGACAGCTTCTGGTAGAATTCCTGTAAACGAGGCAACAGCTCTTCGATGAAATGCAATCGCTCTGCGTAAATGGTGGCACTATGTCCGATTAACTGCTCGTCGTATAATGCAATCATTTCCGCATCGTAAGTCCGGTTAGAAGCGAAGTATTTCAACGTCGTATTGCGCTGAGTTAAGGCTCGATTGTAATTCATTAAAGCCTGTAGATAAGACCTGTTACTCACCGATATACTCGAATCCAATAACTTTCTGCGCGTTTCCGCTGCATCCAAAATAAGGTCCCTATCCATTGGAGTAATCATCACAACAGGCAAGAATCCGATGTGATCCGCCAAGCGGTCTACCTCTTTTCCATCGACTCTGATCATTTTCTTTTGACCTTTTTTCAGCCCTAAGTCCAAACCATACTCCTGATCGCCGCGTTTAATACTCGCCTTAACCAGCGCCATTTGCTCGCCATGAGTGATATTCTGACTGTCTGAAAAATTCAGGTAACTCCTTGTAAATGAGAGGTAATGGAGCGCATCTAGTACGTTGGTTTTACCATTTCCATTATTACCAGTTATGATGTTCACCTTCGCATTGAACGCCCATGAAGAACTTCTATGGTTCTTGAAATGCGTCAATTCTAAACGATCTACTAACAGGTTTTTCATACGTACAAAAATAGGCCGGAATGCTTCAAAATTTATACTATTTTTGGCGGACTCAACAAATTAAAGCCATGGCTAAGAAGAACGCACCGGTAAAGGAAGAAAACTTAGGATTTGACAACGTAGAACAAACGCTAACCAAGACAGAGCGTTTCCTAGAAGAAAATGCAAAACAAGTAGGTATTGCTATCGCAGCAGTAGTTGCCGTAGTATTGATCTTCTTCCTATACAACACTCAAATCGCAGAACCAAAGGCTAAAGAGGCTGGCACAGAAATGGCTCAAGCCGTAAAATGGTTTGAAGCAGATTCTATGAGCCTTGCGCTCAATGGAAATAGCGCAAACTACGGAATGTTAGATATCATCGAGGAATACGGCTCTACACCTTCAGGTAATAGTGCACACTACTATGCAGGTTTGGCCTACTATGCGCTAGGCGAATATGAAAATGCTATTTCTTACCTAGATAAATACAGTGCATCGGATGTTGCTGCAGCGGCGATCGCTGAAGGAGCTATTGGCGATGCCTTTGTTGAATTGGGACAAATGGATGACGCACTTGATTACTACCTAAAAGCTGCGAATACGACTGATAACGACTTCACAACCCCTCTTTACTTGTGGAAGGCAGGTCTTGTTTACGAGAGTATGGAGAAAAATTCGAAGGCAGTAGCTTTGTATGAGCGTATCGCTGAAGAATACCCTGAATCACGTCAAGCTGCTGGTATTTCAAGTGTCATTACTGCTTTGAAATAATTTCATGGCCACCGCACATCAACATTTAGATAGTACAAACGATAGCAGCGTGCCTTCCGGCGAAGGTAAACTTGTAGCTATTGTTCGTGCAGAATGGAATCATGAAATCACGCAAGGTCTTGCTGAAGGTGCCAAACAGACACTGCTAGAACACGGTGTTGATCCAGAAGGAATCATCGAATGGGATGTACCAGGAGCTGTTGAGCTCACTTTCGCAGCACGTCAATTGCACGAGCAAGAAGAACCTGATGCAGTCATAGTGATCGGATGTGTTATTCAAGGAGAAACCAAGCATTTTGATTACGTCTGTCAAAGCGTGACTTATGGGATTACAGAGCTAAACCTGAGCTACGATGCCCCCACGATATTCTGTGTGCTCACAGACAACAACATCGAGCAAAGTCGTGACCGCAGCGGAGGTAAACATGGCAATAAAGGTGTAGAAGCGGCGGTTGCTGCATTAAAAATGATGGCCATAGGCAACTAAGTCTTGTCGTTTTTGTTCTACTTTTAGGAATCAACCCTAAAACAACAAAAACACATGAAGAACTTTATTGCAGGCGTACTTGCCTTGGGACTATCTGTTCCAGCTTTGGCACAAGAACTCCCACAACCTTCTCCAGAGACAACGGTGAATCAACGTATCGGTCTCACAGACTTTTCTCTCCACTATTCTAGGCCTTCATCAAAAGGCAGAACCATTTTCGGTGATCTAGTTCCCTATGGTGAGCTTTGGCGCACGGGAGCCAATTCTTGCTCGCGCATTTCGTTTTCATCAAAAGTGATGATCGACGGGAAGAGTGTTGATGCAGGTGAATATGGCTTGTTCACCATTCCTAATAAAGACTCTTGGACCATCATTCTAAGCGAACAAACTGATCTTTGGGGAGTCGGCGGATACACCAAAGAAAAGGACGTATTGCGCGTAAACGTCTCTGCTGAAAAATCGGATTTTGATGAAACCTTTATGATTGGTTTTAAAGATCTAACTACCAACTCAGGAAATATCGTGATCGAATGGGCATCTACAGAAGTTAGTATACCCGTGAGCGTTGATAGTGAAGCGCAAAGTGCTAAAAACGTCGCTAAGGCTCTAGCAGATGCGAACCGTAGTTACCGCAACGCAGCTTCATTCTACAGTGGCCGTGGGGAACATGAAAAAGCAATCTCTACGATAGAATTGGCTGTTGAACTCGATGCGAACAGCTGGTATACACATTGGGTAAGAGCAGAAATCTATGCCCAAGCCGATCGCAAGAAGGAGGCCAAGAAACTCGGTAAGGCAGCGATAGAAATGGGACAAACCTATTACGATTCCATAGGTCAACCCTTCACTTATCGTGCTGGACTAGAGAAAGAGATGAAGCAGTGGTAATTCCACTTTCTTTTAGCAATAAAAAAACCCGGTCTATTGGACCGGGTTTTTCGTTTTATAACAGATCATTGAGTTCTATTTTCCGTTGAACTCAGGGCTAAGGTCTATGAATGCAAGAACCACACCTTCAATCACTTGTTTATTCATTACGTTTCTGCGGTAAGGAGAGATACGCAGGATAAAATCGGCCTTGAGTTTGGTATTGAATACCTTACGCTCGATGGTCACCACTTCCTTTCTTGAACGTTGGATATCATCCATCAAGGAATTTAATTCAAAGTTCATGGTAAAGTCGTTAATTTCACGACCTTCATCAGACTCTGTAAAATTAAAATGGTCTGTAGCGCTTGGAGTGATCTTGCGGACACGTAAATCTGAATCCAAGAACAATACCCCGAGATTAGTACTCTGTATCATAGAATCGATATCCGAGTGAAGATTGCCTAGTTCCACCATCTTCTCTTGAATTTCAGTATTCACAGAATACAACTCTTCGTTCACGGACTGAAGCTCCTCATTGGCACTCTGCAATTCTTCGTTTGCCGCCAATAACTCTTCGTTAGAAGCTTGAAGCTCTTCATTGGTAGTCTCTAACTCTTCAACCGTAGATTGAAGCGACAATTTCGTTCGGCTAAGTTCACTTTCAAGTACACTAATCTTACGTAGTTCAACCTCATTTGGACTAATGCTTACCGCATTATCTAGAGACTCCGCAGGTAATGCACTATCAACGATCATAACCACAATAGCAGTATCTAGGAGTGAGCTGTGATCAGGAACAAAAGTCAATGTCAGTACTGTATTCCCAACCTCGGGTACCTTTATAGACTCATATTGAACAGCCTGCTTCTTCTCTAAAGAACTTTGAACACCGTCTTTAAAGATGGCCACTAAACTCTTGTGGATCGTACTTTCAACAGAATTATCTGGAATACCTTGTTGCATTCGAATCAAATCGGTCAATTGACCAAACATGAACAGAACATTTAAGTTCTCGTCAATCACCATTGCAGGCTTTGAAACCTTATTCAATAATAATTCTGAATAATGCATAAAGAGCTGTGAACTCTCACCATATTGTGTCGTTTTCATAACACTGCTATTTAATCTCGTCTTCTTTTTAATATCTTTTCTAGGTATAGGACTCGCATCGATATCAGAATTGTTGTCGTTGCGCATATAAAGAATTCTATTCCTAGACTCTTTATTCTTAAATATCCTGTGCTGTTCGTCTAAAGCTTCAAATAAATGCTTTGCCGCTCCCGCAATACTTTCAGTGCGGCCTAAGACTAACATTGAATTGGATTTCAATCCAAAGTGGAACCTACTTAATAGAGCAACCTGTTCTTCTATTTGCAAATAGATAAATAGATTCCTACACAGGACGAGGTCAAGGTGAATAAAAGGCGGGTCCTTAATAAGATCATGTTTTGCAAACAGAATATGATCCTTCAAACTTTGATCAATTTCAAACTGACCATCCTCAAGATCCGTAAAGTATTTATCTCGATATGCTCTCGGCATCTCTTCAAGGGCCGTAGCACTGTAAATACCTCTATTTGCGATGACCAAAGCTTCTTCATCCAAATCTGTCGCAAATATCTTGAAGTCCAATTCGACCTTAGCCTTGGCAGCAGCCTCTTTAAGTAGTATCGCTGTTGAATAAGCTTCATCTCCAGTGGAACATGCCGCAGAAAAGATACGTAAAGGACGCTTTTTACCCCTTTCCAATAGCTCAGGAACTACAGTTTTCTCCATTGCCCGCCAAACCTTTTCATCACGGAAGAATCGGGTGACTCGAATCAAGAATCCCTGCGCTAACTCCTTTAGCTCATCGGTATCTACTAATATTTTATGGTAGTATTCCTCGATTCCCGCCGAATTCGAGGTGAAAATGTGCTTAATGATTCGCCTGTGGATTGTAGATCGCTTGTAGCTCAAGAAATTCATACCCAAACGCGATTTAATCTCAATTAAAATCCTGTTCACATGACGCTCAAAAGCTTGCTCACCTACATCAGGAGTCGCATCGGTACTCATCAATGCAGAGGTTAACTGAAATAGCGAAGAACTACACATGCGTTGAACTTGCTGTCCTAGTTCCTTTAAGGGAAGAACAAAATCATGCACGCCTTGCTTCAGCGCAGCTTCTGGCATTCCGTTGAACTCACTTTGTTCGGGATCCTGAATCATTACGATACCACCAAACTCCTTGATGGCAACAATTCCTTCAGAACCATCAGTACCTGTACCTGTTAAAATTATACCCGCAGCATGGGCACCATATTCATGTGCCAAAGTGGTAAAAAACAAGTTGATTGGGAAGTAGTAATCATTATCAGTCTTGTAACGATCAACACTTACAAAAGCACCATCCTTAACTATAATGTTAAATGTACCGTTGTTCAGGTAGATAGTGTTCGCTTCAATGGGTCCTGGCTCAGCAAATTTGACCTCGATATCGGTATACCCTTCAATCAATTGGTCCATTAAACTTAGATGTTCCCGACTTAAATGCTGAATAATAACCAATGCGGTATCAGGCAGTTCCTTGAGTTCAGATATAAACCTACGGATTGCCATAAGTCCACCTGCTGACGCTCCGACACCAATGATGTTAGATGGCCCTTTCTTTATTCCACCCTCTTCGGGCATGTTTTTTTTGTCTGTCATTCTGCGCACAAATTACTGAAAAATAATACGTCAAATTGGCTCAGTCTTCCTTTTAAAAGTAAAACTCATACACACTATTCAGAAAACGATTGCTCTTGCGAATAAAAACTAAAAAAATATTCTCAAACTACTACTAATCAGCTGTTTGCTTGTTTTTGTCAACTATGAGTAAAAATCTTCAAGACCATTGGAAAAGGGCCTTTTAAGAAGAGCCCGCAACTACTGATTTGGGATTTTTTAGAATTTTTTACCCTAGAAATTCGTCAAAGCTTGCAAACAGCGCAACTTTATTCATGTCTTAATACAACAAAATGCCTTGACGTGTATCCAAATACGCGGTAAATGACTCATTGCGATAGCTTGCTCTCCATTGATCTATGGTGGCACCGTCCTCCAATGCTTTTTGTAAGTCCTTGCTGCCAGCTAGCTTTTCAAAAAAGTTATTGAAAAATTGCTGTGACTCTGGCTGTTCCTCTTTCCACACCTTATAGACGCTAAAAAGATGAGTCCAATCTATGCTATCATTCTTAACAGAGGTAAGCTCCTTTCCCCAGCATTGCTCCTCTTTGAATTTAGGGTATTTCGATCCATGGTCGGGACGAGGTGTGAAGCTGTATTCGAACTTTGTTTTCGGTAGCCATGGTGCACCATACAAGGTGAAGGGCGCTGGGGTCCCTCTTCCGCAGGAGATGGGCGTACCCTCGAAAAAACATAGACTGGGATAATGCCATATGGCTTCTATCGAACGTAGATTAGGGGATGGAGGTGTCTGAAAAACATTGAAGATTTGATCATGGGAATATCCCGTACAAGTGATTACTTGTAATCCACCAGCTTGCTGAAATTGAGCACGGGACTTCTCATGAAGAAGTTGTGGCATCCATCTTTCGCTATAAACCATTGTTGCGTACTCCCCCATCGTTAACCCGTGGACCACAGGTATAGGATGTAAGCCGACCATACTCTCGAATCCCGGCTGTAGAATGGGGCCATCTACGTAATGACCATTAGGGTTGCCACGGTCCATAACCATTAGTGGTACTCCTGCTTCTACACAAGCGTCTAAAACATAACTCAAAGTGGTACTGTAGGTGTAAAAGCGAACGCCTACATCTTGAATATCATAAATGACCAGCTCAATTCCATCGAACCAGCTAATATCTGGCCTCTTGTTCTTTCCATATAGACTGCGAATAGCAATGCCCGTTTTAGGATCCTTACCGTCCTCTACATGCTCGCCGGCATCTTTATTTCCGCGAAAACCGTGTTCAGGAGCCCAAACTTCACGAACCTCAGCCCCTAGTGAAATCAAATGATCTACGGAGTGTGTACCATTGGGTAACAAGGAGGTGGCATTCGCAACGACGGCAATACTTTTGCCTTGTACCCTCTCATAATACAACCCTGTGCGAGCTATACCTGGTACATATACTGATGACTGAGCTGATACCTTAAACGAAAAGGCGACGATAAAAATTCCGAACAATGCCGCGGTTGCCCTAACTTGCAACCTAGTGAAAGAAGCGTTTT
>Ga0181564_10005187_pt1 | contig 10881 bp, 9 predicted proteins | sample 011ome_24_FD_134512 | JGI IMG/M metagenome (GOLD analysis project Ga0181564, IMG submission 134512) | Coastal salt marsh microbial communities from the Groves Creek Marsh, Skidaway Island, Georgia - 011513CT metaG (megahit assembly) | ecosystem: Environmental > Aquatic > Marine > Intertidal zone... | reverse complement strand
TATGCTGATCGAGTTTCAACGCAATTAAGCCTTCGCTCACTTCATCGCTGATGAAAGAGCATGCCAGCAGATTAACCCCCGTGTCTTGATTGCTCAGCCAATGCATCAGCGTTTGTCTGCCGCCTATCTGCTCGATTCCTGAGTCGCCTAGAATAACAACGTCATTGGCCAAGTCCATCGCTTCAGCGATATCGTGAGTAACGTAGACGATACTTTTGGGATCGGATTGCTGTGATTGTTTGAGCCAGTGAGTTATTCGCCTTCGAGATTCTCGATCTAGGTGTGTGAGCGGCTCGTCGAATAAATGCCATGTTGCAGGCGTCGCCAAAGCCCGTGCGAACGCGACCCTTTGAATCTCTCCGCCCGACAGTTGGTTTGTTCGTCGCGTTATTAAATTGATTGCACCGGTGGCTGTACACACGGCATCAAAGTAGTCCGCGCAGTCCTTGCCCTTACGCCGGTTAAAGCCAAATCTCAGATTTTCCTGGACAGACAAATGATCAAGCAGATCCGGCTTCTGTGCGCTTAGAACAATGGGCCGTTGATGTGTCGGTAAACGCAGAAGGTTTTGCTCTCCCAGCGTCAGTTGAGTGCATTCGAGTGGGGATGGGAGGCCGACCATACTCCGCAGCAGGCTGCTTTTTCCGCAGCCGCTTGGCCCGAATATAACCGTTATCCGATCTTGCACAAACTCATAATCAAATTGAAAGTGAGCCAGTTGAGGTATTCGTGGGTGGCACGATGTTTTCAATCCCATGCTTATAGCCCCACGTTGGTCTTAGAGTTGTAGCGGTAGATCATGATTAAGCTTAGGAGTGAAAAGGCCATCAGTCCGCCTGCCATTAGATGCGCACCGGCAAAATCGAGCTTCTCTACCGCGTCGAACAGGGCTATAGATAAAACTTGTGTCTCGCCGGGGATATTGCCCCCGATCATCAATACGACCCCAAATTCACCTACTGTATGCGCAAAGCCCAAGCAGCTTGCGGTAATAAAACTCTTCTTACAAAACGGTACGACGACCGACACAAAACGATCGAACGGTGCTGCCCCCAAAGTTGCAGCGGTCTCGAGCAGGCTCTGCGGGATCTGTCGAAAGGCGTTGTGAAGTGGCTGCACTACAAATGGTAATGAGTATAGAACCGACCCCACTACGAGTGCGCTGAAAGAAAAGCTTAACGGGGTTCCGGTCATCGTCATCCAGAATCTCCCAAAGAGTGCGTCGGGTGCCATGAGCAACAATAGGTAAAAGCCCAGCACGGTAGGAGGTAGAACCAGAGGTAACGCGACTAATGCTTCGATAATCGATCTCGTCCACGAGCGTCCTTGACTCAACCACCAAGCGATTGGGGGCGACACTACCAGCAGAATAAAGGTGGTCACGAACGCCAATTTCGCTGTTACTAAAATGATTTCAGTCATTTTGGCATCGCTCATAACCCATATCGACGAGTTGATCTTGCACGGCTTCACTCAGTAACCACAACATAAAAGCGCGTGCCTCTAGGTTAAGCTCTTTAGGGCTTTGGAGCGCCATGCCAAATTGAGCGATCGGGCGGTGCCACTGCGCAGGAACCAAAAGTCCTTCCTCTTGCGCTAGTGAGGCGGGTACCAAAGCATAGTCGACATTGCCGCTGGCATAAAATTGATAGGCTTGCAGGGCGCTCGCGCCTTTGATGATTTTCATGCTGTTATTTGGGAAGCGGGTCAATATCTCCGTGGCCGCCCTACCGTAGGGTGCGATATCCGGATTGGCGATGGCGAGACGCCCTGCTCCGTTTAATTCTTCAAGCGTGCTTGCTCCCAATAGAATTAATTTACCCTGAGCATAGCAAGTCGGTTTGTCATGGCCCGGTTGTGCGGTGAACACCTTCATGGGCCTTGATTCATCTGCGCCCAAAAAAACATCAAATGGTGCACCCAGTTGGATCTGCGTCGCGAGCACGCCCGTCGCTGACGCACTGATACTGACATTTGGGTTGAAAGGAGCTTGACCCCTGAGCAAACTCTCGAGGGTGCTCGCAAAATTAGCTGCAACTCCAACGCGCAGAGGTTCGCCGTCAGCGCTCGAGATCGCTGCGAGTGAGGCTAGGTATAAATAAAAAAAGCGGACGTATGTCCTCATGGTGTTCCCGTGAATGGTGTGCGAGCTAAACACCACAACTGTACCTTGTCTGCCCCCGCATTGAGAAGGCTTTTGCTTGCGGCATTGGCGGTACTGCCTGTTGTGATGACATCATCGATGAGCGCGACTCGAAGACCTCGAAGTTGTTTTGTGGCGAAAAAGTCGTATTCATTGAGTTGGCGATCTGCACGGCGTCGAGTCCGGTGCTGCGGTGTGCTGTAGTAACGGCGTTTGAAGCTTTTCAAAACGGGTAAGTTCAGCCTATGCCCCAATGCAGTTGCAAGCAGTCTACTCTGGTTAAAGCCTCTTGATAGCTGCCGACACCAGTGCAGTGGCGTCGGCACAAGCACATCGACCTCAGGTGGTTGCCCGATCTCTGACAGAAAGAGTTCACACAAGGTGTTGGTGAGATGCGTTGCGCCTTCGAACTTCCATCGGCGAATCAGGTGGCGCATCTCGTTATTGTATAACCAAGGGGCTCTGCAGTGATCAAACGCAAGCGACATGCCAAGACAGCGATAACAGCCCAGTGGACTTTGACTATCGACCGGTTCGGCGCATACCAAACAGGGACACGAATTGGGAGACAGGCTTTCGCGGCAAAAAGAGCATAGGTGTGTATCGGTATCAGAATATTGCTTACACAACTCGCATATCCTAGGCAGGGCCAGATTCAGGGCCACCTGTAGTTTTTGTGCACTCCATTTTGCTGGATGCTTTATAAATTGGGGCTTGATCTGAGGTCGCATAGCGTTTGGGATGTTGTACCTATGTTGTTTTTCATTTGCCTTGCGGTGGGTCTGTAGACACAGGGCTTTAGCCGTGTTTTCTTAACATCGAAACATCGAAACATCGAAACATCGAAACATCGAAACATCGAAACATCGAAACATCGAAACATCGAAGCTACGCTCACTTACATTGAGGTTGCCAGAAAGACATTTATACAACCCCATCAGGGCCAATCGAATATGACCATCGGCGCCTGTTATTCACCTCTAAAGAGCAACAAAAGTGTGTATTAGTATTTCAAAAAGCCCGTATGACCTTGACTATTGCCGTTTCGAGCGCAAAATGTAAACGCTGTAAACTTGAGTTGAGGAATACCCACAATGCCATCATATAAAGCGCCTACAAAAGACCTGCGTTTCGTGCTCCATGACGTGCTGAAAGTCGATGAACTCTATGCGAGCTTGCCTGCCTTTGAGGACGTTTCCCCCGACTTGATTGACGCCATTATCGAGCAAGGGGCCAAATTCTGTGAGGATGTTCTAGCGCCACTCAACGAGAGCGGTGACGCTGAAGGCTGCCACTGGAGTACCGATGGCGTCACGACACCCAAGGGCTTTGCTGATGCTTATCAACAGTACGTCGCTGGAGGTTGGCCTGCGCTTGCTGCTGATCCCGAGCACGGCGGGCAAGGTATGCCCAATGCGCTTGGGTTGTGCATGAATGAATTGACCGGTACCGCCAACTGGGCATGGTCTATGTACCCAGGGTTGAGTCATGGCGCAATCAAAACGCTTGAGGAGCATGGAAGCGAGGAGCAAAAGGAGCGTTATTTAACGCGGTTGGTATCCGGTGAGTGGACTGGCACGATGTGCCTAACGGAGCCACACTGCGGGACTGATCTGGGTTTGCTGCGTACCAAAGCGATCAGAAATTCAGACGGGAGCTTTTCACTTCACGGAACGAAAATCTTCATCAGCGCAGGTGAGCACGATATGGCTGAGAATATCGTGCACATCGTAATCGCTCGAATTGAGGGAGCGCCAGAGGGGACAAAAGGGATCTCGCTCTTCGTCGTTCCGAAAATAAACGTGAACGAAGACGGATCGCTGTGTGAGCGCAATGCACTTCACTGTGCGTCTATCGAATCCAAGATGGGGATAAAGGGCTCTGCAACCTGCGTAATGAATTTCGATGGCGCTCGCGGCTACTTAATTGGCCCTGAAAATCGAGGTCTGAACTGTATGTTTACCTTCATGAATGTCGCCCGTTTGGGGACCGCCGTTCAGGGTTTGTGTCATGCGGAGCTTGCCTATCAGGGTGCGTTTAATTACGCGCGTGAGCGTCTAGCAATGCGTTCTTTAACTGGACCCAAAAATCCCGACGGCCCCGCGGATCCTATCTTGGTTCACCCTGATGTCCGCCGCATGCTGTTGACGCAGCGATCGATCGCTGAAGGGAGTCGCGCCTTTTTGCTCTACTTGGCCGTGCAGGGTGACCTGATTCGTGCGGGGAATGAAGAGCAGGCCAAGCAAGCAGATAATCTCATGGCGCTGTTGACTCCGATTGCGAAAGCCTTTGTCACTGAGTTGGGTTTCGAGGCCGCAAACCACGGCGTCCAAGTATTGGGTGGTCACGGTTACATCCGCGAGTGGGGAATGGAGCAAATCGTAAGAGATGCCCGCATTGCTTTGCTGTATGAAGGCACGACGGGTGTTCAGGCTATGGATTTAATTGGTCGAAAAGTGTTGGGTAGTGGCGGTAAGTTGCTCATGGATTTCACGGCGCAAATAGAGGCTTTCTGCCAACAGTCTCACCCAGCGGAAGTTCAGCCGTGGATCGATCAAGTATCGCTCCTCAAAGATGAGTGGCTCACTTTATCTCTACAAATCGGCGAAAAAGCCATGAGCAATGCGGATGAAGCGGGCGCGGCTTCAGTCGATTATCTCATGTACAGTGGCTATGTTGTGTTGGCCTATTTTTGGGCGCAGATCGCCCGTGTTGCGGCTCAATTGATCTCAGATCCGGCCCGCTCCGCGGATGCCGATTTTCTTCGAGCCAAACTTATGACGGCTGAGTTTTACTTCAGGCGTATCTTGCCTCGGGCGCAGGGGCATCGTTTAGCTATTGAGGGTGGCGCTGAGCCCCTAATGCAAATGCCCGAAGCGTTATTTGCTGTGGCCCAGTAAACTCTGGCAAAAGGGCGAAGATGTTCTTACACTTCGCCTTCACAAGCGCAATGGAGAGGTAGCTCCTATGAGTGACAACGAGGCGGTTTCCGCTTCCCACAGCGAGCCTAGATTGAAGCCTGAGGATCAAGCTAAGATCGATGAGTTTTGTAGCAAGGGGGTCAATTCGGTAGAGAGAAGGCCCTTTAAGCCATTCAGGATGATGTTGCTGCTGATTGGCGTCACGATCGCGTTCAGCTTGCTCAGTCAAGCTATCGCACGTTGGTCGGGTATTTACTGATTTTTTAACATCGACTCTATACGTTCTAATCGCTCGTTCACTTCGGTAAGAGGTGATGTCTCTGGCGCGGCTGTTTGGCCGTAGCGAATTTGGAAGAGTGACACTAGATGTTCGACTACGTCCTCCTGTGCTCTGTCGGGATGCAAATGGAGTGTGCGGGAGGCGTATTCGAGCGTGCCGTAGAATAGATCTCGAGCGATCCAAATCTCGGGCGCATTGACAAAAATACCTCGGTCTACACCCTGAGAAAATATCTCGTCGAATAAGGCGACGTAGCCGCGGATAGGTTCAAGGCTCGGCGAGTCGAGCGTTCCCGTTTCTCGAGTCCGCACCGTGAAGCCAACAAAATCAAACTCGTTGACGAGCTCTCTGAGATGAAAGCGGGCGAGAGCCTCCAGTCGCTGAATTGTATCTGTATTTTTGCGCGTAGCGGCTTTGGCGCCCCGAGTGAGGTCCTGCCAGAACTTGGAAACCACCGCATCTAGGAGTTCCTTCTTGTTTCGGTAATACAGGTAGACCGTACCCTCGGCAACCGAGGCGCGTTTTGCGATGGCGCTCATTTTCGCGCCCTCTACACCCATTGCGCTGAATTCTGCCCGGGCGGCGTTCAAAATGGCCTGCTCCTTGGCTTCCATCTTCTGCCGTTGAGTGCGAATTGACGTTGCCTTGCCCATACGATTTCCTTGCTTGATGCCAATAAATGATTTAGGCTCATTTATATTGAGTTAGATTCATTAAATATGCAAGTTTAAACCGTTTGGGTCTTAATGCTTGCGGTCGGAGGTCATGATGACGAATCAGCCGTCGATTCGAATTGGTGGTGCAAGCGGTTATTGGGGTGAGTCCGATATGGCTTTACCTCAATTTTTGAACGATAAGTCGCTTGATTACATCGTATTTGACTATTTAGCTGAAATTACGATGTCCATTTTAGCGCGTGCGCGTGAAGCCGATTCGAGTTTAGGTTATGCCACGGATTTCGTGGACGCTGTCCTGGCTCCGAATCTGGTTCAAATCGCGGGTCAAGGTGTACGTATCATCTCGAATGCTGGGGGTGTCAATCCAGAGGCCTGCGCCGAGGCGATTCGGAAACACATTGCGGATAAAAAGTTATCTTTAAAAGTGGCGGTGATTCTTGGCGATGACTTGCTGCCGCAACTCGGGTCTTTGGCAGAGCAGGCGCCCGTCGAAATGTTCTCTCAAGAACCTTTCCCTGACGCCTCTAAAATCGCCAGTGTGAACGCCTATTTAGGTGCCTTTCCGATCGCAAAAGCCTTAGATGAAGGTGCCGATATTGTAATCACCGGCCGCTGTGTCGATTCAGCAGTGACCTTGGGGGCATGCATCCATGCCTTTGGTTGGCAGGAAAACGAGCTGGATAAATTGGCAGGTGGCTCACTTGCTGGGCATTTAATCGAGTGCGGGCCGCAGGCTACAGGTGGTAATTTCACCGATTGGGAACATGTTGCGGATACGATGGACGATGTGGGCTACCCCATCGCTACGGTCTACCATGATGGTTCCTGTGAGATTACCAAGCCTGAGGGTACGGGCGGTTTGGTCTCGAGGGGTACGGTGGCCGAGCAGCTTGTCTATGAGATTGGCGATCCGTCTGCTTATTATCTGCCTGATGTGGTGTGTGATTTTACGCAGGTCGAATTGCATGAGATCGGTGAAAACAGGGTGTTGGTGACGGGCGCCAAGGGCCGTGGTGTGCCCTCTCACTACAAGGTTTCGATGACCTGGGCCGATGGTTGGCGCTTGGGTATGATCTGGTTTTATGTGGGCGGCAAGGCAAGCGAGCGGGCACAATCGTTTGCAGCAAACGCGCTAGAACGAGCACGTCGCAAACTAACAGCCGCTGGCGCCCCCGGCTTCGGCGAAGAGCTTGTAGAGATTGTGGGTGATGGCTCACACTTTGGGCGCTACTCGCAGGAATCACACAGCCGAGAAGTCGCGCTTAAAATCGCGGCAAAGCATCAAGACAAGCGAGCCTTGATGCTACTGCTGAAAGAAATCACCGGTGCCGGCTTAGCTGCGCCAGCGGGGCTCGCTGGATTTGCCGGCACACGGCCAAAACCCTCCCCCGTTATTAGGCTGTTCTCATTCTTGATTGGTAGATCAAATGTGTCGATATCGATCGGTGACGGGATCGAGCGGGTGTCTTTTTCCGATCCGATTAATTCACCAGAACCCGCTGCCTACCCCACTCTCGTTCACCCACTTCCCGCTATGGTCGATGTCTCAGCGGAGTCTGTTGAGGTGCCCTTGGAGCGCCTTGCCTGGGGGCGTTCGGGCGATAAGGGTAATAAGGCTAATGTCGGGATCATTGCGCGACAAGAGGCCTATGTGCCTTGGCTTGCACGCGCGCTCACCGAGGAGGTCGTTCGTGAGCGTTTCGCGCACTTTCTGAATTCAGCCTCGGTCTCGCGATATTTCATGCCTGGCCTAAACGCCTTTAACTTTTTGCTTGATGAGGCATTGGGGGGAGGCGGTGTAGCCAGTCTCAGAAATGACCCTCAAGGGAAAAGCTACGCGCAAATTTTGTTGCAAACGCCGGTACGCATTCCGGCGGTACTATTGGAGGAATAAAAATGGCTGTGATTCAAAGCCAAGTTATTGTTGGGAGTGAGGCGTACGAGCAGAATCGGAGCGCGATGCTCGAGTTTGTCGAGCGTCTGCGCTCGCTGGAAACGCGAGCGGTTGAGGCCAGTAATCGGCGCATCCCCGTTTTTGAAAAACGCGGGCAAATCCCGCCGTTCGAGCGTGTAGAACGCCTCTTAGACCCAGGGATGCCTTTTCTACGTCTGCATACATTAGCAAACTATATGGTCGGTGATCCAAACCCCGAAACCAGTATTCCCGGTGCTTCCGTGATTATCGGAATTGGCTTTGTGCAAGGTGTTCGCTGCATGGTCTGGGCGGATGACTCGGGCATAGCAGCGGGTGCGATCACTCCGAAAACGGGGCCTGTGCATCTGGCTGTTCAAGAGATTTGCAAACGCCAAAAACTGCCTTTAATTCACATGGTTGAAAGCGCTGGCGCCAACCTGATCAACTATGAGGTGACGGCCTGGGCAGTGTTTGGCGCCGTCTTTCGAAACATGGCGCAACTTTCAGCTATGGGTATCCCCAATATTGTCGTGCTTCATGGTGCGTCAACCGCCGGTGGCGCCTATATGCCGGGTATGGCTGATTACGTCATTGGCGTAAAAGAAAACGGCTTGGCCGCTCTGGCTGGAGCAGCACTTGTGAAAGCGGCCACAGGGGAAGAAGCCGACGAGCGAGAGCTGGGCGGCACGGAAATGCATTCGTCTGTCTCGGGCGTCGTTGAGTACCTTGTTGATAATGACGCTCATGGGTTACTAAAGGCGCGTGAAGTGCTTGGGCGTTTGAATTGGAACAAAAATACAACCCCACTCACTCGCCAGCCCTATTGTCCACCAAAGTACGATGCAGAAGAGCTCGCTGGTGCGATACCTGTTGATCACAGAATTCCGTGGGACGTGCGCGAGGTTTTAGCTCGTGTTGTGGATGGATCAGACATAGAGGAGTTCAAGCCTCGTTATGGTTCTTCCACTGTCTGTTGTTACGCGAGCATAACGGGGATCGCGTGTGCGATCCTCGGTAATAACGGACCAATTGATCCGAATGGCGCGACTAAGGCGGCTCAGTTCCTCCAGCTTTGCGATCAAGCGGGGCTTCCCGTTATTTTCCTGAACAATACGACCGGCTACATGGTCGGGACTCAATACGAGCAGGCAGGAATGATTAAACATGGCTCAAAAATGGTTCAAGCTGTGTCAAATATTCGAGTTCCCAAGATTACCCTCTATCTTGGGGCGAGTTTCGGTGCCGGTAACTATGGTATGTGCGGTTGGGCGTATGAGCCCGATTTTCTGTTTGCTTGGCCGAGTGCTCGAACCGGTGTGATGGCCGGGCAGTCGGCGGCTAAAACCATGTCCCAAGTGGCCGAGGTGGCGGCTAAGCGCAAAGGTGAAGAGCCAGATTACGAGACAATAGCGAAGCAGGAGGCTCGAATTCAAGCCCATTTCGACCGGCAGGAGGATGCGTTTTACACCTCGGGTCAGGTATTGGATCATGGCGTTATTGACCCTCGTGACACGCGCAAAGTGTTGGCTTTTGCTTTAGAAACCTGCCTCGAATCGCGTAACCGTGAGTTGCGTCCTAACGCCTTTGGCGTAGCTCGAATGTGAGGATTTGATCATGTTGCCAGAGACACAAAGTATTGAAACAGAGATTAAAAATGGTTGGTTGACCATTTGGTTCAACGGCATTGCCAATAGGAACGCGCTCACGGATCAGCGGGTTGAAGAGACGCTCGCTGTACTCCACGCGGTGGCGGATGATCGATCTGTCAGGGGTATTACCTTACGTGGTCGTGGAGGCGTGTTTTCTGCTGGTGGAGACCTGAGGAGTTTTCAGAAATTCTCTGAAGCGGATGACGCCGATGTCATCGAAATGAGCAAAAGCATCGCGCATCTTCTCAATCGTTTAAATAGCATGCCCCAAGTTACTGTCGCTCTCGTAGAAGGCGCCGCTATCGCAGGTGGTTTGGGCATCGTGTGCTGTTGCGATGTGGCGATTTGCCAAAGCTCAGCTAAGTTCGCGTTTAGTGAGACAATGATCGGCATTTCGCCGGCTCAAATTGCTCGTTTTGTGATGCAGAAATTGGGCTACGCAAAAGCCCGTCGCTTGATGTTAACGGCTGCGCGCTTCAATGGCGCTGAGGCCGAAGCGCTCGGTTTGGCCGATTTCACGGCAGATGACGTTGCGGCACTTGAAACCCTTGAGCAGCGAGTGCGGCGCGATGTTTTGAAATGCGCGCCCGGCGCCATTGCGGCCACCAAATCCTTGATTCTCGATCTGCCTTATATCGAACCGGCAGAAATTCCAGACGTAGCGGGCCGTAATTTTACCCAGCGGCTTAAGAGTGAAGAAGGTAAAGAGGGTGTGCGCTCCTTTCTAGAGAAGCGCGCTCCCATATGGGCTCAGGAGCCTTAAGGAACTGACTATGACGATTTCGACAGTGATGGTTGCGAATCGCGGAGAGATAGCGATTCGTGTTATGAAAACGGCCAAACGCATGGGAATGCGTACCGTTGCCGTGTATTCCGAGGCGGATGCCAAGGCAGCACACGTTCGCGCAGCGGATCAGGCGGTGTGTATTGGTCCGGCGCCCGTCGGTCAATCCTACTTAAGGGCTGACCTTATTTTGGATGCCGCTGTTAGCTTGGGTGTTGATGCCGTCCACCCTGGCTATGGCTTTCTCTCAGAAAATGCCAATTTTGCCGAAGCCTGCGCCGAGCGAGGGATCGTGTTCATCGGGCCGTCTCGGCATGCTATTGAAGTTATGGGTGATAAGGCCAGAGCGAAGCGAGCCATGATCGAGGCGGGCGTACCCTGCGTTCCAGGTTACCAAGATGACGATCAGTCGCTCGAGCGGTTGACTCAGGCAGCGCTTGAGATTGGCATGCCCGTGATGGTCAAAGCCGCTGCCGGCGGTGGCGGGCGTGGTATGCGTTTAGTGCATGACG
>Ga0181564_10005185_pt1 | contig 10885 bp, 9 predicted proteins | sample 011ome_24_FD_134512 | JGI IMG/M metagenome (GOLD analysis project Ga0181564, IMG submission 134512) | Coastal salt marsh microbial communities from the Groves Creek Marsh, Skidaway Island, Georgia - 011513CT metaG (megahit assembly) | ecosystem: Environmental > Aquatic > Marine > Intertidal zone... | reverse complement strand
GCAGGCCTTTAGCACCTGCATTAGTATTTCCTACATTTGAGGCCGAGACACTTGATTCAATTGAGTTTGGCTTGAAAACAGATTTAATGGACGGAAGGGCACGTGCAAATATTGCAGTCTTCTCATATACATATGAAAACCTTCAATTTCAGGCCACCGACCCAGATCCCTATAGAGGTGGGGTAGCAAATATTCCTGAATCAGAAATGTCAGGGCTTGAAGTTGAGTTTAAAGGATTGTTAACTGATTCATTGGTTTTAGATATGAATTTATCATTTCTTGATTCTGAGGTTACTTCAGATTATATGGTTTTAGATAATGTTGATGCATATCAGTATTTCTTTGGTCAAGAGGACCTTCGATATGGTTTAAGGGAAAATGTTAAGGGTAATGAATTAGCAAAAAGTCCAGAGTTTTCAGCTGACATTAGTCTCACGTATGAAAGAGCGCTTGCTTCTGGAAGTATTTTTACTGGGATAATGCAGTACATTCATAGGGGAGACTTCCAACAAAGGGTATCTAATAACTCTATTGTTGATGCCATTGATTCATACGATTTATTGAACCTTACTGCAAGCATTGATTTTGTAGGAGATAAGTGGGGGCTAGACTTTAAGATTCTTAATGCAACTGATGAAGATGGAGTGAACTCTAGTATGACAGATGTCTTTGGTGTTGCTGCAACTGGATTAGAGCTTATTCCGCCTCGTCAATTTATGGTGCGATTAAGTATGAGCTATTAATTTGGTAATTAATAAATAATGGATAAATTATTTATACAATCAGAGGAGTTGCTTAAGGATTCATTTAATCTTGCTTGGCAAGTCTATGAAAGCGGTTATCGCCCTAATTATATAATTGGCGTATGGAGAGGAGGAGCTCCAATTGGTATTGCTGTTCAGGAGTTTTTAGATGTCCTTGGTGTGCCCTCCGACCATATTGCAATTCGTACTTCTCATTACAAAGGAATAGATGAGAGAGATAGCAAGGTTCAAGTTTTTGGTTTGAACTACATTATTAAGCAGGTTGAATCAGAAGATTCACTGCTAATAGTTGATGATGTTCATGATACGGGTATATCCATTCAAAAAATAATTTTAGATCTTCAGACTGCTTGTAAAAAGAATACACCTAAAATTAAGGTAGCTACTCCATATTTTAAACCAAAGAAAAATAAAATAGATAGAAAGCCTGACTTTTATATTCATGAAACTGAGAAATGGCTAGTTTTTCCTCATGAGCTAGATGGCTTGTCAGTGGATGAAATTATTGAATTTAAGCCTGAGCTTTCAAAACTTGTTGAAAAAATTAAACCTTTTATATCTTAGAAGAATTAATATTGCTTTATTCAAAATATTTTTCAATTGTCTTGTTAATTAGCTACGATTAATTTTTTATAACAGAACCTTGCTCTAAATTTTTAAGAAGTACATATTATTGGCGATAATTGTAGATCTCATTGTAAAATAAGTTATATAAAATTTATTTACTCAAGAGGTTAAGAGGGTATGACACCACAATTAAAAATTCTGGGTTCTGGCCTAAGAAGTATTTGGCAATATGGTGACTTAAGTTTTGGTAAAGATTTTTCAATAAGCTACTTACCAACCCTTGCTGAGTTAAAAATTAAGACATGCCTTACTCTAAACATATCAATATAAAGTCCTGAAGAAAATAATGACTTGTATAGTTGTAATTGGTAACTCTACAGGTGAATACGACTGGATTTCACCATTTTTTAAAGATAATAGCAGCTTTGACTGCAAATTAATTTTGAATGAAATTCCAGAAAAGGATAAAAAAAATATCAGAAAAGATGTGTTTTTGTACCCAAATATTTCCATAATAGAGCCATTCTTATTAGCAAGATATTTTTTGACATTTCTTGAAAAAGTTAATAGGAAAATTTCTTTACCAAGCTCACTTGTAAGTTTTATTTATTCTTTCTTTTACAGCAAAATGGAAATCGTACAAACAAAATTTTTATTTCAAGATTATAGTTTTAGAAAATCACTTTTAATGTCTCACCTCAAAAAGATAACTACTAATGCAACCTTAGTAGCTTTTCCTCATGCATTTAGCTTATCAATTCCAGCTGATTGTCAAGAAGATGTATCCCATAAATGTGATGTTGTATTGCAAAATACTAAGTTGTGCACTCGTTATAAAGCAAAAGAAAATATAATAACTGGTATACCTATGCTTGATTCTTTGAACCTCTTTGATGTTCTATCAAATAATATAATTTTTTTTACAAGAGATAACTATGATCATTATGGCACTACTAACAATGCTTGTTACAATAAGTATTTTCAAGTATTAGATTTTCTTGAGAGCAATAAGCTAAAAGTTTATATTAAACATCACCCAAGAAATAGAAAGGCAAATCAGAGGCATAAAGATATTGAAAAAAATTTCAATAATATTACCTACATTAATTCAAATAATGAGATCCCCCTCAATAAATATAGAGCTTGCTTAACTTTTTTTTCTGCAGCGAGTCTAATGCTTACTCGGCATAAAGTTCCTGCAATTGATATCACCCCATATCAAGAAGATCTTTTATCTACTTCATTGATTCATCACTTAGATGAGGATGGGGTTTATGTAACCCCATTTTGTGAGCATGGCTTGCAATCACATTCATTAAACTTAAATGAAATCATGGACAGCAAACTATTAGGCTCCATTAGTCAAAGTCAGTCAGAGAATTCTAAGCAGATTTTTCCTAATAGTTACAACAATGCTTTACAAAATCTAATTACAAAGTAGCTAAAAATATCTTTTTCGAAAAAGTATTTTTTTGTTTGTACGATATACAATAGCCTTATAAAAAACCTAGAAATATAAACGATTAATTTATAAGCTTTTCTATGGACAAAAAACTAGACATGATATTGGTGCTTGATTTTGGCTCGCAATATACGCAACTCATTGCTCGCAGAATAAGAGACTTGAATGTATTTTCTGAGATTCTTCCATGGGATATTTCTTCAGAAAGAATTAAGGACTTAAACCCTAAGGGTATAATACTATCTGGCGGCCCCGAATCAGTAACAGTATCAAATACTCCTAGAGTTCCCAAGATTGTGTTTGACTTAGAAATACCAATATTGGGGATTTGCTACGGGATGCAAACACTTGCAGAGCAGTTTGGCGGGCAAGTTACTTCTTCAAAAGCGAAAGAATTTGGTCATGCTGAGATGATACTTGAAGGACCATCTATTCTTTTTGAGGGTTTTAGTCTCGGTTCGTCATTAGATGTTTGGATGAGTCATGGTGACCATGTTTCAGCATTGCCAGATAAGTTTAGTATAGTTGCCTCTACTGATTCAGCTCAAATTGCTGCGATGCAACATATAAATAAACCTATTTTTGCTCTTCAGTTTCACCCTGAAGTAACACATACAAAAGAAGGCAAAGCAATATTACAGAACTTTCTTTTCAAAGTATGCAATTGTTCGGCTCAATGGAAAATTGAAAACCTTATTGAACAGAAAATTATTAATATAAAAGAGCAAGTTGGCGATAAAAAAGTATTGTTAGGTTTATCAGGTGGCGTTGATTCCTCAGTTACGGCTATGTTACTAGATCGAGCAATTGGCAAAAATTTAATATGTGTATTTATTGATAATGGATTGCTTAGAAAGAATGAAGCAAGGGACGTCGAAAAATTGTTTAGAGAAAAAATGGATCTTAATTTACATTTTGTAGACGCAAAAAAATTATTTTATAGACATCTAAAGGGTGAATCTGATCCTGAGCAAAAAAGAAAAATCATTGGCAGGACTTTTATTGATATTTTTGATTTAGAGGCCTCAAAACTTAAAGATGAAATTAAATTTTTAGCACAAGGAACAATTTATCCAGATGTTATTGAATCCTCTGAGTCTGAATCCAAAGAAGCAAAAGTAATAAAATCTCATCATAATGTTGGCGGTTTACCTGCAGATATGAAGATGGAGCTTGTTGAACCTCTTAGGGATTTATTTAAAGATGAGGTTAGAGAAATGGGATCTGAACTAGGACTTCCTCTAGAAATGCTCAATCGCCACCCATTCCCTGGCCCAGGGTTGGGAGTAAGAATCCTTGGAGAGATCAATGAAAAAAAAGTTACTATTTTGCAAAATGCAGATGCCATTTTTATAGAAGAATTAATTAAAGCAAACTTATATGATCAAGTAAGCCAAGCATTCTGTGCATATTTACCAATTAAATCAGTAGGCGTTGTAGGAGACGAAAGGCGCTATGCTGATGTAATTGCTGTCAGGGCAGTAGAGACCATTGACTTTATGACAGCCACTTGGGCAAAACTACCTTATGAATTCCTTGCGCAAGTTTCTAATAGAATCGTGAATGAGGTTGAGGAAATTAGCAGAGTTGTTTATGACATATCTAGCAAACCGCCAGCAACTATTGAGTGGGAATAGTGACATAGGCTGCAACACCCCATTCCTAAGCTGTTTTAATATTGTAAACTTGTTGTAAAGACGCATTCCTTCGTCTTTGTTGCAAACATTGTTGTAAAGTCTTGCAACTATTACACATCATAAGTATTTTTCTATATCTGTTTCGTTTATCTCTAAATGTTTAACTCTTAAATCCTCTTTAGATCTGATAACGCTAACTATTTTATATTCAATTAATTCCTTAATTATTTTTCTTGCTGTTGGCATAGAAACGTAAGTAACAAGAAATTTTTCATAATCACTAATTTTGAAATTTATGTCTTTATTTCTAAAATTTTTAATTGCTCTGAGGTGGTTTATATTTAATTTTTTCATTTCATTAAAAACATTTAATATTTGGTCAAAAGAAAATCTTAATATCATAGTGTGAAAAAAATAATGCAAAAATTTTACTATAAAAATATTATGTTTTTCAGGAAAACATACTTACTCAAAATAAGTATGTGCAATATAGAGCAGAAATTGATGGATTAAGAGCGCTGGCAGTCTTGCCTGTGATTCTATTTCACGCTGGCTTTGAGTGGTTTAGTGGAGGTTTTGTAGGCGTAGATGTTTTCTTCGTAATCAGTGGTTACTTGATTACAACCATCATTATTTCTGAGATGGCTGAAGGAAAATTCAGCATCGTCAATTTTTATGAGCGTCGTGCTCGAAGAATATTACCAGCACTATTCTTTGTTATGGCCGCGTGCTTGCCATTTGCTTGGCTTTGGCTAACACCAAATGACCTTAAAGATTTTGGGCAGAGTTTGGTAGCGGTATCCACCTTCTCTTCCAATATTTTATTTTGGTTAGAGAGTGGCTACTTCGATACGGCTGCTGAGTTGAAGCCTCTGCTCCATACATGGAGTTTGGCGGTTGAGGAGCAGTACTATATTTTCTTTCCTATATTTCTTATCCTCACTTGGCGATTGGGTGTAAAGTGGGTCTTAATTTTACTTTCAGTTGTATTTTTGCTTAGTTTAGGAGTTGCTCAATGGAGTGCCTATAATAAACCTTCTGCTGCCTTCTTCTTGCTTCCAACAAGGGGCTGGGAATTACTTGTTGGCGTCTTTGCTGCTTTCTACCTTAATTACAACACCCACTTAAAGTCGCATATCTTAAATCAAGCATTGAGTCTGCTTGGCTTTGGAATGATCGTTTATTCAATTATTGCTTTTGATGAAACAACTCCTTTTCCCAGTTTGTATGCTTTGATTCCGACAGTTGGAACGGGTTTGTTGATTCTATGCGCTGTTCCAAAAACCTTTATTCATAAATTGCTTAGCCTAAAATTTATCGTTGGAATCGGACTGATCTCCTATAGTGCGTATTTGTGGCACCAACCTATATTGGCATTTGCGAGACATAAGTATCGATTATTAGGAGATATACCTGATCCTATTCTAATAGGTTTATGCATTGCTTCGTTAATAATGGCTTGGTTTAGTTGGAAGTTTGTGGAGGCTCCTTTTAGAGCAAAACATATCTTCAATAGAAAAAGTATTTTTTACTCTTCAATGCTCTCAGCTTTAATATTTTGCGGACTAGGCCTTTTTTTACACGCTAGCATTTCACAACCCGATAGAGCACTATTATCGGAAAAGGAGATATTATTACCAAAAAAATATGGAGGTTTCGTCGAGCAGGGCAGAGAATGCTCGTTTCCAAATTTACTCAAAGGTGATAAGTATTGTGAAATCTTTGGGGAAGGACAACTGGGAAAAATAATAATAATTGGAGATTCTCATGCTCGGGTATTATCTGAGTCGTTTTATTCGTCTGTAGATTCTTTTTCTTCGATTATTGATTTAACGGCAAGCGGTTGTCCGTTCATTTTGCATTCAAATATCTTTGTAGGTAAGACGCTAAACTGCTCAAGCGACTATCAATTAGAGAGACAAAAAGTTCTAACAGAGCAGCCAGATAGTACAGTAGTCTTTCAAGCACGTTTACCATTATACTTTTTTGGAAATGGTTTTAACAACAAGAAACCTGGTGGAAATGAGATTCGCCCAGCGGTGAGAGTCACTGGAGGGCAGTCTTTTTCTTCGGTTGATGAAGCGCGTAAATACTTTATTGAAAACCTAAGAAAAACAATAGACTTCATAGCCCAAAACAACAAAACACTTTTTATTGTCTTACCTTCTTTTAGTAATGGTTGGGATCCAGTAGAGCAACTCATTGTGATGGAGGCACAAGGGTTTTCCTTGCAAGAGGCAAGGGATTATTTGAATATTCCAAAGGAGTTAGTAAATCAACGAATTAATGTTTTAAGAGCAGAGTTATTATCGATATCAAAGAGTTATGAAAATGTAGTTACCATAGACCCTAATAAATATTTTTGTTTTAAAGAGTTGTGCTCTCCATTAACCCAATTTGATGAATTGCTCTTTACTGACGCAGATCACTTTTCTTTTAAAGCAAATAACTTAATCTTCGCAGAGATTAAGAAGTCTATGAAAGCATTGCAGCGACAAGGCCATTAAAAATACAGTTGCAAACTTTACAACAGCAGAAATGCTAAACTGCTGATAATGCCGATTTTTTAAAGCATTTATGTTCGGCAAAAAAAAATCCAAAAATGTTGTAAAGTTGTTGTAAAGAAACATTCCTTCGTCTTTGTTGTAAACATTGTTGTACAGTTTTACTACAATTGCGCGGCATAAGTCCCTTGCTACACAAGAGTGTGTAAAACTGCCACGATCGAGTGGGAGTAACAAAGAAGATAATTGTTTAGTTGTATTAAAGTAATAGCGTGAAAAAAAATTATCTGGTAGCAAATCGTACAAGTTATATTGATGGTCTGAGAAGTTTAACTATCTTGGCTGTAGTTTTTTTCATACCTATTATAGATGGGGGCTCAATAGAGCCTTTTGATCAAAATGGAATATTGCAAAATTTATTCTCGTATCGGTAGTTGGGCGTCCCAAGTCTTATTGATTTTATACCTAGTTTAACTTTTGTTCAGCCAGGTGTATTTAATGAGATTCTAGGAACTGAGATGCGGAGTTTTAATGGAGCTTTTTGGAGTCTTTATGTTGAAGTTAAATTCTATTTTAATTCAAGCCTTTTATTATTTAGAATTGACCTTTAGAATAGATTCACTTTAAAAATACGATTTATAAAATACTTTAAAATAATGATTAAAAAATACTCAAAGTCATCTGAATTTTACCTATCTTCAAAATCAGACTTTTTTTCGAGCAATGATGATTTATTGAAAAAAGCAGTTGAGAAAAATGCCCTTTATTTAAAACAGCCTAAAAGAGTTTGTTGTAAATTATGTCAAGCCTCTCTTCCAGCAGTAACAGATTTTACATCACATGATGTCGAATATGTTTTTTGCACAAACTGCAATCATTTAAATGGAATATATGAAGATACTCAAGATTTTGTTGAGCATCTTTATATGTCAGACTCTGGAAAGGAATATGCCTCAAATTATCTAGATAAGAATTTTGAAAAAAGGGCTATTGAGGTATATCTTCCAAAAGTAGACTTTCTCATGACTACTCTTCCACCTAAAACGAATAAAATCCTGGATGTTGGATGTGGCAGTGGTTATTTTGTTCATGCAGCGCTACTTCGTAATCTAGAGCCCATTGGGTTAGATGTAAGTAAAACGATGGTTGAATTTGGTAACTCTCAAATTCAACAAATCTTAAGCTGCGCCCCATTAGACTTTGCAGAAGAAGAAGGGTTCTTTCAAGCAATTAAAGATACAGATGCTGAGGTCATATCTGCCATTGGTGTAATAGAGCATTTAAGAGAACCTCATAAATTCTTTGAAGCCTTTAATCAATGCAAAGCAAAATATTTATATTACTCTGTTCCAATGTTTTCCCTATCTGTTGCTTTGGAGAGTGTGTCGAGAGATATTTTTCCACGCCAACTTTCTGCTGGGCATACTCATCTTTTTACTGAAGATTCCATTCGCGAGATGCATAAAATTATGAATATTTCATCAATAGGGGAGTGGCGATTTGGAACTGATATTATGGATTTATATAGACATTACATGGTTAAACTGCAATCACATAATGCCTCTAAAAAAATGATTGAATTTTTTTATGATGGGTTTGGAGCAAGGATTGATGAACTCCAAAATATTTTGGATTTGAATCATTCTTGTTCAGAAATTCATGTAGTTGCAGCGAAAGATTAGTTTTGTTGACTTACACATATCAGCAAGCTTTAATATTAATTAGATTACTTTTTATGCCTTCTCTTATTAGATGAATTTTCTAATTTATTGATGCAAGATTTGGCACATCAAGATCGCTTAATCAATAATGATTAATACCCTAATTGTAATACCTGCCTATAATGAGGAAACAACCATTCATAAGGTTGTTCTGGCTTGCAAAAAATTTGGAACAGTATTAGTAGTCAATGATGGATCAAAGGATCAAACATCTTTTATAGCAGAAAAAGCAGGTGCTGAGGTTATTAATTCGTTAACAAATCATGGCTATGATTTCGCGCTAAACTTAGGGTATCAATTCGCTTTGCATAATGATTTTGCTGTCATGGTTACATTCGATGGAGATGGTCAGCTACCAGTTAAGAATCTGCCTTTTTTTATTGATGCTATATCTAATGGTTTTGATATTGTCATTGGTGTGAGATCAAGTCCCCCAAGGTTTTGTGAGAAATTTTTAGGGTTTTTCTCTAAAATTTATTTAAATTTACATGATCCATATTGTGGAATGAAAGCATATAGATTGGATTTTTGTTCAGAAAAGAAAATATTCAGTTCTTATAAATCCATTGGAACAGATTTAGCATTAACTATTGCTCTAAACGGAGGATCTATTTCCAATATACCAATTTCTATCAGTCCTCGCTTTGATCAATCAAGATTTGGAAACCGGATTATCTCTGAGCTAAAATTATTTCCTTCAATGTTCTTAGGACTTTCAAGAATAGTCTTGCATAAGTTAAAAAATTTTTTAAGCTAACACATTATCTTTAAAAATAAATCAATTTAAGAAATATCTGATGGCTTGATATGAGTATTTTTTTTGATATCTTGTTTAGCGATTTTATCTATAACTAGATCTTTTTTATATGGAGGGAAACTGTCAGGCAGTTCTGGTCTAAGCATTATTAAATCTTCCATCTTAATCACATCTCCTTTTTTAATATCATTCTTAGCATGCACAGACCTTCTTTGAACAATAGATGATTTTTTTTCATTATCCATTACTTTTTTTTCTTCAGTTCCAAGAGCCAGTTCGAGCTCGCGAGTTCTATCAACCATTTCTTTCCAGGTGATAGGATCCATAGAAAATTTATGATCTGGCCCAATTCTAGAAGTATCATCTGTAAAATGTTTTTCGATTGCACGCGCCCCAAGAGCAACTGAGCCAAGAACAGTTGTATGACCTGGGGTGTGGTCAGAAAGACCTAAGACCGTATTAGGATATTTTTTTCTGTAGCTTTTTAACACATTCAAAGCAATATATTTATAGTTCTCTAACGAGGCTGTGTAATTTGTATTGCATTGCATAAGAACAATATCTTTTGTATGTTTTAGCGCTACCGACATAGCCATCTCAACTTCTTTGTTGCTTGATGCTCCTGTCGCCATAAAAAATGGTAAGCCCTGCTTAGCCATCGCTTCAATATGATCATGCCAAGTTATATCTCCAGAGCCCATTTTCCATGCAGCAACGTACGGATGAAGTTCATCTAATACCTCAATAGAATAGGGAGACGTAAAATAATCAATTCCAGCATCATCACATGTTTTTTTTAACTCTTTTGTCCACTCAACTGGCAATGAAGCATTATCATATACTTCATATACTGATTTATCCCATGAAGCTTGGTGTGTTAATTTTTCCTCCATACTTTCAAATGAGGCTGCTGAAACAATGGTTGAGGCAGTAAAGTTTTGAAATTTTGCAGCATTAGCACCAGCTTCGGCTGCAAGATAAATTAAGTCTTTTGCCCTTTCCAAGGAATCATCCCAATTTGCAGCAATATCAGCAATGAAATAAGTCGGGTTATCTCCCCCAATTATATTTTTACCAACTTTTACTAGATTTAAGTCTTCGCTCATTATGTCTCCATTTAAAAATTAATTATATCCTTGAGCTTAAAATTAAAACAGAGTTAACTGAAAAACTAAAAATTTAATCTTAGATATTTATAAATATAAGCTGGGAATATCTAAATGTTTAAAAAGAGCTTCGGCCCTTTTCCAATCATCTAAAGTGTCAATATCAACTGCTCTAGAGTTTTTGATTGGGTAACCAATGCCAGATGAATGCATTTCTTTTTTTTCAATCCATGCACTTGCTTTGCCCCAATAGAATTGGCCAGCATCAAAATATAATTTTTCTAAATCTTGACTTCTTATCATTTCCTTGCCGGGATTAAGGTATTCCAAATGATTATTTTTTTTTAATCGTAAAGCCCATTGTGGT
>Ga0181564_10005183_pt1 | contig 10886 bp, 7 predicted proteins | sample 011ome_24_FD_134512 | JGI IMG/M metagenome (GOLD analysis project Ga0181564, IMG submission 134512) | Coastal salt marsh microbial communities from the Groves Creek Marsh, Skidaway Island, Georgia - 011513CT metaG (megahit assembly) | ecosystem: Environmental > Aquatic > Marine > Intertidal zone... | reverse complement strand
CCGTGCTTCACGCAGAAAACGCCGCTGTTCAATCGGATCGTCCGCGAACTCAGGCCGCAGTGTTTTGTAACAAACTACTCTACACAAATGGAGATCTTTACAGGATTTAATCAGCGACTTGCCGCCTTTGGCAATCGTAGTAAACATGGCATAGCGCATGTTCGGATCAATTTTTTTCGGTAAGGCTTTGTCCGTCTCTTCCAGAAAGACATCGCCATACTCTTTCGGAGGTTGCGGAAATTCGAGCATGACTGGGTATCAATGGTCCGTTGCGACGAATTTAGCACCGCCGCCGCCTAGCTGGCTACCCAAGAAAGCGATAAATTTATCAGCGTATGACGAGTAAGTGCCGTCTATCTCACCGCGCATGCGGCGTAAAAAAATTTAGGGTTGGTGACTCGGATCAACACTGCCCCATGCTGACAAAGAGATCCCGTTGGGCGATGCTGCCTCCAATCTTATGCAGCTCACCCTGGAGTCTTCGCAGAGCTGCAGACCCGACAACAGGAGATTCGTAAAAATCATACAGTGCCTGCGCCAACGGATATCCGACTTGAGCACACACCTGTGCTTGTTCACCTGAACCCAAGCCCCAGGTTTGCAAACTCGCAAGCAGGGCCTGGGCTGCTGGAGAATCGGCCGCGACGAGCGGCAGGAGATAATGCACGCTGGCAAACACCAGTTCTTGATCATCCACGTGTCGAGCGGCTACCTCTGCCAGCGGCTGCCAGCGTTCGCCGATGTCGAGTCCTTGCATTTGCAAACGCAACAGCAACGCCGCGTTGTTACACATGTCCAGATAAAAATCGTCCGCTGCCGAATTTGCTAACTCTTCGTCGTAGATCTCAAGCGCCATCTGCGGCTTGCCCAACGCCAGATAGTGCAATGCCCCATGCCAGACCAAATGATTTTTAAAGTTGTTTTTCTGCTGCCAATGGATCGACATTTTCTGTAACCACTCCAACCCGGCTTCATGCTTGCCCTGCGTCCAAAAGACATGTGCCACCGCGTGCGCTGCCCAAATATCCTGCTTGTTCAAAGCAACCGCTTGCTGGCCCCAATTTAATGCTTCTTCAAGATCGCCGGCTTCTTCCAGCCCAAAAGCGTGCATTCCCAACAGATAAGCAAACTGTGGATGTTCCTCAGGCCAAGCGTCTAAAACTCGAGCCGTAGAATCCCGCATGTTAACCCCAAGCCCGGTATAGAAGTGCAAGTGATGAGCCAACCGTAGCGCTAACATGTCCATCGGATAGGTTTGCAGAAGAGCCTCTAGGCATTCTAAGGCTACGTCAGCCTGATCCATGCTCCAAAGTTTGAGTGCCTGTACGTGTTGACGCTCACGATCATTGAGTTGGGATTGGACCTCCTGCTGCTGAAGTTGCGTCACCACAGATTCTAAATCACGATTTACGTTCGGATGCGAGGCTAACTGAAGCAAGTAACCACGCAGACATAGGCCCATGGGCATGAGGGGGTCATCGGACAGGAGTGCCTCCACCTGGGGGAGGGTGTCAGTTTCAGCTGCCAGATAGGCGGTCAAGGCCTGTTCAAAAGCCTCCACACTCGACGCTTTGCTTGCGGTATAGCTCAAATTACCCGCATCGGTAAATTGCATCACGCCTCCTTAATTAACCGGACCACAAGATCTTCTGCACATCCTGAAAGCGTCGAGCTGTGCCCGGGGTCGCGCGCCAACTCACGGACGACCACCTCGGCCTTGGCGATCTGACAGTGATCTAAGGTCGCTGTCAATTCGGTTGCATCAGGTAGCAACTGCGGATTTTGAGGACCGCCTACGCCGCGTTTAATATTACTGGGGGCGTGCCCGATGTATAAAAAAACGCCGCCAGGCCTCAACGCAGACCAAACATGCGTCAACCAGGCACGACGTTCTGCAGGGTCTGTGTGCAGGAACAGAACAATCACCAAGTCATAGTCGTCAGCTTCCGGGGCTTGCAGCGCTACATCTTGAACCCGCCAGTTAGGGTTTGACGTCTGGCTCTCCGCCGAACGGCTCGCTTTTTCAATCGCCACTGCAGAGAAATCCACCGCGGTTACCTGCCAACCCTGTTTCGCCAGCCATCGCGCATTGCGCCCCTCACCACACCCAACGTCCAACACTTTCCCGGGCACCATGGATTTAACCTCCGCCACTAGAGTTTCGTTAGGCTCGGTCGACCAGGTGAGGGTTTGACTCGCGTAGCGCTTATTCCAACGCTCCATAGGCGAAAGCTCAGACTTCATCAGCAGACTCCTATATCAAGCATTGACTCATCAACCTACACCGACAGAGCCTGACGTTCGCATGGCTAGGTGTTCGTAGTCACAGGCGGTTGGCTGGGCACAGAGGTCAACAAGACTTCATCCGGGGCCCCCATGATCGCTTCATACACACCCGGAGGATAGTTGCTCATATGGGGGCCAGAGGTCTCTTGCAGGTCTGGCTGAGGCACCAGGCCACCCCGATCTTGGTATCGCTCAGGGTGCTTGTAGCGTGCCAATTCATCCGCAGAAATACCCGACAGCTCAACCACCTCAGGGTCAATCCAGGCCTCCGCATCAATAGGTGCATTAGAATAACTTAACTCTAAAGAGAGTCCCTCCGGACCCGCGAAGTAAATCGAACAACACATGCCGTGCTCAATCGGTCCCATAACGGGTACTCCTTTTGAGCGTAAACGGTCTCGCATCGCCAACAATTCATCATGGTTTTCTACTTTCAGCGCCAGATGCTGCATAGTCCCACCCGCACTCATCGCGCCAGGATTACCCGCATGCGAAGCACCGAGCGTTTGCGGTATGTCGGCGATGTCTGGGTTACAAACAAAGGCAATCGAACTTTCGTCATTCAGGCGCAGAAATCCATGCCAAGTATTGTCGACTCCATGCATCCAGTACAGCGCCTGTAATTCCATCCCCAATTTGTCGGTAAAAAATTCAATTTGCTGTTTCATATTGGCTGTACAAACAGCGATATGATGCAGACCGGCTACTTTATTCATATTCTTCCCCTAGGCGATATCTAGCCTGTATCTAATAGGCCTTCCGGCCTCCTACCAAAATTTTCGCGCGCCCTCTGATCACGGAATCTAACATCTATCATGTCCCGCACGGGGCTTGTTTGCATCTCAAGCTACATCCTCGCCACAACGGACAATGACCGTTTTTGATCGCGCTCATTTGCCGGCCTCGGGCGGAGAAACCTCATAGACATCGTCAGTCTGATCACCCGCCGTGAGCTTCGATAAATCATCCAGAATTAGGTACGCAGCGGGCACCACTAACAAAGTCACCACGGTCGCCAGGACCACCCCCCAAGCCACTGACGTTGCCATTGGGATTAAAACCCCCGCCTGCACGCTCTGATTCAACAACAATGGTGCCAGACCGGCAAACGTAGTAAGCGAGGTCAGGACAATTGGTCTACAGCGAGAAACCGCCGCCTCGACTACGGAATCGAAAATACTCAGTCCGTCGTGACGCCTGCGATTGACTGAATGAACCAGTACTAAGCTGGAATTCACCACCACGCCCGAGGCGGCAACAAATCCCATGACGGACATAATCGCCAAACTGTCCAACAGGCCAAAGGCCTTCATGATCATGTGCCCCCAAATAGCGCCGACAAAGGCAAAGGGGATGACGGACATAATAATCAGCGGCTGCCCATAAGAGTGCAAAGGAATTGCCAACAGGGAATAAATCACAAACAGCGCCAGGCCAAACAAGGGTAACAAAGCAGCGAACGTTTCCCCCTGCTCCCGCTGTGAACCCTCGAGACTGTAGGACACTCGAGGATGATCTCGCATGATCTCCTGCACGGGACCAGATCCAAATTGCGCCAAAATTTCATTCGCGGTAATGATTGTACGATCAACGTCTGCGGTGACATTCACTACACGCCGTCCATCGATCCGCTTGATCGTTGAAAAACCACGCCCCAATGTCGCTCGAGCAACCGTTGCAAAAGGCACTTCCGAGCCCGTTTGCGTCCGTATTCGCATTTCATCCAGGGAAGCCAGCGTTTGGCGCTCAGACTCTGTGTAACGCAACATCACCCGCACATCGTCGCGCCCGCGTTGAATGCGCTGAACTTCCTCTCCATAAAAGGCCTGCCGAACCTGAGCAGCCAAGGTACCCAACGTTAACCCCAGTGCTTCACCGGCAGGCAGTATTTCGAGCTGAATTTCTTTTTTACCCGCCCGAAAAGAATCAACAATATCAACCACACCCGGATACTCGCTGAGCCGCCCACGAATTTTAGCGGCCACTGCCCGCAATTCATCCATGTCACCACCAGCCAACTGAATATCGATCTCAGCACCCACACTGAAACTTGACGAGTTAAAGGTCAGCTCAACGACATCTGGTATAACACCGACCGCTTCGCGCCAGCGCTGAGCCACCTCAAGTGTGCTGGCGTCACGCTGTGCGCCAGGCACCAATTGCATGGTTACCTCCGCTAGATGCCCCCCGGAGGGCGCCGCACTATTGGCAAAAATTCCACCATCAGCACTGCTGACCGGATGCCCCCCTAAAGCGGACATAACGTGCGTCACCTGGGCGCCATCGACCTGCTCTTGATCAAGTTCGCGCCGTAAATCTTCGGCTGCGGCCGATAGCGTATTCAGAATATCTTCCGTGGTACGCGCCGGTGTGCCCAGCGGCATGGTCAATTTTGCCGTCACGGCATCAGCGGCAATTGAGGGAAAAAAAGAAAACGGCATGTGCCCGCCAGCCACCGCCCCGACGGTCGTAATCAATACCGCCGCAGCACCCGCAGCCGTCACGTAGCGCGCTCTCACGGCCCGGGTTACTAAGCCTCGAAATTTGATCTGAATGATCTTTTCCAACTGGTCAGAAAATTTCTGCTGCCACTGAATAACCCCGTGAGCAAATGTTGTATATCCACCTGCTAAGTGCCAGGCCAGCAAGATGCTGGCCACGGCTACGCACAAGGCCAGAAAACTTCGTCCATCCCAAGACAGTTCCCACATCAGAATCGCCAGTAGCGGGGTCAGCATCAACGTGACTTCGCCGACCTCACTGGACACCCGCTTATGACCCAGATGTGCTGGCAGCACCAACTGTGATTCGATTAGGGAGAACGCCAGGCAACACAGCACCACGGTGACAATAACACCCTGGATCTGCCCTATAGAACCCGGCCCCAGCAGCAAGGGCGCAAACGCGGTGGCGGTGGTGAGGACACCAAAGATAACCGGTACCGATACCTGTTTGGTGCCCGCAATGGCAGCATCCAGCAAATGACCTGAGTCTGGCGGTACACCCGAGCGATATTGCATGGAGTAAACACGTTCACCCACCACCACCGCGTCGTCCACCAAAATCCCCAGTACCAGAATGAATCCGAACGTCGAGATACCGTCTATCGACAATCCCAGCAGGGAGGCCAGGAAAATAGCGCCCATAAAAGCAACCGGCACCCCGACGCTGACCCAAAATGACAGGCGCGGGCGCAGGAACATCGCCAGCAAAATCAGCACCAACAAAAACCCCTGTCGAGCACTGTCAAACAGCGTATCCAGACGTTCACGCAAAAAGATTGAGCCATCCGCCCAAACCGTGAGCTCAACGCCCTGCGGTAGGTGGTCCGTGCTATTCGACAGATAATCGGCGATGGCTCTGGTGATCACCAAAACGTCCTGATCTTCGGTTCGAGCGACCCGAATGAGCGCAGCCGGGCGACTATCGAACCATAGTTTTTGATCCGTATCTTCAAAGCCATCTATGACCTCAGCGAGATCACGCAAATAGACCCGAGTCCCGTCAGCTCTGGTCAGCACGACCAACTCTTCAAATTCATCACCCCAGTAGGCCTGGCCTTTGGTACGAATCAGAATTTCCCCTCCGCTGGTTTTGATCGAACCACCCGGAAGGTCTAGTGAACCGGACCGCACCGCCTGGGCCACTTGATCAAAGGTGACTCCAAATCGACGCAGGGACGTTTCGGAGATTTCAATCGATATCTCATAAGGGCGCGCGTTGGACAATGTCACCTGGGTCACTCCGGGCAGCGCCGCAATTTCATCGCGCACTTGCTGGCCAACCGCTTTTAACTCGTGCTCATCCTCCGGACCAGTCAGGGCCAGGTCCATCACTTGCCGTTGTGCCGTAACCAGGGTGATTACAGGCTTTTCCGTTTCCTTAGGAAAGGTGTCTATGGCATCCACTCGATTTTTGACGTCACTGAGCGCCTTAGTGGCATCCGCAGACTCAAACAATTCAACCGATACGCTACATATCCCCTCGATCGCACTTGAGCTGATCCTATCGACACCTGTAATACCTTCGAGCGCTTCCTCAATGCGCACGCACACCCCTTCTTCTACCTCTTCCGGAGCGGCCCCGAGATAGAGCACTGAAACCGTAATCAGGTTGAAGTCCAGATCCGGAAAAGACTTTTGGGACATGAACGGCAGTGAGACCAAACCTGCAACGACAATCGCCCCAAGCAATAAATTAGCCGCAATATGATTCCTTGCGAACCATTCAATAGGCCCACTCATACGTCTGCATCCAGTCTTGGTAAGTCATCGGCCAGGTCGCTATCGGACCGACTCGCAGTGTCGGTGCTTTGCTCGAAGACTCGCACCTCCATGCCGTCTGTGGCACTTTGCAGCGCAGACACACAAACCCTCTCCCCGCCACGGAGGCTTCCGCCTATATAAACTTCATCATCGGCCAGCCGCAGTACGTTAACCTGGCGCATGCGCAATCGGCTCGCCTCATCGACCACCAATACGTGATTTTCGTCTCTTAATGCAGATCGCGGCAATATCGAAACATCATCGACACTTTCGCCATAAATCTGCGCGTCGACAAACAGGCCAACCGCCAGAGGGGCCTGCCCCGCCTGACTTGCATAGGGGTTTTTAATCCTCGCTACCACATGCACCATTCTCGTGTCCGGGTCGAGTTCTCCTTCCGTACGCACCACCTGCCCACGCCAGGATTGAGGTTGGCCGGCAAACGTTGCGCTCAGGGTTACCTCGGGAAAGTTAGCCGATGACTGATCCACTTCGTTGAGCGGCAAATCGAGATAGGCCAACTCAGAATCATGAATGGGCAGGCGCACTTCTGCAAAATCCACCGCATAGATTGTGCCGATAACAGAGCCACGCTTAACAAACTGGCCAATGTCGACCCGCTCTGAACGAACACGACCATCATAGGGCGCTAAGATTTCTGTTCGGGCCCGATCGCGTTGCGCCCGCGCCAGGATCGCTTTGGCCTCGGCTAGCGTCGCTTGGGCAATGGTTACGCGGTTGAGCGCGTCATCCTTTTGCGCGTCACTGATTGCCCCGCGCGCGATCAAATCCTGTTGACGCGTGTGATTCTTGCGCGCGTTAGTCAAATCGCTGCGTGCTCGTGCCAAACCGGCGCGCGCCTGTTGCAGCGCCACGTCATAATCGAGCGGATCAATCCGCAACAGGCGATCTCCCTTGGCAAAAAATCCGCCGGACACCAATTGCGGCGACATTTCGATCACCCGTCCATCGACTTCGGAAATTAAATCACTCTGCGTCCTAGGCAACACGCTGCCGTGGGTTCGCACAACAAATTGCTGTGTTTTTGGTTCGACGACGACCGTGCGTACCAGGGGCGGCACCGCTTGGATGGATTGCGGTTGCACCGTTGGGCCAGTGACCACCAGTAACGCAGCGCCCCCGAATCCAGCCAATAACACTAACAATGGCAATAAACGCTTCATACGCTGCTTCCTCGAATTAAGCCTGGCACAACAAAGTCCAACAACGCTTCGGTCTGCTGTTCTGGACTTAACACTTGGGCCTGCGACTCTTCAAGATGTAGCGGGTGATCGACGCGAATCAGTTGCAGCATGGCACCGATCACAAAATGAAAACGCCATTCAATCTCATGCCGGTCGAGGGCAGGCAAAGCCAGCGCGAGCGCCTCAACAAAGCGCTGAACAACCGGGCCGAAGACACGCTCCAGCAAAGGTCTGGCAAAAGATTGGGGTTCTACAAATATGCGCGCAACCAGGCGAGGAAAGAAAGGATCACTATGCACAACGTGACCTACATCTACAAAGGCCCTGACCACCGCTTCCGCATTCGGTTTTTTAGTTTTTAGCATGAGCGTATCAAGTAAGTGCAAGCGGTGGGCGTTGATCGGCGCAGCACAGTGCTCGAAGGCAGCCTCAAACAACTTGAGCTTCGAACCATAGTGATAGTTTGCTGATGCTACATTGGCCCCCGCTGCCTCAGCGATGGCCCGCATGGACGTTCCTGAATACCCATACTCAGCAAAAAGTCTAATGGCGTTTTGCATTATACAATCGCGCGTCGCCTTCGAGTCAGAGCGTATCGAGCGGACCGGCTGCATCATGAAGTAAACCTTAATTTATACGATCGTTTAAACTAAAGGTTTAGTCAGCATTTGGCAACAAGCCAGCACACTGCGTGCCAGCCAGTCCGTGTCGGAGATTCAAACCACCGTCATTTATAGGCTAGACAGTTGACTCGCTCGGGCGGCAAACCCTGCTCTATCGAATGTGCTTTCTGATACTACGCTCTCAAACCATAGGCTCATATCTTTATTCGATATCAGTCCATCTTGAAGCGTTTCATTGAGCACATTAACCGAGAGAAAAACATGGAACGCGTCTGCAAAATATCGAGCGCGGCCTTCGGCAGCAAAGCGAATTAATGCCCGTCTGAGCTTGCTGAGTTGCGCAGACGAGAGCGGTGCGCGCACAAGCTCACCAGAGACTGTGTGCAAGCTCGCTGCTACATCACTTGCCGCGCCGGCCAATTTCTGTGGTTCGACGCTTGCGGTGAGGACCATTTTATCCAGTTCTGCAGACAGCGCAGTCGCGCCGGGCAGCTCTAACGCAGTGCTGACTAACGACACCAAGGCCAATGCAGTGTCGTTGATGGGTATCGATCCGCCTGGACGTCGCTGATCCACTGGTAAACCACCCCCGGAGGCAATGTTTGTCAATCGATGACAACTATCACAGTGAAACAGTGCAGTGTCCGGCAGCTCAGCCGACATGGTTGATACCGCGGACCCAGCCAGATCCAGTTTGTTTTCAGCGGCTTCAACGAGACCATTCAACCACAGGTCCGCCGCATTGTACTCACCCTTACGCGCTTCATAATCCTCGTCTATTTGAAAATGCATCGGCTGGTACAGGGCGAAAGTCGCATTTTCAAACAACAGCTGGGGGTGCCCTCCCGCCATGAGTTCGTGGGAGGCGAATTTTTTAGATGTCCCTGAATGACAAGACAGACAGAGTTGGGCTCGTGGTTGGGGACTAGCCGTTGGATACATCCCCGCCTGTATATTTTCAGTGTGCGAGACCGCAGAGTCAGTATGCGACGATATCCAATGTTCGGAGCCACCGTGACAAGCTTCGCAACCAACACCATCGGACAGTTGGAAACGCTCACCACGATGGTCTGTGGAGACGTTGTCGGCATGGCAATTCAAACACACCTGGGCTTCTGCGGCTGGGCCGATCCCCAAATTACGTGCGATTCGACTGGATTGCTCTGTCAGCAAAGTCGAATATGCGGTGGCATGAGGGTCGCTGCCTTGCCAGATTCTGAACTCGGTTAACCAGACCCGACTTTCCTCTGACCGCTCTGCTCTGCCGTGACAGACACTGCTGGCGCAACTGCTGACACCCAGATGGGTATCTTCATCGTATTGGGGTAACTGCGCGCCATTCTGCTGCGCCACTGAGGGGCCGCAGATTGAAGCTGCAAGGAAAAAAAAGAATGTGCGAAAGGCGTTCAATTTTCGACAACCCACGGCGTGCCATCCTCCTTTAAGTATAACTTTTTCATTTCAACTTCGTTGAGCGGGCGAGAACCGATACGCCCAAAAACAGCCACCTGCCCACCAGTTTCGTCTACCCCACGATCGCGCTCCAATCCTCGACTTAACGATAGCGCCGCAGAGGGCGTTTTATACGAGGCAATGACCTGTGGTCGCGGCTCAGGGCTGAAACCGTAAAAATTAGGTTGAGTGTCGGGTGCGGTCAACTGCAACACCTTCAGACCCTCATCGCCATCCGCAACGTACCCAAACAAAGAGGCATTGGTGCTCGCCACGACGACGTCTCGAACATCCGTCAAACCTGCACGCACGGTGGTCAAGAGTTGCATTGAATCAGGCTGCTCGATGTCAACGATGGCCAAACCTTCTGTGCCTGCAGCGACATAAGCGTAGGTTCTCGCCAAATACAGGCGTTTTGCTGACGCCAGCGGTATGGTGTTATTGGCAATCAGTTGAGGTGCATCGGGACGCGTCACGTCGATCACTTTTAAACCATCTTGGTCGGTCACGAACAAGTACCGGAACTGTAGCGCTACTGAGTGCGCTTGCGCTAAGGAAATGCTGGCCTCCACCTCCGGTTCGAGCGGATTGTCCATGTTCAAGACAACAACACCTTTGTCCACGACCACATACGCGTAACGTCCCCCAAAGACCATGTGTTTGGCACCCTTCAAAATGCCGCCCTCATTCCAGGTCAACGCTCGTGTTAAATGATTGTTCCTGGGGTCACCATCCGACAGTGTATCTACATCGACCACAATCAGACCTTCTTGCGCGTCCGTTATGTAGACATATTCATACAGCGGGTGAAAAGGCTGTTCCAGATTCGTCTCTCGCATCAATTCACCCTCATTGCGCGACGGCTGAATGGGCTGATTGGTGGGTAGCACCACACAGGTAGCCGCAGCACTTTCGACCCGAATATCCTGGCCTAGGGGGCTAAAGGGTGCAGTAATCATTTTTTGTGAAACGCCCTTATTGGCAATACTAGCAACGTCATAGACCCGCAACCCTTTGCTGTACTCCGCAACAAAGAGGTACTCCCCGCGCAATTG
>Ga0181564_10005174_pt1 | contig 10896 bp, 6 predicted proteins | sample 011ome_24_FD_134512 | JGI IMG/M metagenome (GOLD analysis project Ga0181564, IMG submission 134512) | Coastal salt marsh microbial communities from the Groves Creek Marsh, Skidaway Island, Georgia - 011513CT metaG (megahit assembly) | ecosystem: Environmental > Aquatic > Marine > Intertidal zone... | reverse complement strand
CACCCGTGAGTGGATCGACTTGATCAAGCGCGACCGTGCACACCCCAGTGTGATTGCCTGGGTACCGTTCAACGAATCCTGGGGGGTTTGGCACCAGGCGGGGCGCGCCGAACAGCGGGCGTTTGTGGACGGGATTGTTGCGTTGACCAAAGCCCTGGATCAGAGCCGGTTAGTCGTAGGCAATGATGGCTGGGAATTTTCTTCGGGTGATCTATGGACACTACACTTGTACTCCGAAGACCGCGACATAGACACACGGTTAGATGAATTGCTTCAGGATCATTCATTGTCGGTTACGGACGCCTATGGCGGACATAAACGTGCCGGCGCATTGCCGGGCGCAGAGGTCTCAACACTGCCCATTTTGCTCACCGAGTGCGGAGGGGTCGGATTTGGCCATTATGGGGATGAGGACTTTAGCTACGGGGACCGCCCAGAAAGCGAGGACGCCTTGGAACAAAATATCCGGGAAATCGCGCAGATGATTCATTCGGTGGATGACCTTCAAGGGTTCGTCTGGACTCAATTGACCGATATTCAGCAAGAAATCAACGGCTTGTTGCGCTTCGATCGACAACCCAAGCTCCCGGTAGACACCTTCAAGCAGCTATTTTCTGCCATCGGTGGCTCAAAGCCCGAGGCATCTCAGTTGCAGGATTGATTCGCCGCGCGTTGATTGCCGGACAGGTCTGGTGCGCGTCGGTGTATAGCTATTGGAGCTGCAAGGGCAGGGTTTCGAACCCACGAAAGAAGGGCAGAGCGCGTCTCTTTGGTGGTTGATCATGGACAAGACGGAAATGCGGGTGGCGCTGTACAAACTGGGCGATGCCAATCTGGCTCTCCATGCGCGCCAGAGGGGCGCCGAGGCAAACATGGATTCCACTGCCGAATCCAAGATGATTGAGCGGGGCGCGTTGAAGATTAAACTCGTGAGGGCGTTCAAAGACTGCTGGGTCGTGATTGGCCGCGGATAAAGACAGAGTCAAAGTATCCCCCGCCTGAACAGGACATCCGGCAAACTCATCGGGTTCTTTGGCAATTCTGGCAGTCTCAGTAATGGGACAATCGTAGCGCAGCATTTCCTCAACGGCGCCATCAATGCATTCAAGGTTCTGTTTTAGCCAACTCAGTTGATCCCGGTGGGTGGCAAGATGATAAACGCCGTTGCCAATTAAATCCGTGGTGGTGACATTGCCGGCTACCATCAGCTGTGTGCACAGGCTAATGATTTGCAGTTCAGTCAGGCCATTGTCTGCCGCTTGGGCCTGTGCCAGGTCAGAAATCAGGTCATTGCCCGGAGTCTGTTGTCGCTGTGCCAAAGCGCTGCGGAAGACTTCGCTCATCCCCAGGTAGGCTGCGCGTAACCGTCGTTGTCTATCCAGGCCTCGCTCTGGATCGTAGCCCCACAAAATTTCCTCAGACCACTGCTTACATTCAGGATAAAGATCCGCCGGCAATCCCATCATTTCCAGGATGACGCGGGTAGGTAACGGTCCTGCGAAATCAGCGATGAAATCAATGCGCTCTTGCCCTTCCATAGCTTCAAGCAAATCTGTGGTGATCTGTGCCACTCTCGGTCGCATATGTTCAATGGTTTGTGGATTGAAGGCCTTGCTGACTAACGTGCGAATATCTCGGTGAGCGGGATCATCCAGCAACACCAGTGGTGGTTCATAGGCGGTGTCCCCAATACTTTCCTTCACACCCGTACCGGCAATGCGGCGCATGTAAGACGCGGGTGACGCAAGTCGAGCGTCAACGCTGAACGATTTGTGTTTTAACCCCTGGCGTACCGCATCGTGTTGGGTGACAAAACGGCAATCATAGTCGTGGATGATACTCAAGTCCGCCGCAGAACGAATGCGATCGTAGGTGGGGTGTGGATCCTCACGGAAATCAGGATCAGCCGAGGTAAATGAGGTGCCGGTCGGTTGGGACATGGCTTGGATCATAGCTCAAAGCCTGGCCTGGTCTCTACCTGATTGAACAACCCCGCAGCGGCGAACGTACGGATCCGAACAGGCACAGGTTGGTGTTTGTTCAAAAGAAGTGCCGCGCCTCAGCCGGCACAAACGTTTGCCAGTTTATGGCTGTGAAGTCTCAGATGAGGACCGCAACGCATACAGCACTCGGCCTGTGGCACACAGCTGACCTTTATCGTCGCTGATATCGACGTGAATGGTACACAGTTGTCTGCCGCGTTTGATGACGCGCGCTTCAGCGTCTATCCATGCGCCGTGGGCTTGTCGGAGATAAGTGATTTGTAAATCTGCGGTGCCAGCGGGTAGGCTCCCTGGTCTTAAATGGGTAAACACAGCCGGCACTGCAGCCATGTCGATCATGGTCGCCAGCACGCCGCCATTAACGCTGCCGCCGATCCCTGAAGGGGTGCGTTCGTGGATATTCAAGCGAATGCGCGCATAGTCCGGTTGGGTTTCCTCAAGCGTAAGCCCAAGATATTGATGGAAAGGGTCAGCATTAAAATCCAATGGGTTGTCGACTTTCATCATTATCTCCCTGATCCAATATTGGGGTTCTCGATGTTTCACGTTCGCCGCTGTGAATGTGCGGGTTTTGCTGCAATGCCCTAACCCATAGTGTTAATTCCTCCCGGGCAAGGCGCGTGCAGGGCATTGTTTCAACCTGTGCAGCACCTGCATATGATGGCGGCCATGGGTCGTCTAAAGCAAATGGAGATTTTAATTGGAAAAGGTCACGGCAACAGACTTAGCGGATCAGGTTACGGAAGCAAAGCATTTGTTGGTCACTCTAGGTCGAATGGTCTTCCGGATATCCTCGGATCTATCTACTCTGGATGACGACCAGCGGGCACAGGTACGGATGCTGGTGGGTCAGCACGCTCTATACGAAAACCCCGATGTCATGCACGCCCAAATGGCAGAATTTTACAAAGCGAGCTTGGGATATGTGGAACTGTTGAAAGATATCAACACGTTGATGTTTGAGCTTGCGGGCCGAGGTCCTAAGTAAGGCTGCGCGGCACAGTCGCATGGCAAATACAAATCGCTCTCGGTATCTGCAGCCAAACAAGCGGTTAACGTCTAGGCTAAGTTAACCGAATGGGCAGCGGGTCGAACGCACCCGTGCCCATCCACACCCTGAGTGGGTTGTTTTTTACGGCGGCCCGGATTGGGTAACGGCGCGCCAAGACGCTTTAAGAGGTTGAGCGATTCTGTTGAAGATTGGGCCGGGAAAGCCACAGCACGCCAGCCCCTCCGACTACAAAGGTCAACATGTACACGGCAACTACAACGGACAAGTCAATCCCCGGCAGAACTGGAGACATGAGCGTGAGCACGTGGAAGCCAAAAAACATGATGGCGATATTAAAGAAAGCCAACTCCCGGGCAATCGGCGTGCGCAGGTCGGGATCCAGCATGCGCAGCAACAATACCCCGCTACCGGTCGATCCACAGCAACAGCCGAAAGCGGTCAGGGCCCGCTCTACGCCGAATTCGCTCAGGCGCCGGCCAAAGAAGTAGCACAGTAATGCGGTACCCGCGCTGACCGCCAAACACACGGCAACGATAGGCACCAGAAACTGCGACAACAGCGCAAACTCGATGCTCATGATGGTCGCCACGACCATAAAATCTACCGCGGATCCGGTAATGCGCCGTTGTGTGTCGTCGTCGATAAAATGCCCCAGTCCGAACCGGTTCATTAAGGCGCGCAACGCAACGCAGATCATCAGGCCGTGGAAAAAGAACAGGTTGTGACTAAAAATAATGGTTAGATTGATGGCACCCAGGTCGATGCCGGATACCCATGACCCCATGAGGTTGATGTAGGCGTCGGTCAAGATATAGGCGAATGCGAGGATCGCAAGGTGAAAGGCCAAGCTATCGACGTTGGCAGGATGCGTCACCTGTTGGCCTGCGCTGAGTCGATTGTCCGGCGCTAACAGGCCGGTCACGAATTCGTTGTTGATCTGTGCGTTTTTGTTGGCGTTGAGTCCGTTGCGCACAGCCCACCGAGCGACGGGTACGCCGATGCTGAACGCTGCGATGAATCCAACAGAGGCGTAGATCAGTCCAAAGTTCACCGCATGGGTGATGTCCATCTCATTTTCCCATATGCCACCCAGCGCAAGCGCCTGTCCGGGACCCTGAGTGAAACCATGGGTCACCAGCAGGCCCAAATACTCAGAGAGCTGATTGTCGGCCATGAGGTTGTACCCAAGAATCACGGCGAGTCCAATCAGTGCCTGTAGTACCAGGCTCATGACCCAGACCAGTGATAACCAGCTACCCCCGCGCGCTACAGCACTGACGCTGGTGTTTTCGCCGCGGGCCATAACCAAAGACATAAAGCTCAAAGTGAAGAAGTGAAACGTGAAGGACTGGAAATCGCTGCTTTCGTAGCCGTAGGCAAGGCCCAGCGCGAGTAGAATGAAGCCCAATACGCCGCCAATTAGGCTGGCGGGCACCAACGCATTGCGCAAGATGGCCACGTTGGCGCGCAGGACTGTGCCTGCCAGGAGCATGCAGGCAAGAAACGCAAACGCGAGGATACCCTCAAAACTGCTGGCCACGACCTATCCCCAAAATCTGCATAGGCGCAGGCTACCACAGTCCTGCAGCTTTGGAATCTATGGCTCGTGGATTGCGCTCTCAATCACCTGTTATTGATAGATTTGAGCACGTTTCCATTGCGCTACGTCGGTGAAGCTCGGCCTAATCTTGTCCACTGAGGCAGCATGCTGTTGTGCCATAGACAAGGTGGTGAACTGGATGCCGCCTGATGCGGTGGCTCGCCCTAACATGGAGCGCAGGCTGGCTCGGGTTAAGGTATCCAGCGCAGCAATGGTTTCAGCATCTCTGCTCCAGTTGGCGTTGTGCTCAAAGGCTAAAGCGAAATAACGCGCGGCTCGGTCATTGATCGACTTATCCTTTTCCTCCAGTTCCGCCCTGACTGCGCGGCGGATGTTCTCCAGCTTAGCATCGCTCAGTTCGTCCAGTTGTTCGGGCAAACTCTGGATGAAGGTTTGGGAGCGCGCCATCAATTCATCTGCCGAGTAGTCGGCTGATTGAATCAGGTAACGGGCATACAATTTGCCTTCCTGTTCACTCACCATGCTTGCAACAATGTAGCCTAACTGTTGCCGTGTTCTCATCTCGGAATAGTAGGGCTCCGCGATGAAGTTTTTGAGCACCGCGGCGGCAGCTCTGTTTGCGGGCGTGGCGTCTCCAAGCAGGAAGCCCTGAATGTAGGCGGAATTGTTGACCAGCAGGGTGTTGGCTGCGAGCACTGGTTGGTCCGCGTCGAGAACAAGTAAACGAGTCTCGAGGGTTTTGGTGCTGGGAAGGGGTTTGAGTCCGAGTGCTTTGACCGTCCGGCGAGCGGCGGTGGTTGCCGTGTCCTGGCTAACGTTGCCGTAAACGACCATCTCAGTATTGCCTCGCTTAAACAATTGCTTCGCGAAACGTTGCACGTCCCCCAATGTAATATCTGAGGCGGCGCCGAATTTTTCCGCGGCAGTGAAATAATTCTCGAGCAAATACTGACGCTCCAGTTCGAACGTTTGACGATAAGCGTCCGTGAATTCAGCATTCTTCCAGGTACGTAATTTTCGTTCTTTAAGCGCTTCGAAACGTGTGTTGGACAGCTGTGGCGTACGCAGTTGAGAGACAACGTCATCGAGGAAGCTGTCAGCGGAATCGCTATACCCGGAAACGCTGATGCGGATCCCCTTGCGGCTGTCCGCGACGTTGACATTAAGGCTCGCGACGTAAGCTGCGTAAACGTCCTCATTGAGCATTTCATTGATCACTGACGTGTAAAAATCGCGCAGAAGCACACCCTTAAGATCGCCCAGGGTCTGCGGTGGGCGAATGCGTATCTGGTAGCTGACCCGGGGGCGCTCGAAGGTGTTGTCCTGAGCGTAGTAGAGCGTAAGGCCTGGCTCATCGATGATTTTGACCGGCTGCTGGGCTAACAAGTCTACTTGGCGAGGTATATAGGGGTTGGGCGCGGGCAGGGTGAGGCTGGCGATGGTTGCGGGTTGGGCCAAAGTGCTGAGGAATTCCTCGGAAAGCGCCTGGAAGCTGTATTGGACGCCAAAGTAAGGTTCTGTTTGATCGGTTGGCACACCTTTCATCTCTAGCAAAGCAATCATATTGTCAGGGCGCAGTGCGGCCAGAATGTCGAAGTAAAGTTCAGGTGAGGGTTCGCTCCACAAGTAATCAGCTCTGGCGGCATCCTCAAGTGGGTATTCGCGGGCATTGTTGGCTAGGCCAATCGCTCGGCCAGCGCCCTCACCTTTGTCAGCATAGAGTTCCTGCAGACGGGCAACGGTGGCACGTTCATCGAATAAATACGCAGGGTAGTCGGACGAGCTGAGCAGTTCGATGTAGGAAAAGATAGAGTGCATCACTTCTTGCCATTCATCGGCGCCTTTAGGCGTGAGCTGAACCTCAATGCCAAAGATGCTGTAGTCTTTAGTCGCCGAGTAGCCGCCGCCGCTCAACGCAGTGGCGAGCCCTGTTTGCTTCAGGTACGACAAAAGACTGCCTTCGCCCTCGTAACCCAGCAAAAAGCCAACCAATGCGTCAGGTTTACTGCGATAGGCGGCACGGGTGCCGCTTGTGGGGAAGCTTAAACTCAGGGCGCGTCGGTCTGTGACGGGCTCGAATAAAACAATACCGGCGGGTTTTGCTGTATCAATGAGGTCGGCCGTGAAGTCGACTTCAGCGGTCTGTCGGTTTTCGATCGGGGAAAAGTAAGTCCGGGCCCAAGCTTCCAGTTGATCCAGGCTGGTGGATGAAGTGAGCGATAAAGCCATTAAATTAGCGCTGTAGTAACGTTCAAAAAAGTCGATAAATTCAGAGCGCTGGATGCCCTTGAGCGTTTCAAGATTGCCCGTAGAGAAGTGGTTCTCGGGATGCGCGGGTCGAGTCAGATGGCGGAAGATCTGTTGTCCGCGCCAACCATCGTTTTGCAGATTTTTTTCATATTCAGAATCGACGGCGTTGATTTCCCGCTCAGTAAATTCGGCGGTAAACAGGGGGGCAATGAAAAACTGTGAGAATCGATCCAGAGCGCCTTCAAAAGACTGATGGTTGATTTCAAAGTGGTAATTAGTGTGATCCCCCGATGTGTAGGCATTGTTGTAACCGCCGTTGCTGCGCAGATAGTTGGAGTAGGCGGACTCATCGGGATACTTCTCGGTGCCCAGGAACAGCATGTGTTCAAGAAAATGGGCCAGACCGGCTCGATCCTCCGGATCCATGTAGGCCCCGCCGCCGACCGCCATAGAGGCAGAAGATTTATTCAGATCTGGATCAGACAGGAGGATCACACGGAGGCCGTTGTCGAGCACTAAGTGTCTGGTTTCCGAGCGATCTGTTGTCGCTTTTTCGGGTAACTGCTGCAGGTCTGCGAAGGTGGGCAGGGCAAAAATAAGGAACACAAAAATGAGGAATGGTCTGTACACGGTGATCACTTACGGTTTCGTTAACGTCAAAGGATAGGGTAACAGCAAAGACACAGAGGTGTTATCTTGCTGGCGAACAGTTAGACCCGCGAACGCAGATTTTGCTCCCCTAAAAGTGAGCGCTTTTTCTTCTCAATTAGCCGGTGGACTCGAATGGGTGTGAGCGTTTGCGACACGCTCAGCGCCGGTCAGTAGACCCAGCGTGGCGAATGGATAGAATGCCTCGGAAGCGGCGGGCCCCGAGCGACGGCAGCACCAGTGCCGGTCTCGGGTCTGTCTCGGGCCCTGCGCTAAGGTGATTGATCGACTCGGATTGATTCAGCCGGTGCGCATGTGGGGCGTGTAGGTGTCGCGACCAGACCTTAACGCAATGCCCGGTAAGCGCCCGGTGTGTGCGCCACTGTCGATGATTTGTTCGCCGTTAACGAACACATCACGCACCCCATAGGCTTCCGCATAAATTCTCGGTTCGTCAGCCGGTAGATCCTGGCGCATATGAACCTCACCAGAGCCGACACTGGCCGGGTCGAAAATCACCAGATCGGCAAACCAGCCTTCTTTCAGCACCCCGCGTTCCTTTAAGCCGAAGAGTTCAGCGGGTACTTGTGTGAGCTGATGAACGGCTTCTTCTAACTCAATAACGCCGTGCTCTCGCACACCGTTACCAAGGACCTGGGAGGAGAAAGCAAATGTATCGATCATGTCCAAGTGGGCCCCGGCATCAGAAGCACCAATGACCGTTCGGTCGTCGCGCCAGAGTTTGGCGCGTACGGCCCACAAGGCCGGGTCAGTGTCGCCCCCTTTGGGCATAAAGAAGGTGCGTAACCCCTCTTCGATGGCAAGGTCGAGCATGATGTCGAAGGGAGACTGATTGGTGCCTTCGGCGATTTCTCCCATGGTTTTGCCTTCAAGGTGTTTGTTCTTGTCAAGGAAGGCGGCATGCAGCTTCATATCAGACCATCGGGCTATCCCACGGAACGGTCCGCCGGACTGAGTGGCAGAAGCGTCTAAGCGGCGGCGAGCTTCCGGATCCTTAAGCAGTTCGATACGCGCTTCAATGGGGAGCTTAAAAATGTCTGCCCATCCTTCGAGTGCATCAAACACAAAGCCAGTAAACAAGTTGATGCGGATGGTGATCGGTTGAGGAATGGTTAAAGCCCGAATATCTCCTCCTGCGGCCAGCGCTCGATCGGAGGCAGACAGCTGGTTTTCCATTATTCTGGGATTTCCCGCCGACAATGCATTCCAGTTCAACGGGCGCTGAGCGGAGGTGGTGAGATCGATCATGAGATTAATGATCTCCTCAGAAAACTCGCCGACTGCCGGCAGGAATTCCAGAGATGTACCCTCGTGGTCCTTACACACGCTGGCCAGCGCAATCATTTCTTCACGACTGGCATGACGTGACGGCACGGGTTGCCCGTCAGCATCATTGTGGGTGATGGCGACCGTGGAGGAAAAGCCCATTGCACCCTCTCGCAGGCATTGGGCGAGCAGGCCCTGCATGGCCGCAATCTCTTCTTCGGTGGCCTCGCTCCCCACCGCACGTTCACCCATGACAACCCGGCGAATGGCACTATGTCCCGCCATAAAACCGGCATTGACGCCCAGGTTGCCCTCTAACTTCTTCAAGTATTCATCAAAAGAGGCCCAGTCCCAGGGCACACCTTCTTGCAGGCTGGCGACGGGCATGCCTTCAACCCGCGCGAGCATATTAAGTAGGTAAGGCGCGGCTTCCGGAGAGAGCGGTGCGATAGAAAAACCACAATGTCCACCGAAGATGGTGGTGACCCCGTGGTAACACGACGGACTGACGGTGTTGTCCCAGAATACCTGTGCGTCGTAGTGGGTGTGTACATCAACAAAGCCCGGGCTCAGCACCAGGCCTTGCGCATCGACCACCTGCCGGGCCTCATCTGGGGCCGAACCCACGGCAGTGATGCGGCCATTGGTGACGGCCAAATCGCCCGAGTAGGCAGGCGCGCCGGTACCGTCAACGATCAGTGCGTTGGTGATCTTCAGATCATACATGTCATTCTCCCCGAATAATGCTTTGTAAATCAAACACATGAAATAAGTGAGGCCACAAACCTTAAGGTAAAAGCCGAGGTGTGACAACGAAAAATGAAGGTGAGACAACGGATCGGTTTGAACAGTTATAACCTACAGATCAGCGCACCGGCACCATTGGAAACATAACGTCGCGCAAGACATAGGAGTTTGTACCGCCAACAGTCGGACGCAATGGCTCAGCCAAAAGATAGGTGAGCGAACATTCGGAATGACCTTCGAAATGGGCCCGGCGAGCCTGTTTTGTCGGTGGGAAAATACGCAAAAAAAGAGCTTGCCTTGAGAGCAAAAATGCAGAGAATTGCGCGACTTTTTTGGTCCCCAGGTTTTTGGTGTCAGCTCAACGACATGGCAATTTCTTCACGCTCAATACAGAGTGTACTGCTGTCTCTGGTGGCGCTACTCGCCAGGCACATACTGCAAGTTAGGCTCGGATCTCTCACGGCGCATTGGCGGAGCGTCAGGGTCAACAGGCGACGGATAATTGGGGGTGTTGTGCACATTCGAGGGCCGCGTTGCCGAGACGGCGGCCCAAGACGCTCCACAGAGCCTCGAGGGTGGGCCACGTAAACGACTGTATTGCTTACTCGCACCCAGGCGCTTGAGGGCGCCTGGAGATCTGTTAACACGGAGTCACATACCATATGAAACTAGCTATTCTCTCGCGCTCTCGAAACTCTTACAGCACGCGCCGACTGCGGGAGGCGGCGTTGCAGCGGCATCATACCGTCAAAGTCCTGGATACCTTGAAATTCGCCATCGATCTGCAGCGAGGTGTGCCCGATCTGTACTTTCGACAAAAACCACTATCGGATTACGATGCAGTTTTGCCAAGGATCGGGGCGTCAATCACATACTACGGTATGGCCGTGGTTCGTCAGTTTCAGGAAATGGACGTCTTCTGCGCAAATACAGCCCATGGCATTGGAGATTCCCGGGACAAACTTCGCAGCCTGCAGATTTTGAGTCGTCATCATATCGGCATTCCGCGCACCACATTCGTCCGTGATAAGAAAGATGTTCTGCCGGCGATTGAACGGGTCGGTGGAGCGCCGGTCATCATTAAGCTGATTGAGGGCACACAAGGTATCGGAGTGCTGCTGGCTGAAACCACAAAAGCTGCAGAGTCGATTATCGAACTGCTGCAAAGCCAGAAGCAAAATGTATTGATCCAGAAATTTGTCGCTGAAAGCCGGGGCAAAGACATTCGCGCATTTGTCGTTGGAGACCGGGTGGTCGCCGCCATGCGTCGAGTTGCCCAAGGCCAGGAGTTCAGAAGCAACGTACATCGTGGCGGTATCGCCGAACCGATTGAACTGGATGCGGCTTATGAAGAAACCGCAGTCCGTGCAGCTCAAATTATCGGTCTT
>Ga0181564_10005171_pt1 | contig 10899 bp, 5 predicted proteins | sample 011ome_24_FD_134512 | JGI IMG/M metagenome (GOLD analysis project Ga0181564, IMG submission 134512) | Coastal salt marsh microbial communities from the Groves Creek Marsh, Skidaway Island, Georgia - 011513CT metaG (megahit assembly) | ecosystem: Environmental > Aquatic > Marine > Intertidal zone... | reverse complement strand
CAAAACCCCGCAGCCATTGATGCTGCGTGGCCGCATCTCGCCAGTTCGGACCGATTCATCCGACACGCCGCTCGAATTGCGATTGAACACCAGCCACTAGAGTCTTGGAAAGAACTCGCACTTTCAGAAATGGATCCTGCTATCAAGGTTGAACTGCTACTGGCATTGGCAAGATCAGCCGCCGAATGTCCTTTACATGCGACAAAAACGGAAGTGAGTCAGCATGAAAAGACTCGAAGTCGACTCTTGAATGCTTTTTTAGGAATGAACCTCAACGATTTAAACTCTGAACAAAAACTAACTGCCTATCGCTCACTGCAAATCATCTTGCATCGAATGGGTCAACCAAATTTACCCGAACGCGAAGCGTTAGTTCAAAAACTTGATCCTTTCTTTCCTGCGAATAGTCCTGAGCACAATTGGTTGCTTTGCGAGACTCTCGCATGGCTGCAGTCCCCCAAAGTTGCGAAGAAAACGATGAAGCTCATCGCGGATTCGCCGACTCAAGAAGAGCAAATGCAATACGCGAGATCGATTCGATTCTTAACAAATGGGTGGACAACCGAGCTACAAACCGAATATTTCAACTGGTTCTTGAAAGCTGCGAATTATCGGGGTGGAGCCAGCTTCGAAAAGTTTATTGAATTCATTCGAAAGGATGCCGTTGCGACACTTACACCCGAACAAAAGGAAGCACTAAACGAAGTGCTCAACCAGAAACCCCCGAAACGTTCTGTCTTGGAAAACCTTGGCGAAGTCTTCGCTGGACGACCAGAAACGGAATGGAAGCTTGACGAATTAGCAACCTTTGCAAACGAAAATCTGAAGCACCGCAATTATGAAAATGGTCGAAAAATGTTTGCTGCATCGGGCTGCTACGCTTGCCATCGATTCAACAACCAAGGCGGAATGACCGGCCCAGACCTAACGACAGCGGGACGAAGGTATTCAGTGAAGGATTTACTCGACCAAGTCATCCACCCCAGTAAAGTGATCAATGATCAATTCTCTGCAGTACAAATCCTCACCGATGATGGACGCATCCACACAGGTGTGATTGTCAATCTTGGTGTTCAGCGAAATGGAGATATGCTTGTACTCAATACTGATTTAACGGATCCAAATCAAAGAGTAAGCATCGATCGAAATACAATCGAAGAATTGGTAGTATCCAAGATGTCGCCGATGCCGTCAGGCTTGTTCAACCGAATGACCAAAGATGAAATTGTCGATCTCTTGGCTTATCTCCTAAGTGGTGGAGATATTGAACACGAATTCTTCAATGGTTCCTAAGCCGTAATCATTCAATTTAGGTTCGGTATCCAGCGATCGTTAAGCTTGCCCCAGCAAAACTTGATCCTAAGGCAAAGGTCTTTTCACCCAATCCATTTGCAAAAGCTAATTAGACGAGGCACCGAGGCAAATCAGTTCTTTCATGGTCCTGGCGTATAGCCGTCCATCATGATAAGAAAGACTTGAAAGAGACCACGTTTCTCCCGCCGGACCGAGGTCACTAATGGATTCGATTGCAGTTTCATTCAAATCTCGTACGTTCCAACGGATGACATAGACCGTCCCCAGCATGGTGGGCATATACAAAAAATCGCCTATGACAATCGGACTCGCAGCAGAGACATGCCCCCAACCATCTAGCGTTGCTCTTTTATCTTGATAAACAATGAATCCGTCTCGATTGATGCAGTCATTCGGAATCGCTTTATCCCACAAATATACATCGCCTGAATCTTTCCTCAGCACTTGCGCAGGAACCTGCAGGTAGTCCACATCACCACTATTCATATTGACTCGACCCAGCAGATATTTTTCATGGGAGCGAAAATAATGGTACTGACCAACCATGCAATTGGTGTGGTAGGTCATCGGTCGCTGCAGCTTCATGAATTGCAGCTCCACTTTTTCCTCGGTGGTGTAGGAACGTGTTTCTTCTTGGTAACGACACAACGTGACTGACTTATTAATCGAGCTTGTATTCAAGATTTTTCCACTGGAGATATCAATTAAGTGATGCTCCATACCAATAAACGCCGCGGCGTACTTTTGGTTCCAAACAGCGTTCTGGTGCGCAGCATAGTTACTAAGTGATAGATCCCAGTGCGTCTTACCCGAATTCGCATCAATTAGTGAAAGCCCGTAAGGTTCTTCGGGTGGTTGATGACCGCCACCGCGGCCCGTCAAAATTGCTTGTCCGCCGTCAGCCATTACACCGTGCATTGATAGTGAGTGGACCGACGAAGCTGATTCTGCTATCCAATCTAAATCTCCGGTCGCTAGGTCGTATGCATGCAATCGGGTCCAATATTTTGGGTCTCTCCCAAGTGGCTTGGCGCCCTCCTTGGTCGTGGCGGCAATGGGTAGATCTTGGGCGACTGTTCGAAGAAAGATCACTTTTCCATCAAGCAAAATCGGTTCCTGCTGGCGTGCATGATGACGACCGAAGGGCACCCAAGTCTTTTGCCAAATCAAACGACCGTCGTAGTCATAGGTCTGTATCGAACCACCTACATTAATAAAGCAAACATATTGGCCGTCGGTGACTGGCGAGGCAGCGGTGTTATCGCTAAATCCACTTGCCATGTCAGTTGAACGTGTCCCAGGTAACGAACGCCGCCAAAGCTCTTTGCCAGTTACAATATCGAAACACATCCCAAGGATCTCGGCACCCGCCTCGGAATCCGACTTGATCGGTGCATGACACGTCACGAAGAGCCGACCAGACGAAATGATCGGGGTACTTTCCCCTGTATTTGGCAAGGAGACACGCCAAAGGACTGAATCACCCTCTGCAACGCTGAATTGAGTTGTCGCATTGCCACGTACTTGATAGTTCCCGTGGGGACCCGCCGCTTGTGGCCAATCCGCTAAACTTTGATCTCCTGCAAAGATCAAAATCATTGCCATTGACGAGAATCGCAACCATAAGTTTTTTGTAATCATCTGTTCGTCAGTCTTTGATTCAAAAAGCGTTTGTCTTTTCTGAATTCTCTTATTCGCTCGGCTGAATGAGTGATCGCTCTAATGAAAAATGTCATCATCCTGCGAACATCTTATCACAACCTTTATTTGCTATTGACGCTTACTGATCACGGATCGATTTAGCCACCTGAAAATCCGTAACCCAACATCATGACAAAGTCCGTTTTATGTCTGCACGAATCCTTACTTTAATTGCCTGCTTTACAAGCTTACTTCACATCTTAGTCACGACGTGCGATGGCGAGGAACGACCCAATATCCTGATCATATTCACGGATGATCAGGGTTACGCAGACATCGGAAGCTACGGCAATATCAAGAATAAGACTCCTCGACTCGACCAGCTTGCAGCAGAGGGGACACGCTTCACGTCTTTTTATTCACAAACGGTGTGTGGGCCGTCTCGTTCAGCTTTATTAACTGGTCGACAACCGATTCGCAGCAAGGGTTGGAGTATGCCAGCAGAAGAAGAGACTTTTGCTGAGCTCATGAAGGAATCAGGTTATCAGACGGCGTGCATCGGGAAATGGGATGTATCAAATCGCAAGCCGATTTTAGATCGCATGCCAAACGCACAAGGCTTTGAATACTACTTCGGAGCTCTGGGCGCGAATGACGGCGGTCGTGTCAATTTTCATGAAAACAATCAGCCGGCTGGAAGCACTAGAGACATGGCAAGCCTGACAAAGCTCTATACCGATCGAGCAATAGGATACCTACAGTCGCAAAGAGATCCCACTAAACCTTTTCTGTTGTATGTTGCTCACACCATGATGCACACAATCATTGATGCTTCGCCAAACTTTAAAGGTAAATCAGCTGGTGGACTCTATGGTGATGTTGTCGAAGAATTTGATTCCGAAACAGGTCGTTTACTGGACGCCCTTGACGCTCTCCAACTGCGAGATAACACGCTGGTCATTTACACCAGTGACAATGGACCGTGGAATCAAGACAAGTATACGCAAAACAAAAAAGGTCACCCCCCCGGATCCGTCTTTTGGGGCGACGCAGGACCTCTCCGCAACGGCAAAGGTTCTCCCTATGAGGGTGGCTATCGCCTTCCATGCATTGTTCGTTGGCCCGGGAAAATTGAAGCAGGACGAGTCTCTGATGCAATCTTCGCTACCATTGATTTTCTACCGACCTTCGCCAAACTCGCAGGGTTCAAGGTACCGACTGATCGAAAAGTAGACGGAATTGACCAGACGGATCTGCTGCTTGTAAAAGGGAAGAAGGCAGAAGATACTTCTATTTCAATCGCGCAGGGATACGAAATGGGCAGTGGAAGTACATCAAAGCTAATGCTCACTTTTACGGTTACGCAATCGAGGATGCCCGAGTTCTCTCAGATGAATTGTATGATTTGTCAGTAGATCTGGGAGAAAGAAACAATCTCGCGTTGATTTATCCTGAAAAAGTCGCGGAGCTAAAACAGTTGATGACAACGATTGAAGGTGATGATGCACATGGCTTGGAGCCTGGAATTCAATAGCTGCGAAACTCATATCTATCTTTCGTGCAGAAAACCTAGTGTATCTATTTTGAGTCTTGCAAAAATGCATTAGACCCGTTCATCTACACTCGTCCCTAAAAGCTACTCACTAACATCGAGTCAATCTCATGTATGGCCGATTCACGCTGATTACATTACCGATTCTTTTGATCGGATTGGTTGCAGCGATTTTAGCTCAACGACCACCTCCAATCAGGCTGCATCGCATTACAAAAAAAGCACCGCTCAATCTGATCCCAGCTGAGAATCCACCACTGCTGGACAACCAAGTCAGTATTAAGATTGAAGACACCAAGAGAGTCATACGCTCGAATGGTATTCCAAATCATCGAACAGGTGCGTTTCCTAATTCTGGCAATCCTAATCGAATTAGCGAACAGGCTCACCAGTACAGCATTCCTATCAATCCTGAGATTGCCAAACAGACAACGGCGATTCAAGGAGAATTTGGAGTGGCGGTGAACGGCGTTCCTTTTGATCCCGGGGCAGGGGAGTTTTATGACGGAGAACCGGGCTGGCAGTACGAACCCCTGTCGGGAGCAATTGCATTGGGAATTGATATCTCCCATGCACATGTGCAGCCAAATGGAAAGTATCACTACCATGGTCTGCCCACCGGGTTGCTTGATTCCGTTAACCTCAGCTCCAAACAACATTCATCTTTAATTGGGTGGGCTGCCGACGGGTTTCCAATCTATGCCGTCTATGGATATGAAAATCCAGTGGATCCCAAATCTAAAATTATTGCATTGAAATCAAGTTACCAGCTGAAAGCCGGAAACCGTCCTGGCGGAAATGCACCGACCGGCGAATATGATGGCACGTTTGTGCGAGATTACGAGTTTGTCGCTGGGAGTGGAGACTTGGACGAGTGCAATGGAAGAAAAACGATTACACCAGAATTCCCCAACGGAACCTATGCTTACTTTCTGACAGAGCAATGGCCGGTGATTCCAAGATTGTGGCGAGGCACTCCTTCCGAAGATTTCATGCGTCGTGGTGTCGTCCAGCGCGGTAGCCGGGTGACTGAAGCGAATGGCGAAAGTTTCCGACCTGGTAATCCACAAGAACCGCAACCGATGAATCGGGCGAATGGAAGACCCTCACCGCTTGGACGGCCCGTACAACCTGGTGGATTTGGTCCACCTCGCCCAGGCCAAATCTTTCCCAATTTCCTACTGGAGTCGCTTCGTCTCACAGACGAACAATTCGATGCAATCGAGAAGCTTCAAAGCGACGTCGACAAAAGGATCAAAGAAATACTGACGCAACAGCAAATGAATCAACTCAACAATCTGTCGCCAAACGGAAATCGCCCTCGACCTCAACGACCACCCGGATTCGATCGCTACTAAATGAGCTTTCTCAGCTCCCTTGCAATCAATCGAGCCCCGCAAGCGAGGTTTTTCCGTGATCTAACTTGCGTCGCGAATACTACAACGACCGCTTGAGTCAACACAAATTTAGTACGCTTATGCGTTTCGCGTTATCGGACCTCAACCAATCTTCACTGTTTCGAATCAATCAATTAACCAATTTCTAGACCGGGGAGAGTACCGTTGGATAAGCCGAATGAACGGTCGGCCAATCCGAATTGATTGAGAATCGTCACGTATAAATTAGAGAGGGGAATGCTACTTGGCTCGAATGCCAAATGCTGCCCGTGGTTGTAATTTCCACCAATCACAAGAACTGGAAGATCTTTATTCGAGTGATTTGATCCATTGCCAAGATTCGAAGTGACAACAATCGTGGTTTGATCAAGGAGCGTTTTACCGCTCTCCTGTGTATCTTTCAAGCTCTTGCATAATCGAGCTAATTCTTTGAAGAATTCTGATTCGATTCGCTTCAATTGATCAATATTGCTCTGATCTTTTCCGTGGTGGGACAATGCGTGATAGGCGTTACTAACACCCGCCACATTGACTTTATTCTGTTCAAAGTAGCCAAAAGTGACCACTCGCGTTGAATCCGTCTGAAATGCCAGTTTCGTGACATCACAAACGTTACGAAGCTGTGTCACGATCTCAGCATTGTCCGTCGGGTCTCTCGGTTCCGATGTGTGTACTTTAGGTTTTGGTGTATGCACCCATTTTTCAGATTTACGTAGCCTTCTTTCCGTTTCGCTGACAGACTGAAAATACTCGTCCAGTTTCTCTTGATCTTTGACTGATAATTTTGGACGTAAACGATCAGCTTGCCTCTGCACCAAATCTAGAAGGCTTTTGCCCTGTGCAATTTCACGCAAAGACTCTTCGGTACCAGCTTCGTCTTCCTGACCAAAAAGCTTTGCATAAACTCGCGACATTTTTGATTCAGCAGGAATCATGGTGCCGCTATCGTTCCAGCTGAATTCATTTCGTCCGGAAGACAACACCAACGAATCAAACCGAGTATCAGCACCGATTCTGGAAGCAACGTACTGATCAAGAGAACGAATATTTTTCTTGTTCGAAGGGATACCGGTAAAAATTCTCGGCTCAGCCGAATGCCCACCGTTGACTTCAGGATGATCAAGTCCAGAAATCACTGTCATCTGATCACGAAATTCATCAAGAAACCGAAGATAATCAGTGGCTTCGTAATCGCTGCCTTCCTGACTGGGAATGAGTGCATCGCGATAAATCCCCAGCGGTAAGCAAATCATCAACAAGCGTTGTGGTGACACTTTCATTTCGGTGGATTGAGCAAAGCCTCCCAACGAATCAAACCAAGGCAGCGCGGCAACAGAACCCGCCGAAGCTAGAAAATCTCTGCGATTAAATATCATTAGTAGCTCTTGGATTCGTACGACAGCGAAAGTTGTCTTTTTCCGCTTTGATGATTTAGGTGAATGAATGATTTCCTGATAACTCTATCACGGCTTCTTGAAAAGATCGCTTGTAATCAGAGTACGGATCATTGTTTTCAAACCACCGCCTTTTGACGCTGTCTGTTGAACGATCTGATTTAACGATTTCGTATCGGCATAGGTGATCGTGCGACCCAAAGCGAAGGTTGCTAATTGTCGTCCTACATTCTGCTCCACTTGACCAATGTCAGTGAGCAATCTTGCTCTAAACTCGCGAAATCCATCAAAATTCCCGTGAAACGGAATATTGCCGGAGCAGTCGATTTTTGGACCATCAACTAATTTGGGGCGATTTGGATTAGCAGTTGGCTCCAGTGCACGGTAATTCTCCCGATAACCACCAATCACATCGAAATTCTCCAACCCAAAACCGTAAGGATCTATCTTACGATGGCACGCAGCACATTGAGCAATCGATCGATGCTTTGCCAATTGTTCCTGTATGGTCGTAGCGCCTCGAATATCCGGTTCGATTGCCGGCACATCGGGGGGCGGTAACGGCACGCGTTTACCCAAGAGCCGTTCAGCAACCCAAACACCGCGAACCACGGGGGAGGTGGTCGTGCCATTCGACGTGATGTTGAGAATACTAGCGTGAGTAAGTATTCCACCTCGGACCGTATCTGCTTTATCAAGTTTGACGCGACGAAATTCATTTCCGTCAACATTGGGAATTTTATAATGACCAGCGATCCTCGCATTTAGCATTGCCCAATCAGAATCAATCAAATTGATGATTGGCAAATCGTGATTAAGCATTTCCTGAAAAAACGATCTTGTTTCACCAACCATCGCAGCTTCGAGTTCGGCATCATACTCCGGATAAAGGTGACTATCGGGTTGCATGTCACCGATCTGTTGTATTCCTAGCCACTGGCCAACAAAGTCATTCACAAATCGTTTTGACTTTTCGTCCGACAAAAGACGATCAACTTGTGATGCAAGAACATCTGATTGCAACAATTGCCCGGAATCAGCGAGCTCACCTAATTCTTTATCTGGACAAGATCGCCAAAGGAAGTAGGAGAGGCGATTGGCGATAGCGTGCGCGTCCAAGCTAGAACCAAACTCAACGTGGTAAAGGAAGCTAGGTGAGGCCATCATTGCTTTGGCTGTGAGCTTAAATGCATCCACGATGGAATTATCTTTTCTCACCAAATGATAAAAGTGTTTGTATTCATCGATCATTTGTTGGTTGACTGGTTGTCTAAACAAATGCCGCGAAAAATCCCTCAAAGCGATCAATGCTTCATCCTCGGAAAGCGATTTTGCTGCACGATCACCAAGTAGCGTTTGATGCCCCACTGGAGGCCATTGATCATAAAGCGGCCCCTCCATCTCCATTTCTCGGATGGCAATAAAGGGTCCCGGTAATCCAACAAGATCTTCTCGACGTGCCCAGTTGGTGCCGTCAATCATTTCCATTTTGATGATGTCATTGGGCTGAAGATAGACTCGATACTCGTACTCTTCTGGCCTAGACTCTTTTAGGTACAAAACATCCGCAATCTTGGGTATCGTGCCTTGTCGGAATGAGCCGTAACTTATTTTTAAACGTACGGGCTCACCTGCTGTCTTGATACCGTAAGCCAAAATCCGAAATCGATACCAACCCAGTTCGCGCGCGGAGAAAACGCGGCGAGTATCCGGAGCAGCGTAAGATGCCATCATCGGTATAACCGCATCCACTTCCTGCCCATCATCGGCTGTCGGCACTCGTAACGCTTCTCCGTCCCAAATTGGAAAAGAGAAACCGTCATACGGATTCGCCTCTAAAGATTTTTTCATCTCAAGCGTTTGTTCCCTCTCGCTGTTGGTCAGCTCATCAAATCGAGCTAAACGATTCTCTAACTGCTCTCGATGTCGCTTTACTGCCTCGCGGTTGTAATCATGTAAAGTGAAAACGGATCGATTGGTTTTGGGGCGATCCCGCAATTGGATTGATCGATCGAGAATATAATCTGCTGCTTTGAGATATTCGGTAATTTGCTCAGATGACAGCATGAGTGCGGCACCGTTATTATCAAAGGCATTGAGCTTTGCATCGGATGGGAATCCATCGGCAAAATCGCCACGGACACCAAACAAATCCTCGATGGTGTACTCGTATTCGGTTCGATTTAATCGACGAAGCACCACCTCCTCTGACTGACCAGACAGCGCGAATTGAGCTCGCTCTAATTCAGACTCAATCCACGACGTCACTGCTTCCAGCTCAACTTCTGTCGGTTGCTTTTCTTCTTGAGGTGGCATCTCCCCAAGATTGAGATTATCGAGAACTAGCCTCCAATTCTCCGCATCGCCCTCGGTCTGAGAAACCACCAACTTGTCAACACGAAAGTCCGCCTTTGGATTTTCTGGTCCATGACATTTCTGGCAGTACTGAATGATGAACTCGTGGACTCTTGTATCAACACCCTGGGCATTAGCTCTGCATAGAAAAAACGGAGCAAAGGCTATCAAGAGTGCGAGGGAAAGATTACTTGCATGCACCATAAAAAACTCTTGGTCTTATCAGAATCAACATCGAATTCATTGTAGATTCAATCGAGGATTCAAAGAAATAGGATTGAGCCCCGCATTAAATTATCTTTGGCTTCTCGTAGTCGTACCACCTACGGAATCAACGATATTTTGAGCGGATCAGATCATGAATCATGACATCCGATACCGTAAATGCTCAGCAAGCGTCGTAGGCGGTGTACGATAAGCAGCGATAGAGCTTAATCAAACTAGAAGCCCACAACGGTTCCCTTTCGATTTTAGGTCGATCCAAATCATGCTTACTTTGCGTCTCTTCCAGTTATCCACTCTACTTCTCTGCGTAGCGGTCGCGAATGGTTCTGAACAGAAAAACGTTGTGCTAATTCTTGCCGATGACTTGGGTTGGGCAGATACGACCCTTTATGGACATTCAAATCTATACGAAACCCCCAACATCGAACGATTAGCGAAGCGTGGGATGGTTTTTTCAAATGCATATGCGAGTCCAATTTGCTCGCCGACTCGTGCAAGTATCATGACAGGGCAAAATCCAGCCAGACATGGAATGACCGCACCCGCTGCGCATCTTGAAGTCGAGCGGTTTGAAGCAGTTGCCAGTGAAACTGGACCAGCACAACAAAAAAGCACGAACGTTCGGACCTCCACTCGCCTAAAGCCTGAGCTTCCCATGCTCAGCCAAGTTCTTCAAAACGCAGGTTATGCCACCGCGCACTTCGGTAAATGGCACCTCGGTAGAGAACCTCACTCTCCACTTGAAAGGGGGTTTGATGTTGACTTACCGCATTGGTGGGGGCCGGGTCCTAAAACCGGTTACCTTGCGCCTTGGAGTTACAACAATCCTAATTTCAAGGAAGGCTCGCCGGGTGAACATATCGAGGATCGAATGGCTAAAGAAGCCGCCGAGTGGATTCGAAAAAGAGATCGCAATAAACCCTTCTACATGAACTATTGGCAGTTCTCTGTTCATGCGCCATTCGGAGCAAAACCGGAACTTGTCGAGCGATATCGCAAGAAACTTGGGCAACAAGTCGAT
>Ga0181564_10005166_pt1 | contig 10908 bp, 7 predicted proteins | sample 011ome_24_FD_134512 | JGI IMG/M metagenome (GOLD analysis project Ga0181564, IMG submission 134512) | Coastal salt marsh microbial communities from the Groves Creek Marsh, Skidaway Island, Georgia - 011513CT metaG (megahit assembly) | ecosystem: Environmental > Aquatic > Marine > Intertidal zone... | reverse complement strand
TATCTAGTGTTACTACAATTACGCCACGGTGTGATTCGTGGTTTCTCGCCTGCTCCATGGACTACTACTTGCCTATCTCATCGTCCTTTTTCCAAAACTCCACTTTCTTTTTTAGTTTCTTTGCCCACTCCGGCAATTTTCGCGGTGGCGGCGGTGGAGGTGGCGTCCAGCGATTTGCCACCTCGCGATGGAACACGTATATTAGCTGTCGAAATCCAAGAGTGAAAAAGAAACTCAACATGACGGCAATCATAAGCAACAGAATAGTTGCTGACCGCTCGGTGACTGTTCCAACATCCCAAACACGTTCGAATGCCGTACCGGTGACCAAACCCTGTGCAGCACCTCCAAGCGATGCAGGATCAGCACCGACCGGGGGAAGTAAGATAGTCGCTAAGCTCGGCACGAGAAGGGCGAATAACCCAATAATCAATCCGACGACGCTCGATGCAATTGCAGATAAGTAAAAGAATGTCTTGAGAAGTAAAATTTTCCGACCCAGCATGAGTTCAGTGCTCCGTTTCAAATTCTCTCCACCTTGTTTGCCTTCAAATATCCGAACGGGGACGCAAAGCGCCAAATCTAAACACCTCATTATCCCTAAATATGGAATAGGAATGGTAATTATACCGTTCCACGCGATCGAAAGCGTTCGGCGCAAGTCTATTACGAGAATCGACTTGTACAGCGCCAATCCTTGCTTCAAAACGCGGTATGCGTACTTTGGTTTAATTTTCCCGTACTTGTCGTCCATATTATCATTTTCTTTTTCTATCGTTCCATCTTGTTCCTTATCTCCGATGTATGCATTCTTAAACGTCGCGATACGAACGAGAAACTGACACAAAAACTTCCACGCCTGCACGGCGACCACAAACGTCGCCGCGACAACTTCCACCTCGTGCACCTGTATCAAAGCTAAGAAGAACGTCCCTCCAAGATTTAACGCTTGCGCGAAAAATCCAGCGACAAAGACAAGGGTCACAGTCGGTAAAAAGTCTCTCCAAGACATTCTCAAAACTTCCCCAATGATTGCTTTTGCCGTCAACTCTTTCATGCTGTTTATTTGTTCTCCTTCTGTTGCAACTTTTATGGGAATTCGTGGCTTCGCTAACGGATACACCTGTATTGTTCCTGAAGACAGCTCTCCTTTCTCTCCCGTCTGCGCTATTTCTGTAAATGTCGGCGGCGGCGGTGTTTTCATCGTGAAACTCTCTTTCTTCGCGCCATCGTCTTCCGCTCCTGTCAAAGCCGCCGCGAGAACGAAGACTCTGTTTTTTCGGAAATCCAAGCCAACTGCATTCCTGTAACTTCTTCTTCTTCTGGTGGTGATATCACAAGATCTCGTTCGATGACTGCGACGAAGACATTGGAAAGAGATCGAGGGAGAGGAGGACGAGGAGGAGGAGATTATCATCGTCGTCGTCGTCGTCGTCTTCACAAGAAGAGGAGGAAACAGTAGAGAAAACAAATCTGAAAATCGATACGAGATAAATCGTGTGTTGTGTTAGTTGAGCGTGAGAGCATCAAAGTTGGTGTTGAGTCTCTGGTGAGTCATCATATTTTTTTCCACACAGAGTGAGTTGCCTTCTTCCCCTTTCGTCTCATTAACTTTTCCTCCGCGAGCGGGTGTTTTATTTAAAGAGACATAAAAGAAAAAGGAGAACTGGGACGATCAAACGAGCCTAGAAACACACGGACACAAACACACGCACAAGTACTCGCGCACGAGAAAGAGCGCGTCGTTTCGCAGCGTACACTTCTTTTCCCCCCATACAAAAAATCATGAACGAGGTTCAAAGAATAATCAACGAGAATAATAACAATAACAGCAACATCTTCTCCTCGCTCTTAGGAGGAGGAGAGAATCATGTCAGCAACAAGAATAAAAGCAATAGTAGCCGAGCGAGAGGCGTGTTAGGAAACATCACGAACAACAACAATAGCGGGAGTAATAATAGTAATAATTTTGCAACAACGGCAGGGAAAAAGAAAACGACGAATAAAAATTTTGATAGTAACAGTATTCAATGTCTACAGAGAGACGTGGAACGATTGGCTCAACAGGAATGCCACGAATTTGAGGCCATAGGGAGGAATAGCACTACTAATAGTAACAACAACAACGAGGATCGAATCATCTTAAGTAAGATAATGGAAGAACTCATCGTGGAATATTCCGAGAGAGAGCTACCGCACTCGTACTACTACAAAACGCTGAGCGAAGCTTCAAACCGCGCTGGTAACGAACGCGATGACCTCTGCAGATTCAGCTTTTAAAATTTGTTATACTATACAGCGAGTATTGCTACGATTCTTATTAATTATGTTATGGCTATTTCCTACTTTGAACCCGCTTCTCTGCGGCGTCTGCTAACTGAGTCACTTCGGTCAATAGTTTGTTGAGCACTGCTTTCTCTTGTTCGGCGTACACGAGCTTTGCCGTCGATTCTTCTTCCGCTATTTTGGCTATTTTATTATTATTCGATTTCGTTGGTGATCTTGCCGGTGACTTTTTCGTGGTGATCTTCTCACCATTCATCGAAGGCGGTGCTGTCGACGTTCCCGTCTCCGATATCCTCTTCAAAGCATCGTACGCCACCTGGTCGTGCGCTCGCTTTCTCGCAACTTCTGCCGCGCTGAGCAAAGCTTCTCCTAATTGATCTACCGCGTTTGGCTTTATCAAGCCGTGCAGAATAGGTTTCTTTGTCTTCAAAAAGTGAGGACTCGCACCTCCTTTCGCGGCAAAACCCATTGGAGATTTCTGCGGTAAATACGCCTCTTGTTTCATCATGCCTCCGTTTATTTTATCACCGTCCATCTGTAACCCAGGCGCGACGAGCAAACTCGCGTCCGATCCTGCCGGCATGAACTCTTGCTGACTCGCGATCGCTTTGTGCGCGTCCGACCCTTCGAAGTTTTTGCAGTCCAAGCATCTGCACATGTCTGAACAGAAAATAGACGCTTGAAAACACTCGCAATACTTCTTTAAGCAGCCAGATTTTTTACAGTGGCAACCTTTATTGTGCTTCTCGTCGCCTTCTCCGCCGTTCAATGTCGGTAATACTTTCGGTCTGAACGCGTTCGGGTTCCTCTCTAAAGTCGCCTCCACGGCTTCTTGTCTTTGCACCGAGTTTTCCACGTTATTTTTACATTCTATGCAGTTGCAGTTTTGCAAACAGTATTGCCCTGAGGCGAAGCACTCGCAGTACAATTTCAGACACCGAGAGTTTCTACAGTTGCACGTCTTCCGATCGCTTTGGATGTTGGCGTTATTCAAGGACAAAGTACCCTGCTGAATCATTTTTTCTCCTCTCCCCTCTTCTATTTTCGCGCGGCTTTATTATATCCTCGTGAACCAAACTGTTCTTATTCTCTCCTCTTTCTCTTCCTTTCTCAAAAGAGAGACCAAGGTTTTTCGAATTTTGAATTATTTTTCTCTCTTTCTTCTCTTTCTTCTTCTTCTTCTTCTTCTTCTCCCGTTACGCTTTGGATCGATGATCGAGTAAAGACGGAGAACACGCGCTTCCACCACTTCCACTCTCTTCTTATTCCTCTCTTCTCTCTCTCTCTTTTCCGCCGCGCGCGCGCGTGAGTTTCTTGTTTGAAGAATAATTTTTCTCCCACCGCGAGCCGACGAAAAGAAAATTTTCTAATTCCCTCGTGCGATGGACAAACGTGGGAGAAAACCGGACCCTTTTTGTGAGACGAGACCCTTTTGGAGAAACGTGCGAGAGTCTTGCATTCGTGATATTTTTCCTTTCTCCTTGGTTTTTTGCAACTAAAACTGCTATTTTCTACAGACGTGACACACACACTACCACTATCACTACCTCTCTCTCTCTCTCTCTCTCTTTCTTCCAACTGCATGTTTAAAAACCCATCTCTTCTTTCGCCTCTGCTATCCCACGTCTTTTCTTTGGATCTCTGATTAACAGCGAAGACAAGACCGCCGCGAACTGCTCGTTTTCACGAAACGTCTCGGAGAAAGACAACAATTTCTCGTCTTCCTCTTCGCGTAATATTCGCTGATACGTGTCGTACGAACTCCCAGTCTTGTAATGATAACCTCCCGTACTCATAGCGTGAAAAGACATACCAACGCTCCAACAGTCTGCTTTGAAGCCATCGTACGGTTTGCCTTCGCAGCATTCAGGCGCGGTGAAGGCGGGTGTACCGGGCGTTTTCAACACCGTGCGGTTCTCTTTAGATAGGATAACCGAAGTACCAAAATCGCCAAGTTTTATCGTTCCGTTCGAGTGAACGAACATATTTTGCGGCTTTATATCTAAGTGAGCGACGCTCAAGACCTCGTGTATATATGCGACTCCGGAAAACACGTCTTGAGCATATCGAACGCAGGTATCCACGTCAAAGGCGTCGAACGTCTCTCGTTCTTCGTCTAGTATAGGCCCGAGTGCGCAATATTCCAACACAAAGTACAGTTTAGGACTCTCTTCGTCCCAGAGAAACTCGATGAGTTTCGTGACGTTTTCGTGTTCGAGTTGGACTAATATCCTTGCTTCGTTGAACGCGTCGTCGAGAGCGGTGCGTTCGTTGTTCGTTGAGCGTATTCTTTGCAATCGCTTCTTGCTGTAAATTTTGATGGCGCAATCGATTTCGTTCTCACCACCACTACCCCCGAAACGATAATGCATGACTTTCCCAAACGACCCCTCGCCTAATCGCTTCACTCTTCTGTATTTCTTATTTATTACTTTCACATCTTTGGATTCTTTGATCAAGGATACCTTCCGAGTTACCTTCTTCGGATACGCGAGGAAAAAGTCGTTAAAACGCACGGTTGATGATGTAGTAGTAGTAGCGTCTCTCTCCATACTTCTTCTCGACGATGACTCAACATTGTCAAAGACATTCTCGGGGTCCTGTTTTAAAATTCCCTCATCTTCTCTCTTCAGAAGCGTCGATTTGGAACATCCCATTCTCCTTTTAAGCACAGGAAGTGGCGCTCAAACGTGTTTCAGAGAAACAAGTTACTGAGTACATTTGTGGCAAGGTGACAAACTGAGTGGTACAAAAACAGAGCATATGGAGAATATATTGATATCCCAAACGTATGATAATTTCTATATAATTATAACATTCTATCTCAGAAAATTATTACACTTATTTCGAAGCTTTGTGCTCTAAATTAAATTTATTTATTATTTTATTTCCCAAAAGTAAAATATTCAATACTCAATCCTCTTTTTTAGATCATATATCCCAATTTTCAATTATATAAAGAAGATGTAATAATTGTTTTTCGTAATTAGTAATTATACATGGTAACAATAGTACAATTCCGAAAATAATCCCATTCATGAGAATACTTTTATTATTTTTGGCTAAAATATTTAATAAATTTAATAAAGATGATGGTTCATAATAACATTTTTCAGCATAAAAAATTATTAAATCAAATGATAAATGATATTGAAATCATTGTATGTAATTATTTTGCCATAAAAAGTGTTTGGGATCTAAAATAATTGATTGTTATTTTTTTTATTTAATTAAAAACTGAGCTTCCCATGACTGAGCGGTCGAAAAGAAAAAGAAAATTCCTCAGTTCTCGTTTTCCTTCTCTACCAGCAAAATTCTCTCACCTTCCTTCTTTTATTTTTAGGAAGGGAGGAAAAGAGAAGGAAAGATGCAGAGAGCTGTGGATATCCTCGCGGATAAGCAGAAATCTACAGAGCACGTCCGAAACATATGCGTTTTAGCGCATGTGGATCACGGCAAGACCACACTGACGGACTGTCTGATTTCTCACAATGGCTTCATCAACCAGAAACAAGCCGGAAGTTTACGGATGATGGATTTTCTCGAAGAAGAACAGAGACGGGGAATCACCATGAAATCCGCCTCGATTGCGTTACAATATACCTCGCAACCTTCTTCTTCTTCTTCTTCTTCTTCTCCGCAATCTACTTTAATAAACGTAATTGATTCTCCTGGTCACGTGGACTTTTGTTCCGAAGTGAGCACGGCGGCGAGACTTTCGGACGGTGCGTTAGTTCTCGTGGACGTCTGCGAGGGGGTCTGCGTCCAAACTCACGCGGTTTTAAGACAGGCGTGGGAAGAAAAGTTGAAACCGTGTTTAATTTTTAACAAAATGGATCGGCTCATCGAGGAGTTGAAGTATTCTCCGTTGGAGACGTATGAAAGATTGCGAATGCTCTTGCACGAGGTGAACTCTCTAATGAGTGTGTTTGAGTCAGAAAAGTTTATCAATCAAGCGGATACGTTTCTCAGCGCGGAAGATAAAAGGAATAATAATAACAGTAGCGATGATAGCAATGAGATAGTAGAAGATTTAGCGGAATATTTAGATGATCAACTAGACATGACAGATGCCGAGGATGTCTTCTCGATTGAACGAGGGAATGTGGCATTCGCCTCAGCCATGGATGGTTGGGCATTTCGACCGGAACAGTTTGCGAGATTATACGCGGAAAAGTTGGGATGTTCGGAAAAAGCGTTGAAGAAGGGATTGTGGGGCGATTGGTTTTACCATCCGAAATCAAAACGAATAGTTGGGAAGAAACTAAACCCGAACGGCAAGTTGAAACCATTATTCGTGCAGTGCATCCTCGATCCGATTTGGAAACTATACGACGCCGCAGATGAATATTACACAGGCGATAGAGATTTACCAACGCTCGCGAAATCCCTCAAATTGACGAATATATCCGAGAAAGACTTGATGCAATCCAATAAACGAATGACACTATTAGCAATCATGCGAAACTGGCTCCCATTGAGCTCGGCGATACTCGAAATGGTCGTCCATTCGCTTCCAAACCCGGTTGAAGCAATGCCATTTCGAATAGAAAGGCTTCTCTCCCCGTCAGATAGTAAAATGGCCGCATACGACGATATTTTGAAGTGCAAGAAGAGTAGTGATGCGACAACTGTTGTATTCATTTCAAAGATGGTAGCCGTTCCTTTGAGTTCAATTCACGGAGGTGTGTGTGAAGGTTCCGAGACACATGGCGACAGCAAGTTTGTCGGTTTTGGACGCGTTTTCGCGGGTATCGTAAGAAAAGGAGATAGTATGTATGTATTAGGTGGCGATGAACCTACGGAAATTATAATTTCTGAGTTGTATTTGATGATGGGTCAAGGGATGTTCCCTGTGGATGAAGTGCCGAGTGGAAATCTCCTTGCCATTGGCGGTTTAGATAAAGTCGTCTTGAAATCGTCGACTCTTTCATCATCGTTAGAGTGTCCCTTATTCGGATCCATGATGTTTCAAGCGAGCGCTATCGTTAAAGTTGCCGTAGAACCAGAAAATGTGCAAGATATGCCGCTACTTTTAGAAGGTTTGCGTTTGTTAAATCGAGCAGATGCGTTTGTGGAGATGGAAGTTATGGATTCTGGAGAGCACGTTTTGAGCGCAGCTGGTGAAGTGCACTTGGAACGATGCATCAACGATTTGAGAGAAAGGTTCGCCAGAGTTCCTATTCGGGTGTCTAAACCTTTGGTAAATTTCAGAGAAGGCATCACGACCTCTGGTTTTTCAGATTACAAAATAGGCAGTAAAAAAGTGTTGCGAGCTTCGGTAGAAAGACTTATCGTTGGTGACGAAGAAGACGAAGAAAAAGAAGCGGAAGAACAAGACGGAGAAGAGACGACGACCGTGAACAAGACGAAAAACAAAAACAACAACAACGCATTGATTATAAAACGTAGCGGTAGTAATAGCAGCAGCAGTAGTGGTGGTGATGGCGACACTTTCGTGGATGATTTTGAAGAATCCATTCGGCTTGGATTCCAACTTGCTTGCAAAAGAGGACCGATATGTGACGAGCCTCTGGACAACGTTAAAGTGACCGTTGAGTTCTTGGATGCGCCTATAGAAGACGATGACGAAGCGGATAATAACAATGACGATCAGCTGAACTCCGGACAAGTAATCACGTTCACTCGCGACGTGATTCGACAGGCCGTGTTCCAATCGAACCCAAGGTTGATTGAGGCTATGTATTTAGCAGTCATAACAACCACCTCGGAAGCGTTGAATGGAACCTACGCCGTTTTAGGAAGACGACGATCTGATATTATTTCAGAATCCATACGCGAAGGTACTGGTGTGTTCATTATCCACGCTTACTTACCCGTAGCAACTTCATTTGGTTTTGCTGATGAGCTTCGCAAACTTACTTCAGGTGCTTCCAGTGCACAACTGGTCTTTTCACACTGGAAAGAACTGGATATCGATCCATATCAAAAGCTCGGCGAAGATGGGGAAGAGTTAACCGACAACGTCGCCAGAGATTTGATGGACATGGTTCGTAAACGTAAAGGTTTGAAAGTTGACGAGAAAGTTGTCAAAGTTGCCACCAAGCAAAGAACGCTGAGTCGAAAGACTTGATTAAACAAATAGAACACTAGAATAACACGAAAACGCTCCGTGAAAAAACACAAAAACGCTTGTTTTCAAAAAGCGAAAAAAAAATTACTACGCATACACAAAAACTTCCCACACGCTCACACAAAGGAGCACGAACACGAACAGCTTCCTCATAAAATGGTGCAACTCCCTTCCGATGAAAACAACAATAAATCTTTGCCGATCACCGTCAGTTTGAGCGAAAGTGAAGATAAAGCTCGAGCTCGAGACTTGACTTTGCTCGAATGTCAGCAATTGGCTTTGGAGTATAACTTCGTCAAAGAGAACGCACCTTCGCATGGAACCGTTCAGCAAAGAGCAGACGTCGTCGGTTTCTTCAAACAGTACGGCGCGAATGGTTTATCGCAGTTTAAAAAGAAGTTTGGATCGATGAAGTTATATCCGCCCGGAGAAAAAGAGGTTGAGTTCTATTCCTCTTCTGGTTCTTGCGAAGACGATGATCTCATGGGATCGAACGGAGATTCCTTCTTGAAGAAGCCAATCAGTAAGGAAGACATCGAAGAAGCGATACCGATTTACGAGGAGAATAAAGAGTCGTTCAAAAAATTAAACTGGAAGTACATCAAACGTCCCGGAGGTCAAGCAATTCGTCCGCCCGATTGGTACAAGTTGGAGGGTGCCGTCTCCCAAGTCGAGAAGGGCGACAACGATACAGAGTGCCCGATGTGGACGTCGAATGGCTCTGTAGATTATGGCGGGAAGGAACAGTGGGAGTGGTGGTCAAAATATAAGGGCAAATCCGCCGATGAGTCCAAAGTCTTCTTTGTTCGAGTCCTTGAAATGGCAAATAGGAACAAGAAGGAGAACTTCTATTAATTTTGAAGTGAGCTATAAAATTCTTCATCGTTTATTTATTCAACAACAGCAAACAAACAAAAGTTTGCAAAAGCAACTACTGTTCCACACGTTACGTGAAGTTTAAAGTTATGGTCATCATGGTTCTAGTCTTTACTCTTCTTTTTCTTCTTTTTCTTTTCGCCGTCGGCCTCAGCTTTAGAAGACTTCTTTTTCTTCTTCTCACCGTCTCCGTCCTTTTCTTTCGTTTTTTCCTTCTTCTCCTTCTTTTCTTTCTTTTCTTTCTTCTCGCCACCACTCGGTAACGCGACTGAGCTATCTTTATCTTTTTTCGAGGTCTTCTTCTTCTTCTTTTTCTTTTTACCATCGCCAACTGAAAACGGATTGAACGCGTCGTCTCTCTCGTATGGATCAAATCTCGGATAGGCTTCAATAGTCGGCATTTCGCCTTCTCCACGGCCTCCTGGTTTCAGCGGATCATAAGCAACTAGGTTCGAATGCAGCTTCGAAGCAGCATTCGTTGGTTGGTACCCCCCAATCTTAAGAGCCGGTGCATCCCCAAAGTCCTCATCCTCGTCTGAGCTATCGTCTTCGCCCTTGATGGATGGTCTAGCAACCGGGCCACCCAAGCTATGCGCTGCCATGTGAGCTTGCATCGCTTGCATGGCCGCAGAGTCAGTCGCGGTGAGCGCAGCGGCAGCCTTGCCGGCCTTTTTAGACTTGCGACCACCCGTGCCGGTTTCTTCTTCTTGAGCCAAGTAATAGTTGCCCATCTTCTTCTTGTGGTTGGCCAACATTTTTCGTGCCTCCTTCTCTTCCTTCGCAATTTGTTCCTTTGATTTTTTGACCGTAAACAGATCGGTGACACTTTTTGGTCCTTTCGACTTCTTCTTACCTTTCTTGCCTTTCCTACCCGAGTATTCGTCATCAGATTCCGAGTCACTTGATTCGAGCAAGTGATCCCACTCGGTAGACAACGGTGCATTGACGTTGAGATCCTCTGGTGCCGTAAGTTTGCGCTGGGCTTTCGTCGAGACTGGCTGAACTTCCTCCGCAAAGACATTCGCGAATTCTTCTATGAGGGCCATACCAGATCCGGCTTCTTCGTCTTCGGCGTCTTGTACCGCGTCGAGGATAGTTTTCAGTTGGCAACTTCGTTCTCGCACTTCAAGATTTAACGAAACCATAAAAGGTGTCAAACGTTTGCCACTGATGATGTCGCGAATATCCGCGAGATCCTCGTTCTCTGGAACCAAAATCGATGCATCCGCACCTCGTGTGGCTTGCAAATGCGCACTGACTGCACTCGAGTAGATTTTGAGCGCGCTGTGAATGTACACACTTTGGACAGGACCAGGTAACTGTGTGACTTGTTGTTGCGTCAATGCATGCGCAATCTCGGCGTGGTCCGTAAGATAATGCGCATACTCTCCAACAACCCATGCGATAGCTTTAAGAGCTTCTGGAACCGTTTTATTAACGCTCGACATTTCTAAAAGAGTTGGGTCGATCAAAATCGGAGCCAAGATACCGACAGCAGATTCTCGAATGACTTCCACCCGTAAGCACACGTCGACGATTTGATCGCCAACAAGTTTTCCGTGCGACGATGATGGGACGCGAATCAAATCAGCCAGGACGGATAAGTACCAAACAAAGTCAGTGACTAAAGCGTACCTATCGCTCATGCAAAT
>Ga0181564_10005163_pt1 | contig 10911 bp, 5 predicted proteins | sample 011ome_24_FD_134512 | JGI IMG/M metagenome (GOLD analysis project Ga0181564, IMG submission 134512) | Coastal salt marsh microbial communities from the Groves Creek Marsh, Skidaway Island, Georgia - 011513CT metaG (megahit assembly) | ecosystem: Environmental > Aquatic > Marine > Intertidal zone... | reverse complement strand
GCGACGTACTCCGGAGTGCCGACGACACTCCGCGGCGTTGCGCGCGACGCGGTTCCTTCCGCGGCGCTCTCCGTCGCGCGTACTCCGTCGTCGGCGTCATCGGTGTGGTCATCGACTTTGGTGAGACTTCGCGCGAGGTCGAAGTCGCACAGCGCGACGGCGCCGGTTCCGCGGCGCACGAGCACGTTCTCGGGCTTCACGTCGCCGTGCGCGAGTCGCGCGCGCGCGTGCAAGTACCGCAACGCGACGACGATCTGCGCGGCGTAGAACCGAGCCTCGGACTCCGGGAACTGCGCGTTCTCGTCGCCGCGTCTCTCGCGCGCCTCCGCGCGAAGCCGCAGGAGGTCGCACGAGCTCGCACCCACGGGATTGGTCATCACGACGCGCGCGGCGCTCGACGTTACGTTCCTCGCGGCGTCCTCGGGGGAGCGCTTCTCGACGTGCCGTCCCGAAAACGCAGCCACGAGCGACGGGAACATCGCGGACGCAGCGTTCGAGTCGCGCTCGGCGCACGCGTCGAGGCGGCGGAGCGCGCGGATTTCCGCGTCGACGCGACCGGAGGTCGGGACGTTCGCGCGAACGCACCCTCCGGCGTCCAAACGCACGCGCACGGTCTTGACGACGAGAGGCATACCTCGCGGTATCTTCGCGTTCACATTCCCGCGTGCGCGACACGCGTGGACCGTCCCGAGCCCGCCCGCGCCGATGCGTTCCCCGACCTCGAACGCGTCGTCGAAACGCCCATTCGCGTCGCGGTCCATCGCGGCTCGCGCCGGCGAGACGCCCGCGCCGGATGCCCCCGGCGCCGTCCGCTCGCCGCGATGTGCGACAGACGACGAGAGCGCGGCGATCGATGTCAAAAAAAGTCACGGAAATATAGTCACGGAAATAACGTATCACGACGGCTACTCCTCCGGTCCTTCGTCGTCCTTCTCCCGCCGCCTGCGTTCCTTCTTCTCCTTCTTCTCCTTCTTCCGCCGGCGGCGCTCCGCCTTCTCCTCCGCGGTCTCGACGCCGGCGTCGCCGCCGCCCTCGTCGTCGTCGTCGCCCTCGTCCCCCCAGGCGAGCGCCGCGACGACTGAATCTTTGCGGTTGATTTGCATTCGCGCGTCGACGCGCGAAAACGAACCAACCTCCTCGTCCCCCGGCGCCACGCGCCCCGCGGCTCGTTTCTTCTTCTGTTTCTTGCCGAGCATCGCCCGCATGTCCTCGGAGTACTCCCCGGCAGCCTCCTCCGTGAACGTCGCGGTCATCTTCTTCATCTCCAGCCGCATGCGCTCCTCCTCCTCCGCGCCGATGCCGCGCATCACCTCCTCCCACTCCGGCGGCCGCGGCTGGTTGGCGCCGCCGGCGCTGAGCGTCGCCGAGGCGGGGACGACTTCGTTGTACTCCGGGTTGACGCCGATCATGTAGCTCGGGAGCCCCTTGAGTATGCCGTCCGACAGCGCGATGGAGATGTCAGGCACGGCGCTCACCTCCTCCTCGTCCGCGAACACGCGCACGGGCGCGAAGCGGTTGAACACCGACGCGAGCGCCGCGCGGTTCTGGTTGAGCGCCGTCCCGACCACCAGCGCCAGGAAGGCGAAAAACGCGACGGCGCCGTTTCCGTTTTCGAACCGACTGGAAAAGTCAAACTGGCCGCCGTCCTCGCCCTCGCTGATCGTCGCGAGCGCGTCCGGGACGGGGTCGATGTTCACGCCCAGGTTCGGTACAGACGCGTAGCTCACCATCCACAGCGTGAAGAAGAGCTTGAAAAACGCCGCGCTCGGCGCGAAGGCCCAGAAGAAACGAGCCATCGTCTCGTCGTACGCCGGCGGCTTCTTGGAGTGCCGCAGCAGCGTGTACTTCGCCTCGCGGTACACCGCAAAGCAGAACAGCGCGGTGACCGGCACGAGCGCCGGCATCGCGGCTTGGAAGCACAGCGACACGAACACCATCGAAAGCATCTGCGCGTACCTCTCGCTCAAATCAAACGCGTTCCCCTCGTACATCTTGTTGAGCTGCCGCTGCGTCAACGCGCCGTTGGCGAAGGCGAAGCGCGAAAACGCCCGCGCGCCCGCCTTACCGAGCGCGGTGAGGGGGAACACCGCCGCGTTCACCACCAGCGTGAACGAAAGCGTCGAGGAGACGGTCTGGTACCAGTCCACCTCGAAGTCCTCGTACGGACCTTGAAACAGGTACGGCAGAAAGTCGAACTTGGAGATTTTGGCGAACACGAGCACCGGGATGAGCGCCGAGTTCACGACGAGCGCCAGGAACAGCTTGACGCTCACCGAGCTCTCCAGCCCGCTTTTGGTGTGGTGGCGCTCGAAATCGGAAAACACGCGCGTGAACGTGCCGAGCGCGACGTTCAACACGGCGGTGAACGCGCTCGTCGCCAGACCGTAGCTCTGGCCGATGAAGTACGTCTCGCACAGCCCGTACCAGCCGTCCTGATCGTCCGCGAGCCCCAGGCCGATCTGCGCCACGGACGCGACGCGCGCCTTGCAGAAGCAGTCGAAGCACGCCATCGCCGAGCACTCGTCTCGGATCGTCGTCGCGTCAAAGCCGCCCGCCCACTCGCCGTTCGCGTCGTAGTACGCCGACGCGTCCAATCGGGCGACGCCGTCGTACGCGCCCACCGTCGTGTCGCGCCACTGCCCACTCGAGATGTAGTCCGCGCACATCACGGCGTTCACCTCGGACATCATCGCCTTCACCTCGACCAGAACCGCCTCGCTCTCGTTCCCCGCGTAGGACGCCGCGGGCCAGATGGCGTCGCAGACCAGCGTGCCCGCCTCTTCCGGGGAGTCGCAGGCGATCGCGGGCGGCACGGTGCTCTGCGCGCTCTCCGCCAGCACCACCATCGCGCACGTGCAGACCATCAGCACGGTCATGAACACCCACGAGAAGAAGCGCCGCGTGCGCGCGGCGCCGCCGTTGACGCCGAGGTTCTCCCAGAGGATGTCCGACGCCTCGGGCGCGCGATGGATCCACAGCCTGTGCGTGCCTCTGAACCGGTACTTCTTGCGCCGGAACAGCCACGCCAGCGTGTTGTCCGGCTTCATCTTGCGCTCGCACGCCAGCCGGCTGTCCTCGGTCTCGAACACCACGAACGCCGAGGTGACCGACCCAGTGCCGCTTGATCGCTGAGCCTCCAGCAACGACGCCTCCAGCTTCTCCAGACGCCGCTCGTGGTTGCGCAGCTGCTCCTTCGCCACCATGTTCTTGCCCCTGGACTTGCACACCGCCGCGTGCAGCTCCTCGCGCTGGAACACCATCTCGCTGCGCTTGCGGTGCTTGCCGATGAGCTTGCCCACGTCCGTTCCCAGCGTCACCTGGTGCACCTTGCCGAACTTGGAGAAGAACGCGCCAATCTCCGCCGGCGTCGCCGTTTTCGGGACGTCGTCCACCTTCACCGAGTAGTCCTGCAGCGAGATGTTGCTCACGTCCATGTCGTCGATGGCCTTGCTCTGGTCGCGCTGCATGCGCTTCACGAGCCACACGAACGCGAGCGCCATCGCGCACTCCACGCTCGTGATGATCAGCATCGTCGCGCCGTTCGCGGAAGCCCCGAGGAGCAACCCGCGACCGTTCTCGTTGGTCCAAATCGCCGCGCCGAGGGTTGGAATCGCGAATCCGGTGAGCGACTCGCTCTCGAGCTGCGCCGCGCTCATCCCGGCGAGCGCGTACGTCACGGTCGTGAACGCGCCGAGCACGGAAAGGATACCGAGCACTCTGGCGCCCCACAGCAACGAGTGGAAATACAGACCGATGCCGACGCCCAACTCGCCGAGCTCGTTCGGCCCGGCGGTTCGCAAATCGTACGGCCGAATCAGAGCGGGATGCGCGCCGCCGGCTTCGGCGTCGCGTTCGGTCTGGTTCGGTCCCCCCGGCTCGTCCTCGTCGCCGTCCAGCGGGGCGAGCTCTTCCTTGACGCAACGCACGTGCCGCCCCGCGATCTTCACGCCGAAGTGCGCCAGGTCCTCCGCCTGCGACATGGGGATGTCGTCGACGGCGGCGGAGCACGTCCCCGTCTTCGTCACCTTCGAGACGGAGACGTCCTTGCGATCGCACTGCTGATAAATTTCGGCGAAGATCTCGTCGCCGTCCAGGTGCTCGAGCGCGTCGTCCTCCATGAACACCTTGATCCCGGCGCGCGTCTGCATCACGTTGGCGTCTCGCGCGTACGCGCGAGCCTTCGCGCGCGAGGGCTTGACGAACAAGGGGCCGTCGTACCCGTCGTTCAAGTCCACCGGTTTCGACGCGAGCCCGACGGCTCTCAGCGCGCCGACGACTGCGCCCGACGCCGCGCCGACGGCTTTGCCGACGAAACCCGGCTTCTTGGCCTTCACGGGCGTTTCGGTGTCGTCGCCCCCGGGCGACTCGGGGTCGTCGCCGCGCGCGCTGGGCGACCGCATCGCGGACGACGTCTGAGGAGAGAAGGAACGAGCACCTTCCCCGTCGCCTCCGTCACCTCCGAGAGAGACGTTCGCCTCGGCGTTCTGCTCCGCTTCCTTGCGTCGCCGCCGCTCCTCGCGTTCTTCCGGCGTGCGTTCCTTCTTACTCTTCTTCTTCTTCTTCTTCTCCCTCCGATCCTCCTCGCCGAAGTCACCGCCCTCGCCGTCGGAGCCGGACATGGGATGTTGACCCGCCGCGCTTCTCAGCAGGCGTTCAACTCAGCCCGACGCGGAACGCACGCGTCCCACGGAGCTCGCGCGATGGGTTCGCCGGCACGCGCTCGCGCCCCGCCGCGTTCGAGGGCGCGGCGGGGCGCCGACGCGGAACGGACGCGTGCCTCGCCGCGCGAGCAACACTGTCGGGGGGGGGCGCAGCCGCGCAATGCGTGGAAGTCCCCGTAATCATTCATGATTACGGGAGGGTGTCGAACGGCACGCCAAAAGCAGCGCTAACTCCGAAACATTTCCGCATCAGTGTATGGCGACTTAGTCATCGATTACGGGTGGTAACTGCTTGTGAGAGACTTGCCTTCATACGATTTTTTTGCAAAAGAACGCATTTGCTCCATCCTTTTTCGCCCGTGGCGGTCGTGGCGGCGGTCCCCAGACTGCCCCGCACCCCTGGCCAGCGCAGCCACGATGTTCGGGGTTCAGCAGCAACACGCCCCCGGGCACGTCCTATGCTGCATGTGCGGCATGGGCATCCCGCCCAACCCGGCGGGGATGTGCGTGGACTGCATTCGCTCGCAGGTGCGTCGACCCGCCGCCGAAATCTCGAAACGCGCCTCGCCGCCGAAAACACACGGCAGAGCGACGCACCCCACGCGCGAGACCGGAGACGAGCGTGTACTTTCTTTCTCGTCCGTTTTGCGGTCGCGCTGCGAGCGCGCGCGCGACTGCGCGTCCTTCTTTCTCGCCTCGTGCCCCCCGAGTCGACCCCCCGACTGCCCTCGTTCGCCGCGACTGACGACGCATCCTCTCGACACGTCTCACGAAAATATACGGCACGTTTCGCAGGTGGACATCACCGAGGGCATCCAGAAGCAGTGCACGGTTCTGTACTGCAAGGAGTGCCAGCGGTACCTGCAGCCACCGAAGCACTGGATCCGCGCGGACCTGGAGTCCAAGGAGCTGCTGACGTTCTGCATCAAGCGCATCAAAGGTTTGAACAAAGTGAAACTGGTGGATGCCGGGTTCATCTGGACCGAGCCGCACAGCAAACGACTCAAGACGAAACTCACCATTCAGAAGGAGGTGCTGAACGGCGCCATCTTACAGCAGACGTTCGTGACCGAGTTCGTGGTGGAATGGCACATGTGCGACGCGTGCTCGCGCGCTGCGGCGAACTCGGACCAGTGGACCGCGTGCGTGCAGGTGCGGCAGAAGGTGGAGCACAAGCGCACGTTCCTGTTCCTCGAGCAGCTCATTCTGAAACACGGGATGGAGGCGAACACAATCGGCATCAAGTCGCAGCCCGACGGGCTTGACTTCTACTACGGGAGCCGGTCGCACGGGTTGAAGATGGTGGACTTTCTGCAGAACGTCGTACCTGTGCGCGCGCGGCACGACAAGCAGCTCGTGTCGCACAACGCCAACGACAACACGTACAACTACCAGTACACGTTCATGGTGGAGATCGTCCCGATTTGCAAGGAGGACATCGTGGTGTTGCCGTTCAAGGTGAGCCAAGGGATGGGCGGCGTCGGGCCGCTCATGCTCGTGACGCGCGTCGGCTCGTCGTTCCAGCTCACGGACCCGCACACCATGAAGCAGAACTGGATGGACGCCGCGCAGTACTACCGTCTTCCGTACCGCTCGGTGGGCACCGCCAAGATGTTCGTCGAATACGTCGTCCTCGACATCGAGCCGGTGCGCGGCGCGGGCCACGGCCAGAGCGGCAAGTGGCTCCTGGCGGACGTGCAGGTGGCGCGCGTCAGCGATTTCGGCGTGAACGACAACATCATGTCCGCGCGCACGCATTTGGGGCACCACCTGCAGGCGGGGGACACGGCGATGGGGTACGACCTCGCGTCTCTGCAGATCGTCGACCCCGAGCTCGAGAAGTACCGCCGCGGTTTGGCGCTTCCCGACGTCTTAGTCGTGAAGAAGTCGTACCAGGAGAAGCGCCGGCGGAGGCGCGCGAAGGGCGTCAACAGGCAGTGGAAGCTGCAGCGGCTGGACGTGGCGGAGGACGACGTCGGCGGGCACAAGGCCGTCGCGCGGGAGGCGGAGCGCGCGGCGATGGACGAGGAGCTGTTCATGCAGGAGCTGGAGGAGGACGAGGAGACGCGCGCGCAGGTGCAGATTTTTCGGGACGACGCGGCGGGTCGTCCCGAAAACGGCGGCGGCGGCGACGCGACGGACGACGACGACGACGTGCCCGAGGTGCCGATCGAGTCCCTGCTGGACGGGCTGAGCCTCGCGCGCGGCGCGGCGCGGCACCAGCACGAGCAGCACGACGACGGCGAGGACGACGAGAACGACGGGGACCACGAGATGATGGATTGAACGGTGATGAGTGACTACTGTTTCGGACTAGAGTTTCTGAAGGCATACCCCGGTGCCTCCATCTCCTCCTCCATCTATGGCTCCATCTCCTCCTCCATGTGCTCAATATTCTCCTCCGTCGCCGCCTCAGTCTCCTCCTCCATCTCGTCGGCGGCGTCGTCGAACGCGTCCTCCTCGTCGCTCTCGCTCTCGCTCTCGTCGAAGTCGCCGTCGCCGGACTCGGACGCCTCCTCGTCGCCGGACTCGGACGGCTCGAAGTCCTCGTCGGAGTCGCCGCCCTGCACGACGATCTGATGCCCCGCGGCGAGCTGCTGGTGGATGTGCTGCAGCATGTACGGGTCCATCTGCGTCATGAGCTGCCTGGCCTGCGAGACGGGCACGCCGAACATCTCCGCGATCTCGCGTTCCTTCTTCTGCTGCGCCTCGCGCGCTGCCGCTTTCTTCTCGCGCTCGAGCGCCTCTTCGTCCTCGCGCATCTTCGTGCCGAACCAGTCCCACGAGCACCGGTTCATGACGTAGAACAGCACTTCGTCCCCGAGGTGGTACAGCAAGCAGTCCTCGCGCTTGCCCCCCATCAGCAGCGCCTCGGTCGCCGCGCGGAAGCCGAGCGGGAACCGCGCGTGCGTCTCGGGGTTCCACAGCATCCAGCGCGCGCCGTAGTTCACGCGGCCGACGAACAGCCGGCCTTGCCGCAACGCGTCGCCGCCCCAGGGCGCGCGCCTGCCGAACGGCTTGCTAGAGAGGTGCGCCGTGCCGGGAAGGATCACGAGTTTGCCGTCGTCCTTGACGGAATCCTCGGCGTCCGTGTAGTAGCGCCGCTGGTCGTCGTACACGATGGACGCGTCGCCCGGCGCGGAGGAGTGCACGTACACCCCGAGCGTGTCGCCCGCGCGTAACCGTATCGGCGCGTCCAGCGTGAGCTCGATCAGATGGTTGAAACTCGGGGCGTGCGTCTTCTCGTACACCTTCGTCCACTGCGCCGGGTCGTGCACGGCGTCGCCGTGCCTGCCGCCGTGCCCGCCGGGCCGGGTCCACACCGTCAGCGGGCCGAGCTGGCCGCGAACCCACAGCGAGGAGATCTCCAGGTAGCTCACGGGGAAGCGGTCGCTGGCGTGCAGGTCAAAGAAAATGCCGCAGAACGTGTGGTCCTCGTGGTCCTCCGTCTCCGCGGTGAAGCTCTGGTACTCCAGGGTCTTCTCCAGGGTGCCCTGCGCGCGTCGGAGCCGCGGTCGGGACGAGTCAGAGGGCAGAGAGGTCGGAGGTGGAAACCGACATCGGGGACGTCGCGGAAGAAGAGAGGCGCGCGGTCGACGGGCGTACCCGCACGAGCGAGCCGACGGGCGGGGGGGGGTCCGCGGCCGCGGGCTCGACGTCGGCCATGGTGCGCGACGGGCGAGGAGTGGGTCGCCTCGGAACGCGCGGTGCGTGCGTCGCGCGCGGCGAAGAATTGGCACATATGATGAGTCTCGGAAGGGCGTTTTCTTGCTTGCCACGACATGCCGCTACGCTTCGTCAAACACTACGACCACCATGCCATGTGCCAATATTCAGTGTGGAAAACGCGTAAATTACGAATTTTGAGTAAATTCGAGACTGGCTTCTGCAGAAATGAAAAAGGACTCGGGTTTAACATTTTTTCGGGTGTTGGCATCGGGCATCGGCATAACCACCTGCGCGCGTCGTGCGCGATGGAGCGCGAGCGCCTGTTGGGCGCGGCCGCGCCCGTCCTCGAGGCGTCGACGTCGGGATTTGCGCTCGACGGCGTCGTCCACCCCCGTCGCGACCGCGCGCGCCTCGCGGCTGCCGTCGCTGCGCTCCTCGGATGCGCCGCGTTCGCGGGCGGCTCCCTCTCGGGCGCGTCCGTCGCCGCGCTCGGCGACGGCGGACCCGCCCAGTTGGGCGTCGCGGGGGCTCCCAACGCGTGGGGCACCAAGCACAACACGCTGCCTTGGTGGACGCGGCCCGCGGCGGCGAACGCACGCCGGCAGGAAAGCCTGGGTATGTACAAGGGGGAGGATGAGGAGACCACTATTAGGGACGAGGGACATGGCGAGATGGTTGACGGCGAGACGCGGCTGAGCGCGATTACAAAATTCGCGGCGACGTCTGGACGTCCGCCGGACGATTCGATCGCGAGCGTCTCGGAAGACGAAGACGTCGTCGAAGACCCTAAAACCGCGGCGATCCTAAGGGCGAACCTGGGCGTGGCCGACGCGACCGCGACCGAAAAAACCGAAGCCGAAGCCGATTTCTCGTCGTATGACGACGAGGTGTACGCGGCGACGGAGAAGGAACGCGCCGCGCGCGTCGCCGCTCGGCGCGCGGCGCGCGCGGCGAGACGCGAGCGGGAAGAAGCTAATGCTGGGCTGCTCGGGGCGGCGCGGCGAGATGAGCACGAGCGCATCAAGCAAGGGTACGCGCCGCTGAGAAGCGCGTCGACGACGGAATAACACACCCGTATTAGTCAAGTGTTTTTACGACGTGTTTTTACGTAGAGGCGACCCGTCGAAGGCTCGGCGGTGTCGTACTATATACGTCGTCTCGTCTACGGTTGTTTTTTAAAGGGCGGTGGTACGTCTCGTACGAACAGGGGCTACGCTCGCGGTTGTTTTTCGTCCGTCTCGTGCGTGTCCCGCGTCCCGAACCGCCGCGCGCGCGCCGCGTACTGCTCGAGCGCGTCGCGCATGACGTCTTCGCCGAAATCCGGCCACAGCGTCGTCGAGAAGAGCAGCTCCGTGTACGCCATCTCCCAGAGCATGAAGTTGGAGAGCCTCTGTTCGCCCGAGGTCCGGATCAGTAAGTCGGGCTCGCGGCAGTGAGACGGGAGGTGGCGCGTGCTGAGCCTCTCCGCGATCATCTCCTCGGTGATATCCTCGGCGTCCACGTGCCCGGCGGCGCACTCGCGCGCCAGCGCGCGCGTCGCCGAGAGCACGTCTTGCCTTCCGCCGTACGAAAGCGCGACGCTCAGTCGCAGCTTTTTGTTCGCGCGCGTCGCGTCTTCGGCGTTTCGGATCGCCGAACGCAACTCGGAGGTGACCATCCCCAAATCGCCCATGACGTTCACCCGCACGCCGTGTCTCACTAAGTCGCCGAGTTCGTCCACGAGCGTTCGTTCCAAAAGCGTCATGAGGTACGCGACTTCGCTCGAATCGCGTCGCCAGTTTTCGTGCGAAAACGCGTACACCGTGAGCGCCTCCACCTGCCACGCCGCGGCGCACCGCGTGGCCGTCCGGAGCGCGTCCACGCCGCGCTCGTGGCCCGCGGTCACGGGAAGCGCGCGCTCCCGCGCCCAGCGCGCGTTGCCGTCCATGATGATGGCCAGGTGGCGCGGGCGCGCGCGCGACGCGCGACTCGACAGGGGGGCCGGCGCGGCGGCGTCCCACGACGACGACGACGGAACGTCCGCCACCGTGGTGACGCTCGCGGCGGAAGCGCCCGAGCGCGCGCCGGAGGCGCCCTCGCCGCGCGAGACGACGTCGCCGCCGCGCGTGTCGCCGTCCGCCGCCGCGCGCGCGCGACACGCCTCGCGCGCGCGACGGCGGACCCGCGCGCTGGAAGCGGGGCACATCACCCGACCCGCGGTCGACGCCGACGCACGGAGCTTGTCGATGGAGCTACCATGGCGCAGGCGCGCCGCCGCCGCCCGGACCGAGACGTGCGCTCCCGCGCACGAGCCGGACGACATCTCGGATGCGCCCGCGCGCCCGAGTGCGCCGCGAAGTGGCTGCGCGCGTCAGGCCACGCGCAGCTCCCAAACGATGTCGCGGCAGATAGGGTCGGCGCGGAAGACGTCGTGGACGGGCAAGGTTCTGATGAAATCACGCGTCCACGCGCCTCTCACACACGCCTGAGATGTGCCAGAATTTGCCAGTGGTGATGAACGTCAGAAAACCGTTCTACACACCGTCCACTCTCTACTAGAATCGACCGCGCGCGCTACAGCGGCTTCTCTAGCAGCACCAAG
>Ga0181564_10005161_pt1 | contig 10912 bp, 9 predicted proteins | sample 011ome_24_FD_134512 | JGI IMG/M metagenome (GOLD analysis project Ga0181564, IMG submission 134512) | Coastal salt marsh microbial communities from the Groves Creek Marsh, Skidaway Island, Georgia - 011513CT metaG (megahit assembly) | ecosystem: Environmental > Aquatic > Marine > Intertidal zone... | reverse complement strand
TATAGAGCCGTGGTAGACCACCACGTTGATAGGCTGGATGTGGAAGCGCAGTAATGCGTGCAGCTGACCAGTACTAATAGCTCAATTGGCTTGATTTATGCACTGAAAAAAATTTTTTTAGATAAAAAATATTTCTAAATTCAAAACTGTTTACTCTTAAATTAATCATTAGTACAATTTAATGATGGAAAATATTTTTGTTGACCAAAAAAAAAATTACAATGCTAATTTTGGATTTATTTTTCGCTCATCAGCAATATTTTATATAATTAATAAAAAAATAAAGACTACAATTTCGATTTTCAATTACTGGAAGATAAAAAATAATTTAGATGTAACTATATTAATCACTTTCAGGGATTTAGATGGTTCTGTTAAAAAGAAAAGTAATTATGAATTTCAACATTCTAACGTTTTAAACATAACCCATTATCCTTTTGTAGAGGGATCATTAGAAATAGAGGTTTTTGGAAACAAAAATCTAAAAATTCCCTATGCAGCAGTAATGTGTGTGTACGAAAACAAAAGTTCTATATCACAAATACATTCTTATACTAGAAACCATTCTTTGATAGAAATTGAAAATAAAGATGCAATTACGCATGTCTTTGAAAGTTGTTGGACCACTGGAGAGATTAAAGATAATATAGAATATTTTTTAATTTTTCATAATGGGCATTCTGAAATTGGAGATCAAACTGGAGAATTATCTTTAATTAATTTTGAGGGTAAAGAAAAAAAAATTCGACTTAAATTAAAGAAAATTAAAAAATTCGAAACTTTAAAAATAAATTACACAAAGTATTTAAAAAAATATAAAAAATTTTTTAAAAATCAGTTTGCATATGGAAGTATAAATTTTAAAAATTATTCTTCCTTTTCTAGGATGATGCATATGAAAATTTTAAAATCCGAGGATGATATTCAGGTAACTCATACAAATTTTAATTATTCAGTCGTTAAAACTAATTTTATAAGTGAAAATCAATCATTAATGAAAATTCCTAATTTAAATGATGACATTGATAAATATTTTACAATAGTTTATCCGAAACGTGCTAAAGGAAATTTTACAGCTTATCAAATTGACAAAGATAAAATTGTATTAAAAAAAAATAGACCAGTAATTTTCAAAAATGATTTTCAATCTAAAAAAATAATTTTTCATTCTAAATTAAAAAAATTTCCCTCTAGAATTGTTACTGGCCTCTATGGATTTGCAGACAATAATAAAATTCCTTTTGAGTGTTCTGTTGGTATAGCTCATCCTCAAAGAGCAGCTAAGAGATTTCAATGGGGTATTATTGGTCATGACCATGACAGTAAAATTTATATTGAGGGTTACGACGAGTATTATGAAATTCCAAAAAAAATTATAGTTAAATTTAGATTGTATTCATCAAATAGGACAAAGTATCTTGAAAAAATATTTGAGTATGAAAGTTTTGGTCAGATACCTAGAAAATTTATACTAAAAGATCTTTTTAAAAACTTTAAATCTTTTTTAAACAATAACTATGGCTATATGTCTATTTGGTCAAATTTTGAAGGATTCTTAGTTTATTTATTATTGAGAAAAAAAAAATCTGTTTCTTTAGAGCATTATTTTTAATGATACAAAATGAATTTGTAAATTTTTTAAAATAATTTTAAATTATATAAATTTAATAAAAATGACGTTTTTAAACTACTTTTAAAAATTAACTTAAATTAGTTTACCCTAATTACACATGTTGTTATAGGTTATTAAGTTGTTGCTTTTGTATAAATTTAACAACAGCTATATAAAATTTATATAATTAAACAAATCAGTGATAAAAAATTTAAAAAAAATTCTATTTTTATTAACTCCTAATGACAGAAAATATGCAAGTTTTTTGTTAGTCATGATTTTGATTATGGCATTACTAGACATGATTGGTGTCGCATCAATATTACCTTTTATGATGATGATGGCTAACCCTGAAATAATAGAGACCAACATAATTTTTAATAAAGTTTTTAATTATTTAAAAATATTTGGAGTTGAGAATAAAAATGATTTCTTATTTATTTTTACTGCTACTATTTTTTTTCTTTTAATAATATCAATTTTTTTTAAAGCATTAACTACATATTTTCAGGTAAGATTTATTTATATGCAGGAGTTTATTATTAGCAAGCGCTTGGTAGAGGGCTATCTTAATCAACCTTATACTTGGTTTCTAAGTCGTCACAGTAGTGATTTAGGAAAGAATATATTATCAGAAGTTAGTCAAGTAATTGGATATGGAATGAAACCATTATTAGACTTATTAGCGAAGAGTTTAGTTGCAATTACTTTAATCGTTTTATTGATTTTAGTTGATCCCAAGATAGCGTTTGTAGTTGGTTCAATTATTGGATCCTCATATCTAATTATTTTTTATTTTGCAAAAGGTTTTCTAAGTCGAATCGGTAAAGAAAGACTTGATAGCAATCAATTTAGATTTAACTCGCTTAGTGATGCTTTTGGAGCTACAAAAGAAATTAAGCTTGCAGGATTAGAGCAAATTTTTATAAATCGCTTTTCCAATTCTGCTCAAACTTATGCTCGTACAACTGCATCTTCTGTAATCACAAGTCAATTACCGCGTTTTGGCATGGAAGCAATGGTATTTGGTGGTGTTTTATTTTTAATTTTATATTACATGAGTACAAAAGGATCATTAAATAGTATTCTACCAATAATCAGTCTTTATGTTTTTGCTGGATACAGATTAATGCCGGCTATACAGCAGATTTATATGGCATTCACTCAACTTGCTTTTGTTGGTCCATCACTCAATTCTTTAAGTGATGAAATTAAAAATTTAGATCAATACACTTCAAATTTAAATGAAAATGTTTTTGATTTTAAAAAAGAGATTGTTTTAAGTAAAATTGAATATACTTATCCAAATTCTTCAAGAAAAATTTTAAATAATTTAAATATTAAAATACCTATTAAAAGCACTGTTGGCATAATTGGAACCACCGGAAGTGGTAAAACAAGTTTAGTAGATATTATTCTTGGTTTGCTGAAACCTCAAAAAGGTTTTTTAGAAATTGATGGAATTGCAATTGATAAAAATAATTTAAGATCATGGCAAAATATAATCGGTTATGTTCCTCAAGGTATATTTTTGCTTGATGATACAATTACTGCTAATATTGCATTTGGCATAGATCCAGGAAAAGTGGATTTAAATGCTTTATTAAAAGCATCTAAAATTGCGAACATACATAATTTTGTTCAAGAAGAATTACCAAATAAATATTCTACAATTGTGGGAGAACGTGGAGTTAGACTTTCAGGAGGTCAAATTCAAAGAATTGGTATTGCAAGAGCTTTGTATCACAATCCTAAAGTTTTAATTTTAGATGAAGCAACAAGTGCTTTAGATAGCGACACTGAACAACAAGTCATGGATTCAATAAACAATCTAAGTAAAAATTTAACTATCATTATAATTGCTCATAGAATGAATACTTTAAAAAATTGTGACGTAATTTATAAATTTGATAAGGGTAAGATAATAGAGCAAGAGAAATTTCATAACACAATTAAAACAAGTTCATATTAATATGCAAAATTGGTTTTTTTAAATTGAAATTTAGAAAATTAGTTTTACTTAAATAAAAATTTTAGTGAATCTATTATAGAATTTTTTGTCTCATGAGAAGTAATATTAAATATATAACTATTTTAATTTTATTTTTATTCTTAGTTTTTTCAATAATATATGGCTCAATATTAAGACATCACTATATTGGAGGAAAAAAATTTAAACCCCTGCAAAACATAGCTGTTTTTTTTGCTGAAATACCATCAAATTTAAAAAAAATAATTAGGCAAATGAAAAACAAAGCTATAGCGTATCATTTAAAGATTAGATAAAAATCTAACAAAGTCTCATTTGTAAATTTGTCAAGAGTTATTGTTTATAAAAACAAATTTGAATATTTGATGGCAATTTATCTATGAGAATTATATAATTTTATAATTATATACAAATGAAAAAAGTTTTAATTACAGGTGCTGATGGTTTTATTGGTTCACATTTAACCGAAATGCTTGTTGGTAAAGGTTATAAAGTCAAAGCGCTCTCACTGTACAATTCTTTTAATAACTGGGGATGGCTTGAGAGTGTTAACTGTAAAAAAGATATAGAGATTTTTACAGGTGATATACGAGATCCAAATTATTGTAAAATTATTACAAAAGATGTAGATATAATTTTTCATTTAGCAGCCCTTATAGCCATTCCTTTTTCTTATGTTGCGCCAGATAGTTATGTTGAAACCAACATAAGAGGCACCTTAAATATTTGTCAGGCAGCTAAAGAAAATAAAATTTCAAGATTAATTCATACCTCTACAAGTGAAGTTTATGGTACAGCCCAATACGTTCCTATTGATGAAAAACATCCTTTACAACCACAGTCTCCTTATAGTGCATCTAAGATAGCAGCAGATGCAATGGTTATGAGTTTTTATAATTCATTTAATTTGCCTGTTACGATTGCAAGACCTTTTAATACTTATGGACCGCGTCAATCAGCTCGCGCAATAATTCCAACAATTATTACACAAATTGCCTCTGGAGAAAAAGAGATTAAAGTAGGAGATTTATCGCCAACCAGAGATTTCAATTATGTAGAAGATTGTTGTCGCGCCTTTATTATGCTTTCAGAATCTGAAAAAACAATTGGAGAAACTGTTAATATTGGCTCTAACTTTGAAATAAGTATTCACGATACTCTTAAATTGATACAGAAATTAATGTCTAGTGATGTTGCTTTTATTAACGACCCACAAAGAAATCGACCAAAAAAATCTGAAGTTTACAGGCTTTGGTGTGATAATAAAAAAATTAGTGAATTAGTTGGTTATAAGCCTATTATTAATATTCAAGAGGGACTTAAAAAAACAATTGATTGGTTAACTCAATCAAAAAACTTAAAGATATATAAATCTGAAATTTATAATGTTTAATGAATTTATCAATTTTGTAAGAAACATATATGGTACAAAAAAAAATATCCCTTTACATGAGCCAAAATTTATTGGTAATGAAAAAAAGTACTTAAATCAGTGTATTGACACAACTTTTGTTTCATCATTTGGAAAATTTGTAAATAAATTTGAAAAAAAAATAGCAAAATATACAGGTGCCAAATATGCGGTTGCTACAACTAATGGTACATCGGCTCTTCATATATCTTTAATATTAGCCGGAGTAGAGCAAGGTGATGAGGTAATTACCCAGCCATTAAATTTTATTGCCACTTGTAATGCGATTAGTTATTGCAATGCAAAACCAATATTTATTGATGTTGATATCGACACTATGGGTTTATCATCTAAAGCATTAAGTTCGTTTTTAGAAAAAAATACTAAGATTAAAAACAATAAATGTATAAATAAAAGAACAAAAAAAGTAATTAGAGCTTGTGTACCCATGCACTCTTATGGACATCCTTGTAGAATTGATAAGATAAAAAAGATTCTAAAAAAATATCATATATTTCTGATTGAGGATGCTGCAGAAAGTTTAGGTAGCTTTTATAAGAACAAACACGCAGGCACTTTTGGAGAGTTAGGAGTTATTAGCTTTAATGGTAATAAGATTGTCACTGCGGGAGGAGGGGGTTGTATTCTTACAAACAATAAAATTCTTGCAAAAAAAGCTAAGCACCTAACTACAACAGCAAAGATATTTCATAAATGGGATTTTAATCACGATATGACAGGATATAATTATCGAATGCCAAACTTAAATGCTGCTTTATTAATTGCACAATTAGAAAATTTAAATTTATTTTTAAAAAACAAACGTGAATTGGCAAAAAAATACGAAGTTTTTTGTAAAATGAACAATTATAATTTTTTTAAAGAACCTAGTAATTGCAAATCTAATTATTGGTTAAATTCAATAATATTAAAAGATAAAAAACATAGAGATAGATTTTTAGAGGAAACAAACTCTAAAAATATTTTAACACGTCCTATTTGGATTCTGATGAATAGATTACCAATGTTTAAAAGTGCTCAGGTTGGTAATATAGAAAATACAAAGTGGTTAGAAAAAAGAGTTGTAAATATTCCAAGCACTGTAACATTGTGAAAAAAATAATTTTAATAGGTGGAGGAGGTCATTGTAAATCTGTAATTGATGTTATTGAACAACAAAACAAATATAAAATTGTAGGTATAGTTGATAAGCCAAAATTTAAAGCATCTAAAGTTTTAGGCTATCCCATTATAGGAACTGACTCAGATTTAAAATCTTTAGCAAAAAAATATAAATATGCTCTAATTACTGTTGGATATATTAAATCGCCATCACTGAGAATTAAATTATTTGATTTGACAATTGAAGCTGGATTTAATTTGCCTATAATTATTTCTCCAAATGCTTATGTTTCAAAAAATTCAGTTATTGGCCCTGGTACCGTTGTAATGCATCATGCGATTATTAATGCAAATTCTTCAATAGGGGAAAATTGTATTATAAATTCTAAAGCACTAATCGAACATGATTGTACAATTTATAAACATTGTCACATATCAACCAATGCCACGATTAATGGAGGCACAATAATTGAGCAAAATTGCTTTATTGGAAGCAGCGCAACAATAAGGGAGATGACAAAAATTAAAAAAAAAAGTTTCATAAAAGCAGCTACTTTAGTTAAATGAGAGTATTTATTATTGCAGAGGCTGGTGTAAATCATAATGGATCAATTAAAATAGCAAAAAAATTAATTGACTCAGCCTGCCAGGCTGGAGCAGATGCAATTAAATTTCAAACCTTTAAAGCAAAAAATATAGCAACCAAAAAATCAGAGAAAGCCAATTATCAAAAACAATTAGAAGATAAAAATGACTCTCAATTTAAAATGCTTAAAAGACTTGAATTGGACTATCAAGCCCATATAAATTTAATAAAATATTGCAAATCAAAAAAAATAAAATTTTTATCCTCTCCTTTTGACATAGAAAGTGTGAAATTTTTAAACAATATTGGACTTAAAATTTTTAAAATTCCTAGTGGAGAAATTACAAATTTACCTTATCTAAGACAAATAGGAAAATTAAAAAAAAAAATTATTTTATCAACTGGAATGTCAAAAATTTCTGACATAAAGAATGCTGTTTACTATTTAGTTCAATCTGGAACTCATAAAAAAAATATTACTTTGTTGCACGCTAACTCAGAATACCCTACTCCTATGCAAGATGTTAATTTGAGAGCAATGTTAACTATTGGAAAAAAATTTAATGTAAAATTTGGTTATAGTGATCACACATTAGGTATAGAAGTAAGCATAGCGGCTGTTGCAATGGGCGCAAGTTGTATAGAAAAACATATTACTCTCGATCGAAAAATGGAAGGGCCAGATCACAAGTCAAGTTTAGAACCAAATGAATTGGAATTAATGATTAACTCAATTAGAAATATAGAATTAGCACTTGGTGAGGGTCAAAAAAAACCCTCAAAAAGTGAATTAAAAAATATTAATTTAGTGAGGAAATCAATTGTTGCTAATAAAAAAATAAAAAAAGGTGAAATTTTAAATGAAATAAATATTTCAACAAAAAGACCAGGTTATGGAATAAGCCCAATGAAATGGGATAAAATCATTGGAACTAAAGCTAAAAAGAATTACAACAAAGACGACCTAATATGAAGAAGATAAGAAAAATATGCGTAGTAACAGGATCAAGAGCAGAATATGGACTTTTGTATAATTTACTAAAGGAATTTCATAAAGATAAATTTTTCCAACTTAAAATAGTTGCTACTAACATGCATCTAAGTCCAGAATTTGGAAATACATATAAAGAAATCGAAAAAGATTTTAAAATTGATAAAAAAGTTGAAATTCTTTTATCATCAGATAGTTCGGTTGGAATTTCAAAGTCTATGGGATTGGCTCAAATTTCTTTTGCAGAAGTATACGATAATTTGCAGCCTGATATGGTTATTGTTTTGGGAGATAGATATGAAATTTTTAGTGCTGCGATTTGTGCTATGATATCACAGATTCCAATAATACACTTGCATGGTGGTGAACTAACTTTAGGTGCTCAAGATGATGTCATTCGTCATTCAATAACAAAAATGAGTCATTTACATTTTGCTGCAACAAATGAATATAAAAAAAGAATAATTCAACTTGGTGAAAATCCAAAAAATGTATTTAATACAGGAGCTTTAGGAATTGAAAATATTAAAAAGATTAAATTTTTAAGTAAAAAAGAATTTGAGAAATCTATAAATTTTAAGTTAGAAAAAAAAAATATATTGGTTACATTTCATCCTACTACTTTAGAAACAAACAATGTAATTGATTTTAAAGAACTACTTATTGTGTTAGAAAAATTAAAAGATACTAATATAATTTTTACTAAAGCGAATAGTGATGTGGGAGGAAGAAAAATTAATTTGATGATTGATAAATATGTTAAAAAAAATTCAAAAAATTCAAAAGCTTTTATTTCACTAGGTCAATTAAAATATTTAAGTGCCCTTAAACATGTAGACGCAATAGTTGGGAATAGTTCTAGTGGACTTTTGGAAGCTCCAAGTTTTAAAATCGGTACAATTAATATTGGAAATAGACAAAAGGGTAGAATAAAAGCAGCAAGTGTTATTGACTGCAAACCTAAAAGAAAATTATTAATAAATGCTTTTAATAAATTATATTCTGAAAAATTTCAAAAATCATTAAGACATGTTAAAAATCCACATGACAATGGAAATTCAAGTAAAAAAATAGTCAGAATAATTAAAAAAATTAATCTTGATGATATAATTAAGAAAAATTTTTTTGATATAAAATTTTAGAGGATTTTTCTAAATTATGAAAAAGATAAATAAAATCAAACTTAAAAAAGAGTCTACAATAAGTGATGCATTAAAAATTATATCTAAAGGAAATTTGCAAATTGCAATTGTTTTAAATGCCAAAGAAGAACTTATAGGCACAATAACCGATGGTGATATTCGAAGAGGATTTTTAAAAGGACTAAATTTAAAAAGTAAAATTAATTCTATTATTTTTAGAAAACCTACAATTGTAAATAAAAGTTTAAGCAGAGAACAGATTATTAAAATTGCAATTTCAAAAAAAATATATCAACTCCCTGTTGTAGATAATAATAGAAAGGTAGTAGGCATTTATATTCTTAATGACCTTTTAAATAAAAGAAAAAAAAATAATAAAGTCATAATCATGGCTGGTGGAAAAGGAACTAGACTATTGCCTCTCACAAAAAATATTCCAAAGCCAATGTTAACACTTGGAAAAAAACCTATTTTGCAAATAATAATCGAAAAATTTGCCAAGTATGGATATAAAGATTTTACAATTTGTGTAAATTATAAATCAAAAGTAATTCAAGATTACTTTAAAAATGGCTCAAAATATGGAGTAAAAATAGATTATATTTTAGAAAAAAAAAGAATGGGGACTGCTGGAGCTCTCAGTCTGTTAAAGAAAAAACCTTCCAATCCATTCTTTATAATGAATGGAGATTTAATAACAAATGTAAACTTTGAAAAAATGTTAGATTTTCATTTAGAAAAATCTGCGATTGCATCAATGTGTGTTAAGGAGCACAATATTCAAACTCGTTATGGTGAGGTAGGTTTGGAGAACGAAAATATTGTTTACTTGAAAGAAAAACCAAAATATAAATTTTTCGTTAACGCGGGTATATATATTTTGAATCCTGAATGTATAGATTTAGTACCCAACAAATTTTATGACATGACTACTTTATTTAAGAAAATGATTAGCATTAACAAAAAAATTGTATCATATCCTTTGGGAGAATATTGGATAGATATTGGATTAGAAAATGATTTTAAAAAAGCAAATTCTGACATTATCCAGTATCGTAACAAGTAATGTTTTAAAAAAAATGTTATAGAATAAATCTTTTATATGAAATTAATTGCTGAAACTGCCTGGCATCACGAAGGTGATTTTGATTTTATGAAAAATCTTGTCTCAAAAATTTCAACAATTTCAAAAGCAGACATAATTAAAATGCATATAACATTAAATTTTGATGAGTATATGCATAAAAATCATGTTTCTTACAAATCTTTAAAATCAAAGTTATTTAATAAAGATCAATGGATAAAATTAGCTGACATAGCTAGAGAAAATAATAAAGAACTTATGTTGTTATTGAATGATATTGACGCAATAAATTTTGGAATATCATTGAATCCTGAATATATTGAAATTCACTCTGTTTGTTTGAATGATATTTTTTTACTTGAAGAGCTAAAGAAAAATATTTCCAAAAAAACTAAAATAGTTCTTGGAGTAGGTGGAAGTGATATTTTAGAAATTCAGCAAGCAATAAATTATTTAGATAATAAAAATATAATTTTAATGTTTGGCTTTCAAAATTATCCAACAATTTATGAAGATGTAAATTTATTAAAAATCAAGAAGATGATGCAAATGTTTAAAGATTTTGAATTTGGATATGCTGATCATACTTCTTGGGATAATGAGAATAACGAATTAATCACTGTTATTGGAGCTTCAAGTGGTGTTAAATATGTTGAAAAGCATGTTACAACTAATTATGGCGAGGAAAGAATTGATTGGTCTTCTGCAATTTCTATTGAAATGTTTAACAAACTTAAAAATAAATTAGATATTTTAATTAAATTAAATGGAAATGGATTACTTTCTATGAATGCTGCAGAAAAAAAGTATTCAATATATGGACCAATGAAAAAAACAGCAGTTTTGAAAAAAAATTTATCTAAAGATAGTAAATTAAAACTGGATGATATAAAGTTTATCAGAACAAGTGAAATATCTGATATTTCTCAATTAAATATTATCAATTACATAGGTACTAAAATTAATGAAAACTT
>Ga0181564_10005159_pt1 | contig 10915 bp, 6 predicted proteins | sample 011ome_24_FD_134512 | JGI IMG/M metagenome (GOLD analysis project Ga0181564, IMG submission 134512) | Coastal salt marsh microbial communities from the Groves Creek Marsh, Skidaway Island, Georgia - 011513CT metaG (megahit assembly) | ecosystem: Environmental > Aquatic > Marine > Intertidal zone... | reverse complement strand
GATATGATCAATTTGGGGCGGTGAGAGGATTTGGTTGGAACAGTATTTTGACCACATCCGTGGGGGCTCAATGTCAATTAACCGAAAACGTTCGTTGGCGAGTAGGGTACACGTTTAACGAGTCGCCCATCGGTGGAGACGTTGCTTTTTTCAATGCGGTGTCGCCAGCAATCGTCAAGCATCACCTGAGTACAGGTCTTTCCTATGACTTTGACGATCGCTGGTCGATGGCGATTGCTTACACACATGGATTCAATAACGAAGTCACCGGTCCGTGGCAGGGACCACAAGGGCCGATTCCCGGCACCAGTGTGACCCATTCCCTCTCGACGCACTTTGCTTCATTCGGGATTCAGGCAGCGTTTTAGAAGAAGCCCTGCAAAGAATGGGATTGTGCGATTGTGATGACACGCTCATCATATGCCGCTGAGGGATGAACCAATGTGATTCGCCTTATCGTTTTGCCTCGGGCAGTTTGACATAGGCTCGCAGGCTAGCCGACAGCGTTGCCACTTGCTCCGCTTGGGATGCATCATCAGCAAGGTTGGTGATTTCATCTGGATCATTGCGGTGATCATACAATTCGCGGCCAGCTTTTCCTTCTAGCCATTCGGTGTATCGAAAGCGTTCTGTGCGAATGGAGTAACCCCAAGCTTTTTTGCCATGCCATATTTGCGTCACGGCGGGTTTATTCCAAGTGTCAGAATTTGGGCTAACTAATAAGGGACGCAGTGACTGACCCTCGAGGTTTGTGGGTGCCTTCAGTCCACAAAGATCCGCCAAAGTTGGATAGAGGTCGAGCAGTTCCACAGGTTTGCTGCTGACTGCACTTTGCTGGAACCCAGGGGCCGCAATAATTAATGGCATTCTGGCTGAACGCTCAAATGCTTTCCGCTTGTACCAGAGTCCTTTTTCACCGAGGAAGTAGCCATGGTCCGACCAAAAGACGATGATTGTTTTTTCGAGTAGATCGCTTTCGATCAACGCATCGAGTAGTCGTCCAACTTGGGCGTCGACAAATGAGATCGTTGCGTAATAGGCCTGCTTGCATTTTCTTGCTTCGTCGATGCTTACATCTTTAAAGTAGAATGGCCAATTCTTCATGTCTCTTTGGATCGCCATATCTGGAACGTCAAGCAGGTCATCCCGTGCGGAATCGAGATCCTGTATTTCAATCTCCTTTATCGGATAGAGGTCAAAGTATTTTTTGGGGGCAACGTAGGGGCAATGAGGATTGAAGAATCCAGCAGCAAGAAAAAAGGGTTCGTCTTTTTTCTCATGAATCCATTCGATTACCTTTGATGCCACTTTGCCATCGGTGTGATCGGTGTCTTGGCTGGTGGGATCCCACCATGCCATACTGATACCGAGGTTCTTGTTGTTTTCCTGACCAGCGCCATAGCGGATGATGTTCTCTTGTTGCGAACGGTCAATTCCAACGGGGTTATCCCGTTCGTCCCACGTCATCGGGTCGTCATTGCCGTCCGTCCCAATCATGCTTGGGTTTCCGTAGTGGTAGATTTTTCCCGATCGCGCCGAGAAATAATCGTTGTTCCTGAATAGCTGTCCTAATGTCACGACGTCAGGGTTTTTTTCTCTTAACTCGTGTTTTAGCGTGTGCATGTCTAACGTGTCGGGCCGCAATCCCGTCATCAAGCTCGCACGACTTGGCCCGCATAGTGGTTGTTGGCAATAAGCGTTATCGAATCGGACTCCCATCTTGCAAAGGCGATCAAGATTAGGAGTTTTCACCAGCGGGTGGCCGTAGGCGCCAAGGTCGCAATTCATGTCATCCACGGAGATGAATAGTACATTCATCCTCTCTTTCGCGTTGACCGTGGTCGGTGTGAACGCCAGCGAAATGAGTAGAAAGAGGGCGGCTGATATCGGTGGATGATGGAGCATGATTGGTATTAGTTTGGTCATGAAAATTGGCTGTTAATGATCGGCGAGGTTCAGGTTCCTTGCCGTTCGAATGATTGATGTTGTGATCCGTTGCGGAGATGTGTTGATTTGCAAAACGGTCTTAATCAGCTCCGGACGGGATCGGCTGCGGAGAACTGGTTGGTCCGTGAATTTCAAGAATATCAGGTCCGATCGGCTGTGGAATAAACTGGACGCGGTCGATCGCCATTTGTCTAGGCTCCGTATTCGTCAAGTCGTGATGCCGATGATAGACAATGAACAGCTCTTCCCCATCCGGCGAGGTGGTAAAGCAATGATGAGCGGTTCCGTGAGCATAAGCCGTTGATTTCATGATTGGGTTATATGGGTGCTTGGTCCATGGTCCCAGCGGTGATTTGGATGTAGCGTATCCAACCGCGTAATGGGGACTCTCAAAATGACTTCCGGAATACGTCAAATAGTAAAGATCTTTGTGTTTGAGTACGACGGGACCCTCTGCGATTGCCGCCTGATTCCGCTCCCACGGTTGGTCTGCTTGAATCATCCGTTTGAGTGAGTTTGGCTTCAGAGAGACCATGTCATCATTGAGCTCTCCTCCCCATATTTCGTTTCCCTGATTGAATCTGACATAATAGAAATACGCCTTGCCATTATCTTGGAAAACGTGTGCATCGATACGAACGGTTTCTGGCAACATCGGAGATTGAGGTAGTTCTTTGAAAGGACCCGTTGGATGGCGCGATTTGGCTACACAGATTCGAGTATCGGTGGCGTAGTAAAGATAAAATTGGTTCTGATGCTCGATAATGTCGGGGGCCCAAAATCGCGACGTTCCCCAACTTTGTTTTTCGGTGATGACAAATCCATGGTCCTGCCATTGCACCAGATTTTGCGATGAGTAAAGGCGAATGCCCCGCTTCATTAACGGATGGTCAGCACTGTGCGTGCAGTAAGCGTAGTAGGTGTTGTTGTGTTTCAGTATCGCCGGATCTGCAACATTCGCTTGAACAGGATTGGTGTAGGACTGACGAGGCGGAATCGGGTTAGGAGCATTGATCGTTAGATTTCGGAATTCGGCGTCTCCACCTAGTGCGCGGAGGCCAACTCTGCCGGATTGAAATCGATGATCAATTCCATCAAAGGTGGGAAATCGATTTACATTCAGTGGGTCATTACCAACCCATGCCTGGAATTGGTTTCCTCTCGCGATAACTCGGATCGTGTACCACTGTTCGGCTTCGATTTTTGAAACCTTTTGCGCGATTTCATTCCAGTTGTGATTTGCTGCGCCCCAAATGATGGAATCACGAGCAGCGTCAATCCCGATGTAATAGCCGTCGTATTCATCAATTTTACTTCCCGCATTATTCACTCGGAAAATCACACCTGCTTGACAATGGTTACCTGCTTTAACTTCGACCGTCATCACGAAGTCATCCCACACCTTTTGACCAACGAGCAGTTTGGCGGGGTCTCCTGTCGCGCGCACGGTAAGCTGGTTGTGGTTCCATTTTCCACCGAGCGATACCAACTCTTCGTTAACGAAAGATCGAGTGCTTTCCTGCGCAAATGAAGAATGACTGATGAGCAGCAAAAAGGTGTAGAAAAGCAGCATCAGGTGATGGGATTTAGAGGAAAGTTTCTTATTCTTCGTTTTGTTTTGCATTACCAATTTTCTTAGAGGCGTATTCGATTTCACTAAGCGATGGATCAGTGCGCTAAGATTGTCCGATTATTATTCAGTAAATCAATCACGGAGATACTCTGTGTGCGAAAGTCATTCGATCTCACGCAAAAGTCTTTTCTAGATAGACGGAGTCGGGATTGAGAAATCATATTCGAATTGAATGATGGTTGATTCACTAAACTTTTATCACTGGAGTTGGTTTGCGTGATTCAGTATCTTTATCTAGAGACTTTGTAGAGCAGTATTCATTTGACTGTACGATTCGTTTTGTTTCTTGAAGTTGCGAAGAGCGAATTTGGCCGGCCTCTATGTTAAAACGAAAGCTAGTCAAGTTGTCTCGACAGTTTCGTTGGTCTCTCCCTTTGCGAGATGCCGTGCCGATTCACTGGCACGTTGGACGTCCAAATTTTGGTGATGATCTAAATCCGTTGTTTTTTAGCCGGGTATTTGACGCGTCTGTCTGTCTTTCACGAAATGGTCATCGTGAAAGAATACTTGGCATGGGAAGCATTTTGCATAAGTCGGATGCTCGCTGTCACGTTGTCGGAAGTGGTCTTTTGGATCCTTCTTTAGCCTCTTCAATTACAGCGAGATCGGTTTTGTCATTAAGAGGTCAGTTATCTGCGGATGCTACAGGCCTTGCTCCAGAGTTTTTGGGTGATCCTGCAATCTTCTTACCCGAACTATTTGATGTTCCCGCAGTGAAAACACACCGATACGGTTACCTTCCGCATCACAGTGAGTCACGGGAAATTCGCGGCATCATTCCCAAAGATTGGAAGTGGGTTGATCCATCTTGGAGTCCATTAAAAGTACTCGCGTCGATTCGATCGTGCGAGAATCTATTGAGTCGGTCGCTGCACGGACTGATCTGCGCAGATGCTTTCGGGGTGCCAAATGCCTGGTTGCGACCAACGGAGGGAATGGAAGGCGGGAAGTTTAAATTTTTGGATTACTACTCAACCGTGAGCGATCCAAAGCAACCGCTTCGTTTAGAGGCCAAGGATTTTCAACGATCTGGTAAAGCGATTGACTTTAGCATTTCCAAGTATCGGTTTAACTCGGTCGATTATCTCGCCGCTATTCGGCAACTTAGGATTACTACCAAGGCATCATGACGACAGTCTTGTGATATCTTGTTCGGAAGAACGTTTGTTTTGGCGAAATGCGTTCAAAGAATGAACGCGATTAACGGGCACAGGTGCAGAAACAAGCATGGCCATCAAAATCAGTCATCTGCGACAGGAGCTTCGGGCTAATTCAAATGACTTAATCGCTAGGGTAAGAGGAAATGGGATTGATCGTGATCTCGTCTTCTCTCGTTTTTTTACGGAGACAGAACGCTTTAACTGTGAGTCAAATCTTGACCCCTTTGTTGTGTTGACGCTCCTACCTGCAATGCGTTCTGGTGAGTCGATTGAAATAGATGGGGAAGTGAGTCAGCAGCTTCTTTCTCGTATAAATCATGAAATCCAAGATATTGCACTGACAGAAGTCGTCGGTCTGCGTCGTGTGGAAGTGAAAGCATCGCATGCGGTTGAGCAGCATTCCGAACAGGGGGGGCATGTTGCGACGGGATTCAGTGGCGGAATCGATAGCCTTCATCTGCTGGATGCTTCACTGTTTCGTAATCGTCTTCCCAAGTCCATGCGAGTGAGTCTCTTGGTTCACAATGCTGTTGGTTCCGTTAAAACAAAGCAGCAGTTTCAAAATAATTTTGATCACACAAAGAGAGTTGCTGAAAAATTGAATTTGGCGGTCGCTGGTGCGAGCTGTGAGATGGAAGACCTTTACGAGGGTTTGTCTTTCGCCAAGACACATCATTTCAGAAATGTAGCAGCGGCCTTGTCGCTCGGTTCTTTATTTACGGTTTATCTTTACTGTTCCTCAATTGATGCTGTTACCGCTTCTCGACTTACGCGCCACCGGTCGTTTGATCGCGTGGGAAGAGACTTGCTACCACTCTTTGATACCGGACGAAATCGATTTATGGACTTTGGTGATGATACGATTCGTACCGAGAAGGTTTGGAACGTTCTGAACAATACAGAATTAGCTTCGGTTTTAAATGTTTGTGCTCGGCCCGATCATGACAACTCTGATTTTTTGAACTGTGGTCGCTGCTTCAAATGTTTTCCCGTGCTATTGCATGCAGAGTATTTTGGAAAGCTCAAGAAAATTGAGTCAGTATTTGATCTCGATGCCTATCAATCAAATAAAAGTCGATGCTATTTGAATCTTTTTCGCCGGGGGATGCGTCCAACGGATAGCATGCAATTCGTTCGGCATACCTTTGAGATGATTCGGCGTTCCGGTCGCAAGTCACCAGTCTGGATTCGCACCTTGGCAAAATTCGTTCCCAAGCCGCTTGTTGAGCCTCACGAAAGTGTGGTTCATCCGAGGTTCGTAGAGGATTCAACCGGCGATATTTAGTACATGCTGGCGATGGTTTTATTTCGGTTTACTTTCGATAAATCATGGGTCACGCAAGCAGGTCTTGCACGATATTGCCATGGACATCGGTCAAGCGAAAGTCTCTACCCTGATGCTTGAATGTCAACCGCTCGTGATTAATTCCGAGGCAATGAAGCATGGTTGCGTTGAGATCGTGAATGTGGACTGGGTTTTCGGTCACGTTGTAACTAAAGTCGTCTGTTTCACCATACACAATTCCTGGGCGAATCCCTCCACCCGCCATCCATTTCGTGAAGCATCGTGGATGATGATCACGACCATAATTAGTTTGGGTTAATCCACCTTGGCAATAGATCGTGCGGCCAAACTCACCACCCCAAATCACGAGTGTGTCGTCCAGCATGCCGCGTTGTTTAAGATCTTGGATCAAAGCCGCACAGGGTTGATCGATGATGCCACATTGACGTCGGATATCATTGGGGAGATTTCCATGTTGGTCCCACTGGCGAATGAATACCTGGGTGAATCGTACTCCTCGTTCTGCAAGGCGGCGAGCAAGCAGGCAGTTTGCAGCGAAGGTTCCCGGCTTTGTCACCTCGGGTCCGTACATCTCCAGGGTTTTTTCTGACTCGTCGGATATGTCGGTAAGTTCAGGGACAGATGTTTGCATCCGCTACGCCATTTCGTACTGAGCGATTCTCGACTGAATCTCAGGATCTCCTACCTCGTCATATCGCTCCTGATTCCAGTCAGCGAGTTGATCTAGCATTTTTCGGCGAAGATCCCCAGACACGCCCGAAGGATTGGAAAGATACAAGACTGGATCTCCCGTCGATCGAAGGCTAACACCCTGATGTCTCGTCGAAAGGAATCCGGCCCCCCAAAGCCTTGCATAGAGAGCTTGCCCCCCAAAACCGCCATTCACCGTTGAGTGCAGCACAACAAAAGTGGGAAGGTTTTGATTAAGACTTCCTAGTCCATACGATAACCACGCACCTGTGCTGGGGCGGCCAGGTAGTTGGCTGCCTGTCTGAATGTAGGTAATTGCAGGGTCATGGTTGATCGCTTCTGTATTAACGGTCTTGATCACGGCAAGGTCATCGACCATGCCAGCCGTATGGGGTAGCAGTTCACTTACCCACGCGCCATGTTTGCCATGTTGATTGAATTTGAAGATTGAAGGTGCAATTGGGAATCTTGCTTGTCCGGAGGTCATCGTGGTGATGCGTTGTCCGTTGCGCACTGATTCCGGTAGGTCTTTATCGTACCAGTCAGCCATTTTGGGTTTGTAGTCCCACATGTCGAGTTGCGAGGGCGCACCTGACATGAACAAGTAGATCACCCTTTTCGCTTTCGGCGCAAAGTGTGGCAAGTTCGGTAAACCTTCAGCAGCCAAACCTGAAGTGGTTAATCTTGGATCCGTCGACTCTTGCGGTTGAGGTTGGGCGAATAAATTTTCATTGCAGAGCGAGGCGAGCGCGGCGGAACCTAATCCTCCGGCCGTGCGTCCGAAAAAATGCCGCCTTGTTTCGATTAGCTGTTGTTCGCGTATCGGATGTTGGAAGTTCATCGTTTTATCGTGACGAAAAAAGTATGGAAAGATTTCATTATCAACGTGTCGCCACAGGCAAGACGAGCAGCAGGTTTCGTCTAGCCACGAGTGATCGTTTCGCTAAGGTTTAAAAGTAGGTGAGAAATGAGCGTCCACGCTGCGGTTTGGATCGAATCGAGTTGAGCATTGGCAGGTGATTCGCCAACGGTCAGTAGTTCCGAGGCAGCCGCTGGTTGTGCTTGAAAGTGCTGTTGGTAATCCATCAAGTTCTTGCGAAGCCGATCGAGTTCAGAAGAGACGGGGGCACGACCTACGGTCGAGCGGAATGCAAAATTAAGTTTTTCGTCATTGGTTTCGCCGCCCTCGGTCTGAATGCGTTCTGCAAATCTTCTTGCCGCTTCGATGAACTGCACGTCATTGAGTAGGACAAGAGCTTGCAGTGGTGTGTTGGTTCTCGCTCGTCTTACTTGGCAAGTTTCGCGATCCGGCGCGTCGAATGTTGTCATGCTTGGTGGCGGTGAGGTTCGCTTCCAAAACGTGTACATGCTGCGGCGATAGAGTTTCTCGCCGCTGTCTTGTTGGAAGACGGATGTGTTGCTGCCACCGAATCCGACAGGCTTCCACAAGCCTTCTGGTTGATAAGGTTTGACGCTTGGTCCGCCGATCACCCCATGCATTAATCCACTTAAAAATAATGCCTGATCACGAATGATCTCCGCATCGAGACGAAATCTCGGTCCGCGGGCCAAAAGGCGATTCTCGGGGTCAATCTTGAGGTGCTCGGGCGATACCGCTGAACTTTGCCGGTACGTGGCAGACATCAGGATTTGCTTTTGCAGTTTCTGTAGGTCCCACCCTGATTCGATGAAGTCTACGGCTAACCAGTCCAGTAATTCTGGATGGCTAGGCCGTTCGCCTTGAACACCAAAATCTTCAGAGGTTTTGACCAAACCGATTCCGAAGAAGTGTTGCCAGAAACGATTGACAATCACTCGAGCCGTCAAAGGGTTCGAGGGACTAATCAGCCAGTTCGCTAGACCAAGTCGATTGTTCGCCGATTGCTCTGGCTGCGGGCCAAGCCATGATGGAGTGGCGGGAGAGACGGGATCACGCTGCTGCGTGTATTCACCTCTTTCTAAGATGTACGCTTGCCGAGGCTCGGAACGCTCTTCCATGATAAGCGTCGAAGGGATCGACTGGTTCACGGCGTCGAGTTGTGTTTGTGCTTGGCTTTGCTTCGTGATCAGCTCAGAAAATTCTTGCTTGGATTTAGGATTAACGTTCTTGAGATAGTGTTCGCGAAGCTTCTTGCTTTGTTCATCCGACCGATCTGCTTGGTTGACTTGAAGGATCTGTTGAAGTTCATCGGCAATGCTTGGCTTCTTGAATTCCGTTTGATAATGCTCCCAAATTCCTTGGGATTCAAGTTGTGAATCGCTCAGTGGAGCAACGGTTACCAAGCCAGCCTGATCCCAATGAACGGTTCCTCCGAATTGTGTAAACGCCCAGCCGTTTAATTTTGATCCGGGTGGAAGATCAACCGAAGATGCCGGAACTTCGAGGCGTGTCCACTTTCCTAATTCTGGAAGATCACCGATCCTCAAGTTTGAGGGATTATTCCGACCCGCTCCATGACCTTTGTCCGCTCCCCAGAATGCACGATGTTCCCAGTTTCCATTATTGAATTGAAGTTGCACCGTTTCGGGTGGATTCTCGGGGTCAAGGAAAACGTAGGCGAACAGCAAGTCGTTTTCTCCAATGACTAACGGTTCCTTCGCGTCAGTGAAAAAGTGCTGGGTAAGTCCAGTTCCTGTTCGATAAGTGGAGGTCTTGCCACTATGCGTTGGGTGTCCATCGCCGCCAACAAACTTCCATGGGTCGGGACCATCGCCTTGCGGATTAGCCCCCTCGGGTATTTGTTCATCAAACCAAATCGTGTCAGCTCTGTCGAATTTCAATTCAGATGGTGTCGGGGTCGGATCGTTGTATTGATAGGCATCGAGTTTGGCTTGCAGTTGCTGCGAGGTTTCCGCCAGTAGACTGGTGAGGCGAGTTTGCTCTTGTTCTTGCTCTTGGGTTGGTACTTTGATTGCCGGCGGAGGAAGTAGTGCATTTCCGTCCATTGCTTTCTCAGTCAAACTGTAGAAATACGAAAAGAGTTCATAAAACTCTTTTTGAGTGAGAGGATCAAATTTGTGGTCGTGACACGCGGCACAACCAGCCGTTAATCCGAGCCAAACGGTCGATGTCGTTTCAACGCGATCAACCGCGTAGCGAACATAATATTCATCATCAATCGAACCGCCTTCGCTGGTCGTGACGTTGCAGCGATTGAATCCAGTCGCGATACGTTGTTGCAAGGTTGGGTTTGGTAAAAGATCACCGGCGATTTGTTCGATGGTGAATTGATCAAAGGGCATGTTTTGGTTGAATGCATTGATCACCCAATCTCGGTATGGCCAAATCTGTCTTTCGTTATCAAGGTGCAACCCATGTGTATCCGCGTACCTCGCAGCATCTAACCACAATCGTCCCATCTGCTCGCCGTACCGCGGAGATTGCATCAGCCTATCGATTACTTTCTCGTAGGCTTCCGGTGTTTCGTCCGCTAGGAATGCATCGATTTCGCGAACGGTTGGAGGTAGTCCTGTTAAATCCAGCGTTAGCCGTCGAATCAAAGTTTCTTTGTTTGCTTGCTTCGAGGGAGCTAAATTGGTGCCAGCTATTTTTCTTTGGATGAATCGATCAATGGGCTGATCAGCTTTCCAGTCTTTTGCCGGGTCAGGTGCTTTCGGTTTTTGGGGAGTGGAGAAAGCCCAATGTTGCTTCCAGTTGGCACCTTGGTCGATCCAATCTCGCAACGTTTCTCGTTCGCTCTCAGAGAGATGTAAGCCGGATTCAGGGGGAGGCATTTGTAGGTCTACATCCTCAGTCATGATGCGTTGGATAAGGAGACTTTTGGAGGCGTCGCCAGCAACGATCGCCAATTCGCCGGAATCAGCAACCGCAAAGGCTCCCTCTTGGGTGTCGAACCGCAAGCCTGATTCTCGAGTCGACTCATCTGGCCCGTGGCATTTAAAACATCGGTCCGAAAGTAAAGGTAAAATATGTTGATCGAAGTCAATTCGCTCTTCAGCTTGTCTCGTTTGAGCAAATGCGTTACCAGCGTTCAGAGAAATGGCAAAAACCAGTAGTGAAGCCAGAGTGCATGAACGCAGGGTGACGAGATCGAGAATCGTTCTCACTCTGTTTTTTTGGTTGTTGGATTTCATGACTTTGTGTGTAGATCTACACGGGGAGAGTCGTTGTTTCTGAATGCAGGGGGCGCATGTTCAACGCCTGAGTTTAACACTGAT
>Ga0181564_10005155_pt1 | contig 10920 bp, 15 predicted proteins | sample 011ome_24_FD_134512 | JGI IMG/M metagenome (GOLD analysis project Ga0181564, IMG submission 134512) | Coastal salt marsh microbial communities from the Groves Creek Marsh, Skidaway Island, Georgia - 011513CT metaG (megahit assembly) | ecosystem: Environmental > Aquatic > Marine > Intertidal... | reverse complement strand
TTACCTGCTGTATCCCATAAAGTCCAACCGGCTTTATTATCACCTCGTATAGAATAGAACACAGCTATTGTTCCATCGTTATTCAAAACAAATACATATGATTCACTTCTATTTAATGCACCTTTAATAGTTGTTTGTTGTACTGGTGTTCTTATAAGATGTGGTGCTAGAGATGATATAGCAACGGATGTATACGCAGCTTCTGTATCTGTAAACAAGAACTCACGTAATGCTGAGCCAGTTGTTTGAACAAACAATGTAGCACCATCAAAAGGAGCAGGCCTAACAAAAGAAGAACCAAAAGGTGTTTGTCTGCGTATCTGTGCATTAGCAGGAGTTACTGGTTTATCTACTGGAGCTTGTACAAACAATTCTGAGCCTGTAGTAAACACCTGTAAATCTCTGTTAGATACCAAATGTCTTATAGTAAATATCTCACCTACGTTTGCTGTAAGGTCTAATGCATCATCGTCTTCACCATCACCTATATCAAAGTTAAAATATTCACCAGACTTACTACCCCATATTCCATCGGGCTGTGCCAATGTACCACCAAACCACAATCTATTTTGATGGAATGTAACTGCTGCAGGAAATCCTCTTAGTGCAGAATAGCTTTGCTCTTGCCATTCTGTAGTAGCTGCACCAGTTTCAATCCTTGGTCTACCACCTCCATCTTCTGAAGTATTCGCACTTGCACCCATTGTAACTTCATACTCATTTTCATTTATAACAGCCGTAATAGTTCTTGTGCCATTAATTTGATTTATAGACACACCACCAATAGTACCTGCTCTGTCTATAGTAATGCTTGCTCCAACAGCAAGACCATGTAATGCATGAGTAATTCTAAGTGTTGAACTTCCCTCTGTTGTTTTAAAAGCATTTAAATCTAATTGCTGTCTTAGAGTTCCATAAATAGTAGCTGTTACAGTTGTTGCATTCGTATACGCAGTTATCTCACACTCAGCACTACCTATCTTTAAGTACACACCAACATGATCTGATGTAAAATAATCTGCTGATGTTGTTAATGTAACACCAGTACCACTTGTAGCACTTGCTGATATCGTCATACCCAAAGGTTGAAATGGATAGTATGGCTGAAAGACATGCTCACTATTTACAGAAGATTCAAAGTTAAATGTTTCAACTGTAAATGTAGTGAGGCCTGTCCTTACTAACTTCCTTGGTGCTATAGTTTGATGACAAATAAACATAACGTCACCTTGTTGAGCAAACGTATACTCCTCAAGGTAAGGGGAAGACGTTGTGTTGACCAACCAAGATTGACTAGTAAGACTTTGTATTGATGATATATTGCCAGTTGTAGGACTTATTTGAAATATTTCTATTCGAGTATTACTAAATGCAATTATGTATTGTTCATCATCTGAAAATGTAAATGGCTCTATACGAACTGTTTGCCTTAAATCTGAATCATAAGATGGGCTAGTACCAAAGTTATGCCATCTTTTAGTGCCGGGTCGTTTGGTAACACCACCCTCACTTCTTATAAAAAAGTTTCTAACTCTTTCTGCTGAGTTTTTATATATTGGTGAATCGGTTCTTGAAGTTAATGATGGGCTGATTTCACCAAACTGAAAACTATTTTGTGGTATTCTTACCCTTGCCATTAGCTTAGCCTATTTGTTCTAAACCTCGTGGTTGTTAATACTCTTGATGTTTGTTGCTGACCATCAAGGTTTCTTGCCTTAGCCATTAGTCTTTCGGCTTTTAGCTCCATCATTTCCATTAACTTATCATCTCTAGCTATTGCTGTAGCAAATACAGATGCTAGTGAATACTGAACTGCTAATGCAAAGTAAGATGGAAAGTCTATTTCTTCTGCTCTGTATGTATAATCAGCTATCAATACATCATTAGATGTTGAATCTGAAAATACTTTATCACCATAAACAGTATACTGTATTTTATTATCGTTTACAGTCACTGCATGTAACATCAAAAGATTACTTGGTAGCTGATGTGCTATATCAAATCTACCAGTAGGTGTATCTGTTAGTTGATTGAGAACTGCTTGCTCAGTTGCAAATCTCCATCTACAAACACACAAGGCTGATCTTACGACATCCTCATACATATTAGATGCTACCAATGCTTCATTTGAATTACTTTCAAAAGAAGTTATTGGCTCAGCACCAATAAGCACTAAGGCTCTTGATGCTATATCTAATGCTGAATTGGATGCCGTAGATGCCATTTAGTTTCTAGTCACTATCAGTAGCAGTTATTGCAACACCATTGACTATGTCAACCGTGCTACCATCATTTGCATTAACATATGAATGTGACACAACTGGTGTTCCACCTGTTGCAGTAATACAAAGTATTACATCATTTACATTCAACATGTTAGCTGCGTTATTAAAATAACCTGCACCATCGATAGTACCTTGAGCTTCAGTTGTTGAATAATACCAAAGGTTTTGACCTGAGCCACCACCAATACGTATTAAATTAGCTGATTCAAATGCCATGATTCACCTCCTATGTGTTATTATCAAGAAGTTCATAGATACCATTGTCGTCAATAACGACAGCACCCATGGACATCATTGATGTTGCTAAGTGTGAAACTCTCTCTGGCACATAGTTTAACTCTGTAGTTACATTAGCACCTATGCCAAGTCCAACAGCAGTTGTGTGATATGCCATGTTCTTACCGGCAGTTACAGCAGTTGTTGAAAAAATCTTGAAACCCAAGAATTCTTTCATTGTCATGCCACCTGCATATGGTAAGTTTTGATCACCTACATAATCAGAAGATGCAAACTCATTAATTAAGAATAAGTCAGCAAATCCTTTTGGATGCATTGCGATATATCTATTACCATCTTCCGGTAAGTTAGCAGAACCAAATGTTTCAAAAGCTGATAATAAATCTGCTTTTTCAACAGCACTACCTGTGTCGTGCAACTGAGTTGCGTTAGCACCTGCATCCATAGCTGTAATAAGAATCTCATCTGTCTTACGGCCTAATGCAGCAGCAGCAGAAGTTGCAATAGCTTGACGTTCATCAATGTTAGTCTTGAGTTCGTCTAACTTGTCAATGTATTCTGCAGCATAGTAGTCTGCTAATGTTGCTTCTACGTTGGTGTGGTCTAGTTCCATCGGAGTAACCATACCGTTCCTTGATTTAGTTGAAGCTGATCCAGTACCGATCTTTTGGAAACGTACAACGCTTCCTGCAACATTACTTACATTTCTGACTGTGTTCATTAACTTAGAACCCATTCTCTGATATGCAAGATGTACCTCGGACTCGAACTGCTTAATAAAGGCTTGGTCTATTGTGTTAGCCATTATTAGTCCTTTCCCTGCTCATTGCAGATTGTTGTTATAGTTGCTATCGGTTATCTGCTTTGGGCTTCATCCAGTTATCCGTTAGGGCTGTCAGCTTACTACAGGCCGTGTATCTTCAAGGGATTGCATATAATATGTGTTTTGACAACGTACAAATCTAAAAACTGCATGCCCATTCATTCTAACTGGCTGTGCCAAGAACCCAAAACCTAAGTATTCTAGCCACGCAATCGTCTTATAATGATCCATTGGACATACGTTTTCCAATAAAAAATATTGATTTTGAAAATAATCAACAATGGATGGCGACAATTTCATAAACGTTTTGGGATGACGTTCAACTGTAGGACTGCACAACATCCATATACGTGCAACAAGTTCATGTTGTGGCACAACACCAAACATCATCACAGGCTCATCTCTTAATAAAACAGTATAAGTTTCTGCTGTATCTCCTTGTAATGGCTCCATTAATGCTCGCCAAGGAGATACTCCTGCAATCATACACTCTCTTAAATCTGTGTCTCTTAAATTTTGTTGAAGTTTTTCGGCATGGCTAGGTCTGCTTTTAACAATCTCAGCTATGCCGTAATCACCCTCACCCGTAAAGACGTTTCCACTCATTGTTCACCTCTGCTACAAACGCAGGATCACGTTTGCCTTGTTGCCAGTATCTTGGGTCTTTCATCTTAGCTTCTACATCAGCTTGTGTAATTTGACCTGCAACATTACCTTGAGGTGAAATATTACCAGATTTGGTTTGCTCTATAATATGTTCTAATGCTTTTATTCCTGCAGCACTACTGCCTAATGTAGCAATAGCTTCTTGCATAGCAGCATCTGGAAAGAATTTATTCATCCATAATTGCACTGCTTCAACTCTTTCATTGGCATTATCGCCTAGTTCTTTAGCTACTGCATCAAGATCAGGCTGTGTTCCCATAACAGCATTAGCATATTTTTCTATACCTTCTGCAAATTCATCTTGGCTTAAACCATTTTCCCATGAATAGTTAGACCACCAATCAAGAAGCTCGTTATCAACTGCAGCCTCTTCATCTAATATCTCAGGTAAAACATACTCGCCTACAGAAGCAGGCCGTTGAGAAAATGCATCTGTCTCTATTTCTTCCATAATAGATTTGCGTAATTCTTCTTCACCTTTACCTAATTTACTAGAAAGTTCATCATATGACTTCCGTAAATCTTCAGGTGTTTGAAACTTTTCAGGTAACCACTCAGGTCTTTCCTGAGCCGTTTGTTCAACCGGTGCTTCTACCGGTGCTTCACTTGCTGTTTGCTCTACTTGCTCTTCCATGATTTATCCTCTCTGCATGTTGTATACGTTTGGCAATTAATGCCACTAGATATCTTTGCCCTTCAAGATGCCGTAGTTCTTCATTTGTAATATTAGAACCAGTAATAGCTTCTATAGTTATGGACTTCAGATATTGCATTGTAGCTATGCCACTTGGAGTATTGAAGGCACTTGCTAAATCTAATGATATTTTTTCGTCTTGATCTTTATTACGAGGGTATCCATCAACCCCCAAGTGCTTGGATGCTTGGGTTTGCATTCGGGTCTATTCCTGTTTGTTGTTGCATTTGTTGAGCCATTTGTACCATGCGTTGTCTCTCACCAACGTCACGGATTAATTGATCTGGCACACCAAACTTCTTGGCTAGATAGATAGCCGTTTCTTCTGAAGAGACTAGGAGGTTGATCACCTCAGGGCCAAAACGACCTGCCACCATTTCTAAAAATCTATCTAGGGAAACAATATCTTGATTTGATTGTGCCTGTGCCAGTGGAGAAACACTTTTAATTTTTACCTGTCTACCATTAACTGTAGGGATTTCTATCCTACCTTGCTTTGTTAATAAATAAATTACACGTTGCAATACTGGCTGAACCATCTCAGCTTGCAGTCTGCCAAATGCAGAACCAATCTTTCTTGAGAGATCAGCCATACGTTCTGCAACCTCTGTAGCAGATGCAGGTGTTTTGTTAGGATCACCTAACATATCATTATACAATGCACGTTTAATATTATTTCTCATATCATTAAGAACCAAGTTAGCAACATCAAAGTTGCCTGCTGCTCTTATTGGTTGCAATCCTTGTGAGTTTGGAGCTTTAGGAATAACTGTGCCGGGTACTAAATTGATTGTGTCTACGTTCACAACACCATCATCATCCATCTGATAGATACCAGATATAGCCATCTGTGCATTCTCAAGAACTAATTCTATTGTAAGGTTAGCAGATTTAATTGCACTTAATGCATTTACTGCAGGGCCTCTGCCATAAACCTCACCACTGGCTTTGCTCCATCTAAAAGCTATAAATGGATTAGAGCCTATACCAGAATACTGTTCATTAAGTATAAGCTTCTTATCTCCCATCTCTATAACCATATAGCTATATCGTTCTTCATTAGGCTTGTCATAAAGCTTGCAGGATACCTCTAGTATTTTACATTTACTATCAGGATACTTAGCAATCTTATCTAATGTCTGTTCTGTAAAAGCACCTCTAGGATATGCTATAGGTAAATCAGAATATTTTAAATCACGTTCTCTATAGACATGATCAACTCTACCATCAGGGCCTACATCCAACACAACATGTGGCAATGGTATAGAATGAAATCGTATTGGATTTACAGCATCACCCTCAGTAACAGCAAGAACTGCCGTACCTAAAGCAAGGTCTATAAAACATTCATGTATCTCTTGTGCAAAGTTTGATGTTTGTATTATTTCAAATACATAATTAGTTACTTCATCAAGTTTGTTGTTAATCTCATCAGCTTCTTCCGGTGGAACTTCACCACCTGCAACAAAGTCTGCCCATCTAGCAAAGTTAGGAACTAAGCCTGACTGTAGTCTTGATGCAAACTCCTGCACACCAACAACAGCCGTCTCATCAAATATTCTATCGTCTCTTCTTTGACCGGGAGTATAGTTCTTAAAGCCTTGTCTTTGTGGTAGACAATATTCAAATATCTCATCGTAGAGTTCTTCAAACTCTCGCCTGATTGATTTGGCCTTTTCATACTTAGCCATATAGCCTTGGGCTAAATCATGCATTATGAATACCTGTTATAAAAACCTATGCCACCACCTGAACCGGAAAGCAATGAACGTCTACCAGTACCTCTACGTTTTCTTGAAACAGTCTCTTCTAAAGCTTCCTGTTTCATTTCTGAGGTTCTTGCTTGCTCTTTAGCTTTCTCTGATTCTCTTTCCTTTTCTACTTGAGGATCAGGTGCAGGTGTTCTTGATCCACCACCGGGTAAACACATATTAAACTCCTTTTCTTTTAGCCATAACTATAAGATTATAATTATGCAACGTACAAATGCTATAACCTTGCCCAAAGACCTTGTCGTCTTTGTTGTTTAGGTTGCCTATTAAATACATCAAAATCTCTTTTTGCATTAAATGCCTTGACTGTTTTGAACTGACCCATCACTTGCCTGCCCTCACCTGACCCTAACATAAGATACTGCAGTGCATCATGTATGTGAGAGAATCTATCCTTAGATGGTTTGTCTTCATATCTTTCGCCAGATACCTGCATTCTTCTATAGTGATAGCCACCTTCAAAACCTTTAATAAGTTCTTTACATCTAAAGTCTACCAATACTCCAGACTGCCCATCAACCATTCGTTGTAATGGTTGCGATACAGCTTCAAGTCTCAAGGCTACATCATTACTATGCGTAGGTCTAGCTCTAAGTCCTGCACCTCTTAATATTTGAAATGGAGTACTCTCATCAGTCTGTGCCCTAAAGTCACCTGCCGGATCACCAAATATATTCACTTCACAGTTTGCATAACGTGTTGCTATCTCTGCTCTAAGCAATTCTGCAAAGCGAACAATACCCATATCAAAGGCAACTATCTCCTGCAATATCAACCAACGACCTCTGACCTTTTGACCAAAGACTGCAGCAGGTGTCAATCCAAAATCTAAACCTATAAATAAAGGCTGACCATCAGCGACTGGTATTTCTTCTTTCGACACATGCACATCGGCTCTGAACATATTATATACTGGCTTGCCGTCTTGGATATGTCCTAGTCTATTCATTACATAAACATCTATCCAACTCTTAGTCTTACCCTGTATCAAGTTAGGATAATAACTCTGCATCATGTTCTTTTTATTCTCAGCCTTTGGATTAGGAATATATTTTAAAACCAATCCCTCATCATCTTTTTCTTCAATCATAGCTGATGGTTGGGTATAGAACTTCCAGTTATCCGGTTTCACTAGCATCCTAGATTCTTCAGAACTTATGTGATCGGGTATAGGAACTTCACCTGCCATGATCGGCCACCAGTGATCTTCTTCCGGTGCGTTAGTATCTGCAATCACCCCAGTCCAAGTAGGGCCTCCATCCCTCATAGATGGATATCTACCCACACGCATAGTACATGCATCAATAATTGACTTGGGTATTTCCCTAGCCTCATTAATCCATATGCCAGTTAGTTCTAATGAAAGAAGTTTCTTTACGTCTTCAGGTCTGTCGAGTGCAAGGAATATAACTTCCAACTCCAAGTCACTCTTGGTAATTTTATGCGTATATGGTACTGACCAAGAAAACCTACCCCAATCTTCTTCTGGAAACCAGTCCAACCAAGTCTTAATCGTGGTAGTACGAAGCTGAGGATTTGTGTTTCTGATGATAGCCCATCGGCTTTTACGTTTGCCATCTGGTGATTTCTCCTGCATTAATGCTCTTCTGAATACTTCTACAGAACAAGCAACTGATTTGCCCGAACCTACAGGGCCTCTGATTCCCCTAAAAAAAGTATCATCTTTCATAAAAGACTTGCATACTTCTCCATCAGGTTTGTATTTAAAGTTCACCAACTTTCATATCCTTGCCAACTTTCATTAGCTTTTCTACCACCTCTGGAGCTATAGCTGCAATCATTTTATCTGCTTCATAATCTGTACAGAATTGTTCCGGGTAATGTTTGAAGTGTACTTTCTTTACAACGACACGAAGTATATCTCTTTCTTCTTTCTTTAATGTATGTAAAAAACTCATTCGGTTATCCTATGAATAAGATCGATAGCTTCTCGTTTTCTTTGCAATCTTTTTGGGCTGTTTAGATACTTGTCTACCTGCTCGAATTGCTTTTCGTTTAGCAGCCGAAGAGGCTGCGTATTCACTGGCACTAAGAGCCTTAATTGCTTTCTCAGGTAAATAACGTTCACCAGTTGCTTTCGGCCCTTGTGTACTAGGTTTGCCTGACTTAGTTCTCCACTTTTGTCTAGTCCATGCACGTAACGATCTCTGTGACTTTGCTAATGCCATTACCTATAACCACCACCTTTAGATTTATATTGCTTGGCAAGCATCTGTGCCTTACGAGCAGACCACTGTCCGGGTTTGCCACCTTTACCACTAGCCTTAATCCTGCGAAAGATTGCCTTTCTCATTGCAGGCTTGGTATAGTTTCCTGCTGCGTTAACTGCCATTACTTCTTTTTAGACTTCATAATTTTAGCCTGTAAAGATTTAGGCAATGTCTTTTGCTTTCCAGTAAGCATGCTCTTCTTCTTTGGTGGTCTTCCTTTAGTTGAACCATAAGTTCCTTTACCCATAGGCATTATGCTCTCTCCTTTTTAGCTTTGTTTCTACGTGATATTGCCCTACCTTTTTTAATAGCATCAGCCTTTGAGGATGCACCCCAAGCCTGTAATGATAATAATAATCTAGTAGGTTTGCCCTTGCTATCTCTTTCAGGCCCTTTAGCTGCTCCCATCCTCTGTAAAAAAGAAGCACGTCTTGGATTGTCTCCACTCTTAACTGGTGGCTTCAATGTACCTTGTTTATAAGAAGCTCTACCCTTTGCGTTTAATCCACCTTTAGGATTCTTTCCTTCTTTTCTTGTCCATGCAGGTGTACTCATTGTGCCAACTCTGTTGTATACATTTTAGTCTCACCTTTTTTATTTGTAAACTCAAACTGCTCTAATCCATCTTTCCTAGCTTTAGCAAATGCCTGACTAAACGTTAAAGGTTTTTCTTTCTTAGGAGCTTCATTAACAGCAGCTTCAGCCTTTGGAAATACTAAATTTAATAACCCATCAAACATTGATGCACGTTCTTCATCCATAGGCCCATTAGGAACAACTGCAGAGGCTGTCTTTAAATCTTCAGGTCTTGCTACAGGCATAACTGATGCCGTATCTAAATTAGAAGGCCGTGCTTCAGGAAATGATTCAGGATAAATAACTGGATTCACAGAACCATTAGCCATCGCTCTATTTCTCTCAAAAGGAATGAAAACATTTACATTTAACTTTTCATCATCAGGTCTGTTCTCATTAGCTGACCAACCACCTATTGTATGTGCTAACGGATAGAATGCAGCAACTGCCTTATTAATTATTCCCTCGGGATTTGTATCTTCCAAATTCTTTTTGCCTGCCATTGCACTCATTATTATATGAGATATAGGCCCTTGAGTATCATAGCCTGCTTCCTGCACATCTCTAAATATCTCTGGGAATTGTCCTTTAAACCATTTGTCATTATTAGGATAATCATATTTGTCATATATCCTAAAACCATCTACACCATCTTCGGTTTGTGCCTTAACTGTAAAATTACCAAGAACTAATTTTAAATCCTCAGCTAATCCACCACTTTCAAAATCCCTAAAAAAAGAACCTTCTAGATCAAACAAATCATTTATCATAGCATAACTAATTTGATTGTAATCCATAGCTTTCTTTATTTGTTCATATTCCGGATGATTCTTTGCTTTTAGTTTAGCAAGAGCATTAGCAGAAGCCTGCTCATCTTTATAATAATATAAATAAGCTTTCCTTAATAAATCAATTCCTTCTTCTGGAAAATCATCATTAGTTATTTCATCAGCTTCTGCACCTAACCCAGTAAGTATCCCGTTAAGTGTGCCTTTCATTAACATTTTAAATGGTAAAACATTATCCATAAATACTTTATCAATGAAAAAAATTATTTACTCAACGTACAAATCGTTCTCGTAACCATAAAATAATAAATAATAATGTTATTAATGGATGAATAATAATAAATGCCCACACATTTACTTCAACATAACTCATATCTAATATCGGCTCTAACCAATGAATAACTGCTATGCCATTCCAAAATAACCAGTCCATAATCTCATTATACATCTTGCTCTCCTCTGTTGTTAAGGTGCAAGTATGCAACTACTTTGTGGCAGAATAATGTCTGAATGAGTCCTGTTGCAGGGTGGCCATCACCATTTTTTGACCCCCTACCCTTAGGACAAGTCGATTGCAACTTTTATATCGCCAGTCACCATATGCATATGTTTGTCCGGAGCCTTGAAGCCTGCCCTGTCTAGTATATCCTTGCTTGCCTCAAGTTGTACGTACTCACTCTTCGCTCCCTTGGCTAAGTCCAATATCCTCTTGCTTGCATGTGTAGCACTCAATCCAATACTCTCACTTATACGTTGCATCATATACTGCTGTACATGTGGTAGCCTCAAAGTCTTACTGGCTGTCACTCTCCCGGCTTCACCATCTGCATATCCTGCGACCTGCGATG
>Ga0181564_10005152_pt1 | contig 10923 bp, 8 predicted proteins | sample 011ome_24_FD_134512 | JGI IMG/M metagenome (GOLD analysis project Ga0181564, IMG submission 134512) | Coastal salt marsh microbial communities from the Groves Creek Marsh, Skidaway Island, Georgia - 011513CT metaG (megahit assembly) | ecosystem: Environmental > Aquatic > Marine > Intertidal zone... | reverse complement strand
TGAGAATATTCCGAATTCGTTTTTAGCGATAAGAGTTCGTCTCAAAAGCTTTGGCGGTATGTCTCTAAATGCTATCAGAAGCTTGTTTGTTCAATCTGATTGTTACGAGGTTTGTGTGGAAGGTGCTTTTGAGGACTACTTGCTTACGTCAGATCTACTGGTCAGCTTTTCATCGACAACAATAGAGGAAGCGTTGCAGAATAAGATTCCAGTATTACAGTACGATCCTTTCAATAGATACTCGCATATTCCCGCGACACACCTCAAGACTGTGTCCTTAGAGGAATCGGTGCCTAGTGCAGTATACTATGTTTCTTCCTACAATGATTTATCGACGGGTCTGAACTGGATTATAGACGAACATTTGCGATGTAAAACATCACAGAGCTCTGTCGATTGGAATAATTACATAATGCATGAGAATGATTGGATATCAAATTTATTAGTGTAGTTACCATTTGAGATTAAGGCCTGATCCAAAAATTACTGATATTTGACATGTTGCATAGTTAAATAACTTATTAGACTAATGGGCGAACATTAACATTAAGTTTTGCGTCTCTTAGCAGTCGATAGAGGGGTATTTTAGAAATACTATTCTTTTCTATTGTTAATGAGTTCGCATTTAATTAGCAAGGACTGAGGGGGTGATTTGGAAAATATTGAAGGAAAGCAAATAATTGTTATAGGTGGAGCCGGCTTCGTTGGTTCACATTTATGTGAATTTTTGTGTTGTGAAAATTCCGTTCTTTCTATCGATAATTACTTGTCTGGTTCAGAAAACAACCATGTCGATCGTGTAACCTACATAAAAGGATCTAGTCTAAATATCTCGGACCTAGCTGCCGATTTTTCTCCAGATATTATTTTTCATTTGGGAGAGTTTTCTAGGGTTGAATCAAGCTATGAACGCTACGATCTTATTATTGATAACAACTTGATCCCATTCACGGCTGTATTAAATTATGCCAGAGAGAAAAATGCTAAATTAATATACTCAGGTTCGAGTACTAAATTTGCTCATTATCCCGTTGGGGATAGTCAAAGTCCGTATGCTTGGGTTAAGAAGATAAATACCGAACACTTAATCAATTTTTCTAGCTGGTTCGGCCTAGACTATGCAATAGTTTATTTCTATAATGTTTATGGTGGCAACGAAATAACCGATGGACAGTTTTCAACAGTAATTGGAAAATTTAAAAAGTTGGTCTCTGAAGGAGCTACATCATTGCCTGTCGTGAAACCTGGCCACCAGCTACGAAACTTCACACATTACTCAGATATCATTAGTGGACTCGTAGCTGTGGCGCTTAAAGGATCTGGAGATGGGTTTGGTATTGGATCCGATCGTGCCGTTGCCATGCTTGATATTGTGAAGTTTCTAAAGTGCACTCCACATTATATTCCTGCAAGGCGCGGTAATAGAATGAGCGCTGATCTGGTAACATCTGCAACACGGGAGCTGGGCTGGAGGCCAAAAATAGACATAGAGGACCATTTGGCCGAATTTTTACAGAAATACTGAGTGGATTCATCTGTATTATAGGTAGTAGCGTTTTTCTGCGAGCAAAAAAAAGATTGCGAATTTGTGGCTGGAGGTATAAGTGAACGCACAGCCTTTGATTTCCATAGTAATGCCCATTTTTAACGGCGAGAAATATTTAGCCGGGACACTTGAAAGCGTTATTTCTCAGACTTACTTTAATTGGGAGATGATATTAGTAGACGATGGCTCTACAGATACGACACCTGCAATAATAGATAAATACGTCAGCTCAGATCCAAGGATACGTAAAATAAGGCTTGAGTTGGCATCCGGTGGTCCCGCTCTGCCTAGAAACACGGGTTTATCGGCAGCTAAAGGTGAATATGTTGCATTTATAGACGCCGATGATGTGTGGGCCGAAGAGAAACTTAGTGTCCAGGTCGATTTCATACAGCTATCCAAGGCGGATGTCGTTCATTGTGGAGCGACCGTAATCAATTCTACGGGGCAACAGGTAGGAAAACTGAACAGCTCCAAAAAGTTTAAGTGTATCAACTTCTTCCTGGGTCAGTCGAATACACTCTTGATATTTAATCCAATAATCTTGTCCTCCGCGCTTTTAAAGAATACTCCCGAAATCCTGTTCAGAACAGAGTCTCAGTTCCATGCTATCGAGGATTGGCTACTTTGGGTTGAGCTTTCGATTAAGGGGAAAAAGATTCTTATGAATGCTGGAAATCTGTTGTCGTATCGCGTCCACAACCACTCAATTTCTTCCTTGAACGGGGAGAAACAGTATTTGAAGGGATTTTGTCTCTATAGTATTTTGCTTCTCGAGGGAAGGGTTAGCTTGGGAAAGCATTTCTTGCTATATCTAATTCACCTCTCTAGAACTTTGAAAGCTCGGATCGCTCGAAGAGCGAAATAATCAAGATTTTTCGATAAGTGGCGTCACGTAGAAGGGCGGAAATTCTAGGAGTGAAGGTAATGGCTATCGCTGGTCCAAAAAAATTCATCCCAGTTTTTACTTGAGAAAATTTCAAAAACGTTTTTTTATGCCGTTTTTTGTCAAATATTTTTCGGGCAACCATATACGATGTTAAGTATTTTCATATTGAAATTTTTTATACTCGGACCAAGGCTGCTGCTGTTTTTTGAGAGTGTAGGCGTGCTCGGGAATTTCATCTAAATTTGCTTGTGATGAAAAAGTTGACCGGATAAGTGTACTTAAAATCTGATGCAAGGAAAAGATCTTCGACTTAGTGCTGATAAATTAGATTAATCACTATCAAACGAAGAATATAACAAAGAAAAAATATTAGTAAAATAAAATTCGCAGTTAATATAGTGGGTGTGTATTTCTGGTAGCCTTATATTGATAAAAAAGCCTATTAAAAGTGCGCTTAAGGAGTAAAGTTTGATCACCAACAACGCAAAAATTGCTGTTATAGGGTTAGGTTATGTTGGCTTGCCCTTGGCCGTAGAGTTCGCAAAGTTAAAAGATGTGGTAGGCTTTGATATCAATTCGGGTAGAGTAGAAGAGCTAAAAGCCGGGCGCGATTCGACGCTTGAAGTGGACGCATCTGCTCTAATCGAGCCTAATAATTTAGTTTTCACACATCAAATCGAGGATCTTAAGTGTTGTAATGTTTTTATTATCACAGTGCCCACTCCTGTTGATGGTAACAAGCAACCGAACTTTGGCCCTCTAGAGCATGCATCTCGGCTTGTAGGACAGGTGATAAAAAAAGGTGCTGTAGTCATTTATGAGTCAACAGTTTATCCTGGAGCGACAGAAGAAATTTGTATTCCTATTCTAGAGGCCTCATCGTCTCTTAGATTTAATATTGATTTTCATGTTGGATATAGTCCTGAACGGATAAATCCCGGGGATAAGACGCACAGACTGCCAGATATTGTCAAGGTAACCTCTGGTTCGACTCCAGAGGCCGCTCGCTTCGTTGACAGGTTATATTCTATGATAGTTACTGCGGGAACTTTTCGTGCTAGTTCCATCATGGTGGCTGAGGCGGCGAAAGTCATAGAAAATACTCAAAGGGATATTAATATTGCCCTGATTAATGAATTGGCTATGATTTTTAATAGGTTAGATATTGATACCAACGAGGTGCTTTTGGCCGCTGGATCAAAGTGGAATTTCTTACCTTTTCGTCCAGGTCTGGTTGGCGGTCATTGTATAGGGGTTGATCCTTATTATTTGACTTATAAAGCCCAATCTCTTGGATATAACCCCGAAATGATCCTTTCAGGTCGCCGAATAAATGATGGCATGAGTCACTATGTTTCTAACGAATTGTTAAAAGCATTATTAAATAAAAAAATTGATGTTGCGAATTCAAAAAGTCTGATCCTCGGTTTTAGTTTTAAGGAAAATTGTCCAGATATTCGTAATACTAAGGTTGTGGATATCTACCATCAACTTCTTGACTACGGTATGGATGTGGATGTATTTGATCCGTGCGTAGATGGTAATGAAGTGGCAGCTTTATATGATCTTAATCTTATTAGAGAACTTAAAAATGATACATATAGTGCGGTTATAATTGCTGTAGCTCATGATAAATTTAAGGATTTTGGTGTTACTGGTATAGCTCAACTTTGTAAGTCTAATCATGTGATTTATGATCTTAAATCAATCTTGCCAGCGTCAGCTTCGGCTAATATTTTGCGTCTTTAGGAGGTTTTAGTGACTTATAGAGGTTTTAGTGACTTATAGTAGCGTTAGAAAGACACTAGTTTATAATCCCAAGCGATGGCTAGTTACTGGTGTAGCGGGTTTTATAGGCTCAAATATATTGGAGGAGCTATTAAATTTGGATCAAGAGGTTGTAGGCCTTGATAACTTATCTACCGGTAACTGTAAAAACCTAGAGGAAGTAGAGCGATTGGTTTCGCCTACTAGATGGCGAAGGTTTTCTTTTATTCAAGGAGATATATGTGACTATGCCACGTGCGAAAAGGTGACTAGAAATGTTGATTATGTGCTTCATCAGGCAGCACTTGGTAGTGTCCCTCGATCAATTGAAGATCCTTTAAGTACAAACTTAGCGAATATAACCGGATTTTTGAATATGCTAGAGGCCGCTCGCAAAGCTGAGGTGGAAAGTTTTACCTATGCAGCCAGTAGTTCTACTTATGGAGATCATCCAGATCTCCCTAAGGTTGAAGACAATATAGGAAACCCCTTGTCTCCTTATGCGGTGACAAAATTCGTCAATGAAATATACGCTGCCGTTTATGCCCGCACTTATGGTTTTAAGAGTATAGGGCTTAGATATTTTAATGTTTTTGGCGAGAGGCAGGACCCTACTGGAGCTTATGCGGCCGTTATACCAAAATGGACCCAAGCTTTGATAGATAATCAAGAAGTCCGAATTAATGGGGACGGCTTTACTAGTCGAGATTTTTGCTATGTTGCGAATGCAGTGCAAATGAATATTTTGGCTGCTACCGCAGCAGCAAACTATAAGGATAATGTCTTTAACGTTGCGGTCGGCGATATGACTAGCCTTAATACATTGTTTGAGCTGATAAAGGGCAAGTTGAGTAAGAACGGAATTGAAACTGACAGGTCTCCTAGATATCAGGAATTTCGTGCGGGCGATGTTAGGCATTCTCAGGCCGATATTACCAAGGCTAAGCAATTACTTGGATATATTCCGTCGTATGATATATCCGCTGGACTAGAGAAAGCCATGCCTTGGTATATTGATAATAGTCGCTGAAATTCAGGTTTAATTCATTAGTTAGTTATAAATAGATTTGTCGTCGAGATACTCTCAGGAGTATTGTGTATGTTTTTTGGAGGGGAAGTAGCGAATAATAGGTGTTGCTGCCTTTATGCCAATACAGCGGAGATACGAAATAAAAATCGTTGGCAAATAGTATATGTATTTAACAATGTTCGAGGAGAAACTGAGAAGGCGAAATTATGATTTTGAATAAAGATCAAAAAACTAAAGATGGCTTTGGGGATGAGTGGGAGCGCTTTGATCAAACTGGTCTCGATGAAATAGAGCACCATGAATTATTCGAAAACTATTTTTCAATTTTTCCCTGGAGTAGCTTACCTGATGATTCTGTTGGTTTTGATATGGGTTGTGGTAGCGGTCGTTGGGCCAAAATCTTGGCACAACGTGTAGGGACGCTAAATTGTATCGATCCAAGCTTGGCTATTGAGGTTGCCAAGAATAATCTCAAGGATGTTCCCAATTGTATTTTTCATAGTGCTGGTGTCAATGAAGAGGCCCTGCCGTCTAGTAGTCAAGATTTTGGCGTCTCCTTGGGTGTATTACATCACGTACCCGACACTGCAAAAGGGATTAAAGCATGTGTTGAGATGCGCAAGCCGGGCGCCCCGTTTCTAATATATTTGTATTATGCTCTTGATAATCGATCTTTTTGGTTCCGCGTTCTTTGGAAAATGAGTAATTTGGTTAGGTTATTTGTTAGTAAGCTTCCGCATGGCTTACGATATTTAGTGAGCCAAATAATAGCAATAGCAATATATTGGCCACTTGCGCGCGCGGCGAAAATTATTGAAAAGCTTGGGGCATCTGAACCTTCAGTGGATGCATTGCCTCTGAGTTTCTACCGCAATTTGAGTTTCTATACTACGAGAACAGATGCTTTAGATCGGTTTGGAACTCGGCTTGAACAGAGATTCACCAAAAGTGACATTAAGCTTATGATGGAGGAAGCAGGGCTGGAGAATATCGTTTTCTCTAACAATAATCCTTATTGGGTAGCAGTTGGTTTTCGGGAACAGTCCTAAATGTGCGGAATAGTTGGGTTTCTCGGTGGTGATCACACAAATATCACTTTAAATAGGTCAACTTTATCGGATATGGCTGATCGGCTTTTGACGCGTGGTCCGGACAGTAGCGGAATTTGGCTAGATTCATCTTCCAAAATTGGTCTTGCTCATAGAAGGCTGGCTGTAGTGGATTTATCGGCTGCAGGGCATCAGCCCATGAGCTCGGGTTCGGGCAGATACGTAATATCGTACAATGGGGAAATATATAATAATTCTGAAATAAGACATGACTTAACCCGTGCTCGGCTTCAACCGAAATGGCGCGGGCATTCTGATACAGAAACACTTTTGGCGGCTTTTGATGCCTGGGGTATTAAAGAGACAATTAGGCATCTCAAAGGGATGTTTGCCATTGCTGTATGGGACAAGGAGTGCGAGGAACTGAGTTTAGTCAGAGATAGGATTGGAGAAAAGCCGCTATATTATGGCTGGCAAGGAGTTGGGTCAAAACGAACATTCTTGTTTGGTTCTGAGCTCAAGGCGCTGAAAAGACACTCGTCGTTCACCAATGACATCGATAGAGCTTCGTTAGCTTTATACATGAGGTATTGTTACGTTCCTGCTCCATACTCAATTTATGAAGGTATCGGAAAGCTTGAGCCTGGCATGATTTTAACGGTATCACTTAAGCAAAATAGTTGCAGATCAGAAAAATATTGGGATGCGTTAGATGTTGTTACAAAAAATGCCAAGGAGCCATTTGATGAGAGCAAAATTGAGATAACAAACAACTTGGATGCCGTCCTAAAGAAAACTGTTTCACAGCAAATGATGGCTGACGTTCCATTGGGTGCGTTCCTTTCAGGTGGCGTAGATTCCTCAGCAGTCGTTGCACTGATGCAAACTCAATCTTTAAGGCCCGTAAAGACTTTTTCCATAGGATTTCAGGAGGCCGGTTTTAATGAAGCAGAATTTGCAAAATCGGTAGCCGAGCATCTAAAAACAGAACATACAGAACTATATGTTTCGTCGGAAGACGCTTTAAATGTTATCCCAAAGTTGCCGGAAATGTATTGTGAGCCCTTCGCCGATTCCTCCCAAATACCAACATTTCTAGTTTCCTCTCTTGCGCGGGAGCATGTCACTGTCAGCCTTTCTGGTGACGGAGGAGATGAGTTATTTTGTGGCTACAATAGATATGTGTTCGCGGACAAACTATGGAAAGGATTGAATCTGGTGCCGGCAGCCGGAAGAATATTAATTGGCAAAACTATTGAAAACTTACCTATAAGTACTTGGAACAAGGCGTTCTCAGCCATAGATCGGGTGACGCCAAGAAAATTCAACGGAATAAGCTGGGGAGATAAGCTGCAGAAGGGTGCTAGAGTTATTGGTTCTAAAAATTTAAATGACCTTTACATACGACTGGTTTCAAATTGGCAACATCCATTGTCAGTTGTTAAAGGGGCCGAGGAGCATCAGAAGCGATTCTCAACAGATGATTTCTTGCTAGCTGAGCTTGACGATATTACAAAAATGATGGCCATTGACATGGTTTCTTACTTACCCGACGATATTCTTGTCAAAGTAGATAGGGCTGCCATGAGTGTTTCTTTGGAGACTAGAGTTCCTTTCTTAGATCAAGATGTTTTTGAGTTTGCATCTAAAATTCCATTAGAAATGAAATTAAATAAGGGAGTAGGGAAGTCAGTTTTAAGAGATGTTCTGTACAAGTATGTACCAAAAGACCTCATTGAAAGACCTAAGATGGGATTTGGAGTGCCGGTTGGTGTTTGGCTTAAAGGACCTTTACGAGATTGGGCTGAGATATTGCTCGATGAGTTTTTATTAGAGCAGCAAGGTTTCTTTCATGTTGGCGTAGTCAGAGATATGTGGGCTGAGCATATTGCAGGCACTCGTAATTGGCAATCACAATTGTGGGCAGTTTTGATGTTCCAAGCTTGGTTGCTTGAAAATGGATGACTTTAAGCGACATAGCATCCCACTAGTTGATAGGGATGTTGAGACTGGAAATACAGTGCTTATTTGCTCAAACTATGCATGGACTATTATAAATTTTCGATTACCTCTTATCAAAAGACTTATAAAAAATGGATATCGGGTGGTTGTGGTAACTCAATATGATGGCTATGAGAATCAAATTGCAGAATATGTCGACGAAATTCGTCCACTCTTTATTTCCAGAAAAGGTGTAAACCCTTTTGTTGATAGTATTACTCTGCTTAATTTGGTAATTTGTTTTCGTAAGTTAAAACCTGATTACCTCTTATTGTTCACTATCAAGCCGGTTATTTATGGAGCTGTTGCCGCTAAGTTGTTTAATATAAAGACAATCGTAATGATTACTGGTTTGGGCACTGCTTTCATAGCAGATAATTGGATAACACGTTTAGTTAAGCTGCTCTATAGATTTGCACTTTCATCAGTAGTAGCAGCCTTTTTTCAAAATAATGATGATAAAGAGTTGTTCTTAAAAAGTAATCTTATTAACCCGAATGTTTGTAAATTGACCCCGGGTTCAGGTATTGATAGCCGTCAATTCCCATATCGCTCTCTTCCTCAAAATAATAACCTAACGTTTATATTGATAGCTCGGATGCTGTGGGATAAAGGAATTGGTGAATATGTTGAAGCCGCTAAAATTATTAAGCTTAAATATCCAAACACTAAGTTTGAATTATTAGGTGCTCTTGGAGTTGAAAATAGGACGGCTATTTCAGCTGAGACAATGGCTGTTTGGGTAAATGAGGGCTCAGTTGAATATTTAGGGGAAACATTTGATGTTAAGCCTTATATTGAAAAAGCTTCCTGCGTTGTTCTTCCATCCTATCGCGAGGGAACCTCAAGAATTTTGTTGGAGGCGGCATCGATAGGCAGACCCATTATTGCCTCCGATGTGCCAGGCTGTCGTGAAGTAGTAGAAAACAAAATTAGCGGCCTTTTATGTCGGTCAAAAGACTCCCTTGATCTTTCAGATAAGATGGAAATGATGATCAACTTATCATTTCAAGAGCGCAAAATGATGGGAATCAAAGGTAGGGAAAAGATTGAAAAAGAGTTTAATCAAAACATCGTCAACGACTTGTTCATTGATGCTTTAGAAAATTGAAAATTATCTCGGAATACGAGAAGTTAATTATAAAAATATCTTCGTAATCCAGTTAATTAAGTGAGTTTTAAAAAATGACCACGTCAACTAATCCAATAACTCGAGAAAGCCATAAAATTCCTGTCGACTTAGACGACTCATTTAAAATAAAAGAATTTATCCAAAGAAATAGTGGTAAAAAAGTCGTAGCAGTGCAGGGTTTGGGTTTTGTTGGGGCGGTCATGTCCTTGGTATGCGCTAACGCGTTAAATGAGGAATATGCTGTTATTGGCGTTGATCTCGCGAATAAAAATACTTTTTGGAAAATAAAATCAATAAATGACGGCCTTTTTCCCTTAGTTGCAGATGACCCCAAAATAGGTGAGTTCTTCGATAACGCCAAAGCGAAAGGGAACTTTTTAGCGACTTATGACCCTGTAGCGTATCAATATGCTGATGTAATAGTCGTAGATATTAACTTAGATGTTCAAAAAGAATCTGATGAGAAAGGTGGGTTAAAGGCCTTTGACGTTAATTTAAACGGTTTTAAAGCCGCTGTTCAATCTATTGGTAGGCACTGCCGAGACGACGTTCTTGTTCTAGTTGAGACGACTGTCCCACCTGGGACTTGTGAGCAAGTTGTCAAACCAATAATTGAGGAAGAGCTCGGCAAACGAGAGCTTACTCTAAAAAATTATCGCCTTGGGCATTCGTATGAGAGGGTAATGCCGGGTCCCCAGTATATCGACTCTATCCGAGAGTTCCCCCGCGTCTATGCAGGCGTTACTGACACTAGCGCGGACGCAGTTGAAGAGTTTTTAAAAACAATTATAGATATATCTAAGTGTGAGATTACTAGGCTTGAGCATACCAATGCTACCGAGATGGCCAAGGTTCTTGAGAATTCTTACCGTGCTATGAACATATCATTTGCAGTGGAGTGGTCGAGATTTGCTGAGGAGGCCGGCGTCGATTTATACGCAATGGTTAACGCTATCCGAGCTAGGCCAACTCATGCCAATTTGATGTATCCAGGTATTGGTGTAGGTGGCTATTGCTTAACGAAGGATCCTTTGCTTGCAAGTTGGGCACGTAAATCTCACTTTGGATCAACGGCAGATCTTGAAATGAGCATTAACGGTGTATCTGTAAATGACCAAATGCCGAAGTTTGCTTTTGACCGCCTTGTTCAAGTGTTCGGTGATGTTAGTGATAAAAAGGTTGCTTTTCTAGGTGTTTCATACCGGGGAGATGTGGGTGATACTCGTTTTACTCCAGTAGAACCGTTAGTGGAAATGGTTCGAGAGACTGGAGCAAAAATAGTATTACATGATCCATTTGTATCATATTGGGAAGAGCAGAAATGTAATGTTGAGTCCAATTTAGATGCCGTGCTTGATTCAACTATAGATCTAATAGTTGTGTCGGCGGGTCATAGTCAATACAAGCTAGAATCAACTATGGATAAATTAATGACATTAAACCCGGCGTTTATTTACGACACTATCGGCTTGTTTGATAAAGAGCAGCTATTACTTTTACAAAGTAAAC